>WNFH01009190.1_pt1 | contig 10629 bp, 11 predicted proteins | sample 5400411 | NCBI WGS metagenome assembly WNFH01 (sample SAMN13153347, study PRJNA577476) | soil metagenome | isolation source: 200 cm saprolite under Douglas fir tree site 2 hole 3 | place: USA:California | collected 2015-04-18
CGATGCTGAATGGTAAGGATGTGACCATTCCCAAAGGCACGTCAGTGACAGCTTACATTAGCGAAGACGTGCCGCTCGATCTGGCAAAGTTCCCATCGCGACCACTGGACGCCTCCGCAACAACCAGCAAGGCGGCCGCAGTCAACGATCCCGCCGCGAGCGGCGCGCCAACCGAGTTGAACATTTCCTCCCGGCCCTTTGGGGCAGAAATCGATATTGATGGCGCCTTTGTGGGCAGTACGCCTTTTAAGGCCGTTGTTCCTGCGGGCGACCACACGATTTCTCTCAGGCTGGCCGGTTATGGACCTTGGCGGCGAACCGTCTTTGTAACCGGTGGGAAATTCGCCGTCTATGCGGAGCTGTCGCCCGGAGGCATCAATGGCGACGTGGTTTCCCACTGCTCGACCACGAATTGTGTCGACTCCACGGTCGGTGATGTCGCCCGCCGGCCACCGCCAAAAGAGGAACCGCGGCACAATCAGAGCGCGCCCCCACCGCAGTAATTCCCATCGGCCGAGAGGACCTCTTTGGTTTCATTCCTGGCTAGGGTATGCCCTTCATACTATCGGCAAAGAACTCTTGAACCCCTCGATGCGTGCTAGGCATCTGTACCGTGCAGTACACATATTTACGGGCGGCCCCAGGAGATCGCCGCTGCGATCGCCTTCCTCGCCAGTCTGGGCGCGTCGTATATCACCGGCACCGTACTCAACGTGGATGGTGGCTACAACGCCTGAGCATGGGCGCTATACATTTAGCGGCCTCTGAGGAGCCCGAGACATCTAAGCTTCAAAACGCAGCCCTCGCCGCCTAGTAACTGAACGGTTCACTGCTTGTCCTTCCTGTGGGTGCCGTCTCGGCTCGGCACCCCAATCTTAACTTGAGTCGAGGAGACGGTTGAAATCAACAGGCCGACGCCCAGCATGCAGAGCAGGAAGAGGATTGCTCCGGTGAACAGCACCAGGATCTGACCGCGGAACGGAACGTTGCGGAGAGATGCGATAGATGCGGTCCTGCTGGTAATCGCGCGCGAAACCGAGAGCGATCTGGTGACGGCCTTCTTCTTTATTATGCCCGCCGTGACCTTCTCCGGCTTCGGATTCCCCCATCAGCACCATGCCACCGTGGCTGCAGTACCTCACCTATCTCAGCCCGCTGCGCTATTTCCTCGTGGTGCTTCGCGGCACCTATCTGAAAGGTGTCGGCATGGAAATCCTCTGGCCACAAATGGCCGCTATGGCCGCTCTGGGAGTCGGCCTCCTGACCCTAAGCATCTTCCGTTTCCATAAAGCGCTCGACTAATCCCCGACTAACCAATGTCCGTGCGGGGAGAGGCACCACACTGCGACCGTAAGCAGGGCGTGCGGCAAACTGTGCTTGACATGGTTGCCAACTTAGGGGCAATATCCCGCGGTCGAGCACTGGGGCGGGCGGTTCTTCAACGATAAATCCGTGTCTTTTGCACTCATAGACGTTTCTTACGGCTGGTGATCCAATTCTACGTTGCGGCAGAGCTACAAAGTTGACTTCCTGTATCACAGTCCGCGCCGTCCAGGCGCGTGCGAAGGAGCGAATACCATGGAATCTGGCAAACCACAGAAGTCCGGGTTCGTAGGAGTGGTTTTGGAGACGACGTTGGTGCTTCTTGCGCTGCTGGCGGGCAGCACGATTGCCTGGGGACAGGCCACGACTTCGGTTCGAGGTACGGTAACCGATCCAAGCGGCAGCGTTGTGGCAGGCGCCACAGTTGTTCTGGCCAACGCAGAGTCCAAGACGGAACGAGCCACCAAGACAGGTGGGCAGGGAGAGTACCAGTTCTTGTTTGTTCCTCCCGGGACCTATGCCCTCGCGGTTACTGCCACAGGATTTCAGCGCTATCAGCAGACCGGCTTGGAGTTGCTGGTAAACACCCCAGCCACCGCGAATGTACCGCTCAAGATCGGGCAGGCAAACGAAGTTGTTACCGTGAGCAGTGAAGCTCCGGCACTAAACCTAGTCGATGCCTCGATTGGCAATTCCTTTGACGAAATCCAGGTGCGGCAGATACCCCTGGAAGGGCGCAACGTCCCCGATCTGCTAAGCCTGCAAGCCGGAGTGTCCTACACGGGCAACCGTATTTCTGACAAGGATCAGGACACCCGCAATGGAGCGGTGAATGGCGCGCGGAGCGATCAGAGCAACGTCATGCTCGATGGCGTGGACGTGAACGACCAGTCCAGCGGGTATGCGTTTACCTCCGTACTGCCGGTGACCCAGGACTCCGTTCAGGAATTTCGGGTAACCACTACCAACTATGGCGCGGATCAGGGACAGGGCTCGGGCGCGCAAGTGGCCCTGGTCACCAAAAGCGGCACGAACAGCTTCCACGGTTCGGTCTATGAGAATCTGCGCAACACCATTACCAGCGCCAATGACTACCTCGTGAAACAGTCGGAGCTGAACATTGGCGCTCCCAATAAGCCTCTGAAGCTGAACCGCAATATCTTCGGCGCGTCGGTGGGTGGACCGCTTCGCAAGGACCGCCTGTTTTTCTTCACCAATTACGAGGGAACGCGAGAAAGAGAGGAGCAGCGTGCGGAGCGCGTTATTCCCACTCCGTTTCTCTGCCAGGGAATCTTTAGGTATCAAGATGTAAACGGCGGGATTACCACGTTTACGCCCATGGACCTCAAGAACCTCGATCCCGTCAAGGACCCGGTGACCGGTCTGGGGCTTGGGATCAATGCCGCCATGCTCGACCTGACAAATCACACAGGCTATCTGGATAGGACTTTCTGCACGGGTAAGACGGTGACCAACGATCCTTCCGCCGGTGATGGTTTGAACTATGCCGGCTTCGTTTTCCGCGCCCCCACCAGCCTGGATAACGATGTTTTCATCGCCCGCGCGGATTACCGTCTCACCGCCGACGGCCGGCACACCATCTTCTGGCGCGGCGCCCTGCAGGATTTGCGCAACCCGGGAGCCCCCTTCCTGCCGGGCGATGCTCCCCAACAAACCACCGCCGACCACAGCAAAGGCTTTGCCTTCGGCTACACCGCCGTCCTCAGCCCCACTCTCGTCAATTCCTTTCATTGGGGATTCACACGGCAGAGCTTTGGTGTCATCGGTGACACCAACCAGCCGTGGAACACATTTCTCGGGCTGGATCAAGGCATCGCCTATAGCCACAATTTCCAGCTGGGCATGCACAGCCTGCTGGATGATTTCTCCTGGACCAAGAACACGCATGTCTTCCAGTTCGGGGCCGCTATTGGCCTCGGCCGCAATCCCCGGACGAGTTTCCTCCATTCCAGTCATCTGGGCATTGGAACAACAAACTGGACGTCCCCCATCGGTTTTGCCGGAACCACGAGCACGCTGGATCCTGCGAACGTCAAGGCTCATCCGCTCATCAATGCGCCGGAACCACTGAGCGCAACGCAGTACGACCGACCGCTGCTGGCCTTGTACGGCATGATCTCCGATGTGGTAGCCAACTACAACCTTGACCGCAGCGGCAACCTGCTGCCCCAGGGCGCTCCGGTGAAGCGGAACTATGGGCTCAACTCCTATGAGTTTTACGGGCAGGACACCTGGCGCATCAAACCGAACTTCACCCTGACCTACGGATTGCGCTGGTCGCTCTTCCCTCCGCCCTGGGAGACCAACGGCTTTCAGACCGCGCCCACATTTGGCCTGGGAACGCAGTTCGCCAAGAACGTCGCAAACATGAAACAAGGGATAGGGTACGGCGCCGAGCCGGAGATCGCCTTCACCCTTGGAGGCCCCGTGAACCACGGCCCTGGCTTCTACCACTTTGAAAAGACGGATTTCTCGCCGCGAATCTCCTTCGCGTATTCGCCCCGCCCTGGTGGTGGTCTGCTCAGGAAGATCTTCGGCGAGAACGACAAGACCGTCATCCGCGCCGGCTTCAGCCGTGTTTACGACCGTGCGGGATTCGCGCTCCTGAATAGCTCCGACCAGATCGGAGCGGCCGGTTTGACCACAACCTTGCAGAATACGTGCTGCACGGTTGGTGTCACGAGCGCCGAGGACCTGCCGCGCGTCACCGGCATCAACACAATCCCTACGGTCAACCAGAATGGAGTCCAATTCCTGATCTCGCCGCCCCCTCCAAGCTTCCCTCAGGTGCCTGACAAGGCCGCCGAGGCCAACTTGTGGGCCAATGACGACACGCTGAAGACCCCCCACGCCTATGCCGTTGACTTTTCCGTGGGCCGGGAACTGGCCAAGCGATTCTCGCTGCAATTATCCTACGTTGGCCGCTTCGGCCACCGTCTGCTCACACAACGCGATCTGAACCAGCCCCTGGATATCGTGGACCCCAAAACCGGAATAGACTACTACGCGGCCGCAACGGCCTTGTCCAAGCTGGCAAGGTCCTTTGCCTTGGTCAACCAGCCGCTCCCCAACAACTTTTACCAGGCCGTCATCACGACAAGCCAGATTCAGAGCGTTACAGCCGCGATGCTTGGTCCGACCGCACAATACTGGGTGGACATGCTGCCGCCGCTTCGACCGGGCGCCACTCAGTATCAGAACCTCTTTCCGGGAGGGACTCCGGTAACCGCGACAAATCCTACGGATGGCCTGCTTCAGACCGTTTTCGACCTCTATTACAACCCAGCCCTTTCCGTGATCGGCGATGAGATTGTGGGGCTGGCGGATATCGACCTGTTCGGCGGACTGGGGGACAACGCCCCGGTTCCCGCGGGCAAAGCACCCATCCCCTATTTCTTCAACGGCCCGCCAGGCTTGTTGGGCAACGGCTCCGGCCAGTACTTGAGCAATCAGGCCATCTCCATGTATGGTTGGAGCTCCATCGGCAATTCGGACTACCACGCGCTGCAGGTCAGCTTGAGGAAGCAGCTCAGCCACGGAGTTCAGTTTGACTTCAACTATACCTTCTCCAAGTCTATTGATATCACTTCCGCAGCATCGCGCGTGGGGTTCGCGGTCTATGGTTATCAAAATATCGGCCTTGTGGGAAGCCGCTTAGCGAATGACTTTTCTCCGAACTTAGCCCGAGCGGTCTCCGACTATGACCTCACCCACCAGATGAACCTCAACTGGATTGCCGATCTCCCGATTGGCAAAGGCCGGGCCCTGGCTCGCAACGCCAACGGCTTTCTGGACGCCTTTATCGGCGGCTGGCAGCTTTCCGGCCTAGCCCGCTGGACCAGCGGATTCCCCTTCAGCGTAGATGGCGGCCAGCGCTGGCCCACGGACTGGTTCCTCACGGCTATCACACAGATGACTGCCAGGCCGAAGACGGGTGTTTTCAAGCGAAACGGCAGTGTCAGCGTTTTTGCTGATCCAGCTGCAGCGCAGGCGAGCTTTACTCTGCCCCTCCCGGGCCAGGTTGGTTCGCGCAATGTCCTGCGTGGCGATGGCTTTGCCAGTTGGGACATGAGCCTGGGGAAACGCTGGAAGACGCCCTGGGAAAACCAAAGCTTGCAGTTCCGCTGGGAGGTGTTCAACGTGCCGAACCTCACGCGCTTCAATGCCCAGGGCGTGGGAGCATCGCTGCTTACTTCGCTGACGCAGTCGCCAAGCAGCTTCGGCGCCTACAACAGCCTGCTGACCCAGCCGCGGGTTATGCAGTTCGCGCTGCGATACGAGTTCTGAGAACAGTGCAGTGAGATTGGACGCCTAAGCGCCTTCCGATCGTTTTTTGTTCCAAGGTGGGCAGGCCTAACATAGAAACAACGGGCTTGCAGGATTCGCAGCAGCAGCAGCTCCCTAAGCGGCCTCGTCTTCAATCTTGATGCGGAGCGATTTTAGGAACTTGAGGTCCTGGTCGCTGATCTTGAACTCGGGATTGCTGGTGAGCGTGGTCACCAGGGAGGTCTTGTCGCCAGACTTCTCCCCGGGCTTGCTCACCCCGATCGTGGCTTCCAGCACCAAGAAGATGTCGTATCCCCCGTCTTTGATTTTGGAAACGACTTCAGCAATCTGCTCCGAGTCGGCCAGCGACTCGTTGATTGCCTCGCCCAGTTCCTTCATCAGTTGCTTCAGTTGCTGGTCCACGTGACCCCCTTACGGCCGGTAGCGCCGGCGTCCCGCCCGCTGTCCTGAGGGCAACCGTGCCCTTCAGATCCGCCTTAACCATTGGATGCGTGTTTGCATCACAATGTTTCGTGACCTGACGCCGCGCTATTGTACCTCCGAACCCTGCTAAAATCGACGCCGATGGCAAATGTTTCGACCGCCCGCAAATTGAGCATTTTGGCGCGAGTTGCAGCCCAGCACGCCGGGCGTACCCGTACCTTCGGCGCCGTTCTGAACGCCGCTCGCACCACCGCGGTTCACTTCGGACGCGTGCTGCATCAGCTCTGGCTGGAGGTCACCGGCTTTGTTTTCCTATTCTTAGCGGGCATCGGGGCGTTGGCGTTCTTTCGTGAGTTTACAAAGCACCCGGCCGGCCAGATTAGTTGGGGCCGCGTGCTGGTTGCAACATGTTTCACATTGACGTTTGCCTGGTTCGGCGTGAGCTCATTCTGGCGGGTGCGAAGGAAGCGCTGAAGATTTTGGCGATTCAATGACCAACAAACTCAAGACCGCTAGCCGTGCTCCTGCCGAGCCAGAAACTTCCTCCCACATCCCCGTCCGCCCGCTCTACACACCCGCCGACCTCAAAGGCCGGGATCCTGACCGTGAAGTCGGCTATCCAGGCCAGTATCCCTTCACGCGCGGCGTGCAAGCAACGATGTATCGCGGGCGGCTATGGACCATGCGCCAGTACGCCGGCATGGGCGACGCCGAGGAATCCAACAAGCGTTACAAGTACCTGCTGGCCAATGGCACGACGGGCCTTTCCGTAGCCTTCGACCTGCCTACGCAAATCGGTCTCGACTCCGACAACACGCTCGCCATGGGCGAAGTCGGCAAAGTCGGCGTCGCGATCGATTCCATCGAAGATATGCAGCGCCTTTTCGATGGCATTGACCTGACCAGGATTTCCACCTCGATGACCATCAACGCCACGGCTTCCATCCTTCTGGCGCTTTACGTCGCTGTGGCCCGCCGCCAGGGCGCGGACATCCGCCAGCTCTCCGGCACTGTGCAGAACGACGTCCTCAAAGAATATGTCGCGAGAGGCACCTATATTTATCCCATTCGCGAGGCGATGCGCATCATCACCGACCTGTTCGCCTGGGCCAACGACAATGTGCCCGAGTGGAACACGATTTCCATCTCCGGATATCACATGCGGGAAGCCGGCTCGACTGCGGTGCAAGAAGTTGCGTTCACGCTGGGCAATGGCATCGCCTACGTCCAAGCTGCCATCAACGCTGGGCTCGATGTAGACAAGTTCGCCCCGCGGATTTCATTCTTCTTCAATGCGCACAACAATTTTCTGGCGGATGTTACGATTTCATACCCAGACCGCGGGTTCCACGCTCACCGCGCAGCAGCCGGAGAACAACATTGTCCGCACGGCGATTCAGGCGCTGGCCGCGGTTCTGGGCGGCACGCAATCCCTCCACACCAATTCCTATGACGAAGCCCTCGCCTTGCCCACCGAGCAGGCCGCGCGCATCGCCCTGCGCACACAGCAAATCGTCGCTTACGAATCGGGCGTGCCCCAGACCGTCGATCCGCTCGCCGGTTCTTATTACGTCGAAACGCTGACCAACGAAATCGAAAAGCGCGCCACCGCCTACCTCGAAAAAATTGACGCTCTCGGCGGAATGCTCAAAGCCATCGAGCGCGGTTACGTGCAGCAGGAAATCCAGAACGCTGCCTACGAATATCAGCAGGCTGTGGACCGCCTGGAAGCCGTCGTGGTGGGCGTGAACCGCTTTGCGGTGGAGGACGAAAAACCCATCCCCATCCAGCGCATCGACGAATCCCTCGAACGCAAGCAGGTGGAACGCCTGCGTGCCTTGCGCGCCCGCCGTGATCCTCAGCCCTGGAAAGATGCCCTCAAGCAACTGGAAGACGCCGCCCGTTCCGGAGCCAACCTCATGCCGCACATCTTGGCTGCCGTCGAAGCCTATGCCACCGTCGGCGAAATCTCCGACACCATGCGGCGCGTGTTCGGGGAGTACAAAGAGGCCGTGGTGATTTAGGACAGGCGTTGGTCATTGGTCGTTTGTCGCTATCGATCGTCCTTCGCCATCACCGGGCTAAGCCCCTACCCGAACCAGTTGCCGGCTTTTGATTGAGGAGAGCACTTTCAGAATCTCAGGCACGTGGCGCAGTAGATCCGCGAGCCGGTTCGATGTGCAGCGAACTAGGATGATCGCGATTTTGCGGCCGCTCAGGCTCTGTTCGTATTCCAGGCCTAGGTCAACGGTCAGAAATACCTCAAAATCAGCCTGTTCGGCCAGAGACAGAAGTTCCCCGTTCTTCTTCCCGGCCCAGCCTGCCTCCGGGACAGTTCGACACTCATGGCCGGTCAAACTGTCCTTGAATTTTCTGGGGACACACTCGTCGAGCAGCACCTTCATCGAAGTTGACTGAGCACGAGCGACTTGGCATGTTCAAGGGCTTGCACTGCTGCTTCTCGAGTCACGGTAGGAAAATCATCAAGAAACTCATCCAGCTTCTGCCCGCCTTCCAGGTAGTCCAACAGGGTCTGGAAGGGGACACGCGTGCCTCGGAAAACCGGCGTGCCGCCGAGCACATCGGGGTCTCTGATGATTACATCATTGAGAGCGGCCATAGAGGCGCCTTCGATCCACGGCAATCATGCTAAGTCTACTCTCCGGATGAGGGTAAGCCAACTGCGGGATGCGCGTTTCCAGCCGGCATGTTCGGGCGCCCACCGTTCGCAAAGAACGCGAGATGGGCTACCCACCAGGAAATCCGGTTATCCAGATAAATCTAGATCAATCTTGACCTCGCCAGAACCAAAGGGGTAATATTTTTGATGAGCAGGAGGCCTCATGCCCGCCAAAGCTGCCACCGTGAAAATTGGCCCAGCGATCGACAAGAAGCTTTATGCCGATTTTGTGAAGATTGCTCGGGAAAACGGACAGTCACAACGCTTCTTGTTGGAGAAAGCTTTGCGCCACTATATCGAATTCGTGGTGCCCTCTCAGACCACGGTACGGCCTGAAATGATGGCCCATTTCCGGCGTTCCACCGACAAGAATCGAGACCTGCATCAGCTCCTGGCTAAGGGTTAATGGCCGCGCACGTCTACCCGACCGTGGCCGAGGCCATCGAGATGCACCGGCATCTCATTGAGGAATTTGGCGGCCGCCACGGGCTTCGAGATCGAGCAGCCTTAGAGGCGGCAATTTTTCGCCCTCAAATCGGTTACTACAACAGTCTGACCGAAGAAGCAGCGGCCTTGATGGAGTCGCTGGTAAACAACCATGGCTTTATTGACGGGAATAAGAGAATCGGTTTCGCGCTGGCCGATACTTTCCTTCGCGCCAACGGCTGCTATCTGGAAGTTGAGGCGCTCGCAACTCACAACTTCATTATGGACGCGATGTCCAAAGGAGAGTTTCGCTTCGGTGTAATCCATGACTGGATCTCAGCCCACGTCAAGCCGCTGTGACGTGTACAAAGAGGGCTTGATGAACTGGCTCAAAGAGAGCTGGCCGGCTCCTGCCGGCGATGCTTTTTGTTTTTGGTTGAACTGAGAAATCCCCACCTTTCGCAAAGAGCGCGAAAGATGGGCCACCCGCCCGGGGTAGATTTGGGAGCACCGTGACAGGGCATTGACATGCACAAGGGAATGGGATGATAGTGACGTTCGACGGAGGTGCGGAGGAGGTGGGAGTTGAACCCACAAGACCTGTGACGGTCAGCGGCTTTTAAGGCCGTTGAGCTAGCGGTTTGCTCATCTCCCCCGCCATCCGCCGCATCCTCGCGCAACGCAAAATTTCTGTCGAGTGCTATGGTAGTAAATAGCTGTGGATGCTGGGTAATCATCATTTTTCTGTCAAGTAACTAGAGAATAAATGCCGAAAAAGAGCCTGAAGGTAGATCGCAAAAAGTTTGAAGGGATCGTGAAGAACCTGCTTCAGTCCAAGCCGGTGAAGCGGGAAAACGTGAAGATCAAGAACCCGAAGAACCGCGAGAAGTTAATACCGCCGCAAAGATAGCTTCTCATCACAGGCAACATCAGAACATTCCATTATGTTTGCTCCAAACCGCCGGGCAATGTGAAAACACTGTTGCATTACCTGTTGTTTTATTGGCGGATTTGCAGTGATATTTACTTGCACTACCACTTCGGTATCTACCCGTATTCCGGTAGCATGTTCGGCATTCTGGATCGCCACCCAAGTACCGCTGCCGACGCCTGGAAATTCGGGATATCCAATACTTGCCAAGATGATACTTGCCGATTCCCCTTCATTGAGAAGCAGGGACAAGAACGATTTGCCATCTTTCCGCAACAAGCACTGCCGAAGCATTGGATCAGGGTTTGGATAATTATCTGCGGTTCTTAGTATTCGCAGTCGAGCCTCCCATATTGCTGGTTCTCCATGATGTCGAATCTCGACAGCAGCGGACCTTCCACTGCACGCGATTAACTGCAATGAATGTGGGTGGCGATACCTTCTCAGGCGCACTATTCCCCAAGTTACCAATTTTGCAAGAGAAAGCGCACTAGCAAGTGAACCGAAAGATACGGTGCTAATCGCGAGCCAATATTCA
>WNFH01003927.1_pt1 | contig 10628 bp, 8 predicted proteins | sample 5400411 | NCBI WGS metagenome assembly WNFH01 (sample SAMN13153347, study PRJNA577476) | soil metagenome | isolation source: 200 cm saprolite under Douglas fir tree site 2 hole 3 | place: USA:California | collected 2015-04-18
TGAGGGCTTGAAGCTGGGCGGAAGCCAAGGGCGCGGAAACGACGAGAAGCCCGACCCGTATATTTTTCACTTCCCGGACGGCAATGCTTCGATCGCGCGGCTGCTGGTTCGTTCGTTGATTCCGGAGGCAATTCCGGGACACACGATGGAAGACGTGGTGACCGCGAAGGCGGACTATAGCAAGCTGGATATGGCGTCTTCCCAATCATCCTCCCAATCAACGGCGAAGGTGCGCATTCGGTTGAACACCACTGTGGTGCGGGTGCGCCATGTCGGCGAGGCGAAAACGGCGAAAGAAGTGGAAGTCGCTTACATGCGGGGCGATAAGCTGCGTTCGGTGACGGCGAAAGCGTGCGTGCTGGCCTGCTACAACGGGATGATTCCGTATCTCTGCCCCGAACTGCCGGAGAAGCAGCGGGATGCGCTGGCGTTGCTGGTAAAAGCTCCGCTGGTGTATACGCACGTGGCGATCCGCAACTGGACAGCGTTCCAGAAGCTGGGCGTGTTCCAGATTGATGCGCCGGGCAGCTACCACAACTATGTTGCGCTGGATTTCCCGGTGAGCCTGGGAGACTACAAATTCCCCAGCAAGCCGTCGGAGCCGGCCGTGCTGTTTATGCTGCGGACTCCGTGCAAACCAGGCTTGCCACAACGAGAGCAGAATCGCGCGGGGCGGATGGAACTGCTGCGCACGCCATTTTCAACTTTCGAACGCAACATTCGCGAGCAGCTAGGGCGCATGTTGGGCGCGACGGGATTTGACCCGGCGCGGGATATTGAAGGCATCACGGTAAACCGCTGGGCGCACGGCTATGCCTTCCACGACAATCCGCTGTTCGATCCGGACTGGTCCGAAGAGGAAAAGCCCTGGGTGCTGGGACGGAAGCAGTTTGGCAGGATTGCCATCGCCAACTCGGATGCCGGGGGCTCGGCCTACACAGACGCAGCCATTGACCAGGCGTACCGCGCGGTGGGAGAGATTGTAAAGGCGTGAAGTGGAAAATGTGCCATAGCAAGGGTGCGAATGTTCGAAAAGGCGACACTTTTACGTTGGTATTTCCCGGCTCCAATACTCCTCCGGCCATTCGCCGCGCTTAGGGGTTTTGCCCCCGAATGACTGTCCTACGTGCTGGAGAACTGTGCACTCAATGTATCGTTTTGGTCTTGCGCGACATGTAATCCATCAGCAGATACTGCCCCAGCGTATACGGCGTGGTGAAGTAGGCTTTGCCGCGGCACATCTCCGTTACCTTTTGCACGAACTGCACCAGACCGTAGTCTGACGCAAGCATGAAGGTGTTGATCAGGATTCCGGCGCGTTTGCATTTGGAGACTTCTTCCAGGGTTTGGCTCACTACCAGCGGATCGAGGCCGAAAGCATTCTTGTAAATGCGGCCGTCTTCCAGCGTTAGTGCGGAAGGCTTGCCGTCGGTGATCATGACGATCTGCTTCATGTCCTTGCGCTGCCGTTGCAGGATGCGCTGAGCCAGCCGCAAGCCCTCTCGCGTGTTGGTGTAGTACGGACCCACCTTGACACGCGCCAACTGCGAGAGGGGTACCTCCTCGGCGGAGTCATGAAACAAAATCAACGACAAGGAATCGCCCGGGTACTGCGTGCGGATCAGATGCGAGAGCGCCATGGCGACTTTTTTTGCCGGGGTGAAGCGATCTTCGCCATAGAGGATCATGGAGTGCGAGCAGTCGAGCAGGAGCACGCTGGCGCAGGAAGACTGGTACTCGCACTGGTGTACCTGGAGGTCGGAATACTCGATGTTCAGCGGCAGTTTCGAGCCCTCGCGTTGAATGGCACTGGAGAGCGTGGCGGTGATGTCGAGATTAAGCGTGTCGCCAAATTCATAAAGCCGGGACGCGCCGCTGGTTTCGATGCCGGTGGCAAGATCACGCGTATCGTGGCGTCCGAAGCTCGATTTCCCCAAAGTTCCCATCAAATCGCGCAGGGTCTTGTAACCGAGAAAGTCCAAACTCTTGTCCGTGATTTCGAATTTGGCCTGCTGTTGGGCTTCGCCCACTTGCCCGCCGACGCTTGATTGTCGCGAAGGGTCATGGGGCTCGTCGACGCTGATGTAATCTTCCTGTGCCATGCGCTCGATCAGTTGCTCGATGAGCTCGTCCAAGGTGCCGTCCATCTGCATCTGCTGCAGTCGTTCACGCATTTCTTCGTCCAGAAGGTTGCCCTCAAGCAAAGCTTGTTCGATGGCACGGCGTAGGTCATCGAGCGTCCGCTCGCCTTCGGGCAGATCGTAATACATGTAGTTCTGGAAGCCGCTCTGCAGGAGATAGTCAGAGAGCGCGCTGAGCAGATCTTCCATGCTCATTTCCCCCGCCGGATCGGGGACGTACTTGCTGTAGCGGATGCGCTTCATAAAGCGACCGTCAGTCCTTGGTCGTTTGTCGTTAGCCTACAACCCAACTGCGGTGATCTGTGGCCAACGACCAACGACGAACGGCCAACGACTAATTAAACGACCTCCTCGGCCTATACGGCGGCTCCTCGCGCTCGAAGGGCTTTTCCACCGGCTTCGGTGGTTTCTCTCCAGCTGTGAATACGCGCTCTTCGTTGCGTCCGATGCGTTTGTGCGCGTAAAGACCTTCCAGAACGAACTCTGCGGCGGAAACCTGTGACTCCGGAGTGTCCTTCGGCCCCACGTTCAGCTTGCTCAGCTTTTCCATCAGACCCTGAATGCCACGTAGGGATTGCAGGGCCTCCCCCGCGCTGGCGGTGTCCGCCAGTTGGATTTCGCCGCCGAGATCGAACCATTGCACGATCTGTTGCATATCCACGCCTTTGAAGTATCCGTCGTAAGTCTTGGCAATGGCGGCACGAATCAACTCACGGCTCACATGGTCCGCGCCCTTGATTTCACCTTCGTACTCCAGTTCCAGCTTGCCCGTGATTGCCGGCATAGCCGCGTACACATCGCCAATTCGAGGTACCACCAGCTTCTCCTCATGGCGGATGGAACGGCGCTCGGCGTTGGAGATCACGTTCTCTATGCAACTGATCGGCAGGCGCTGGCTGACGCCGGAGCGCTTGTCAACCTTCTTGTCTTCGCGGGCCGCGAAAGCGATGCGCTCGATTACCTCTTGCACGTACTTCGGGACGTGCAGCTTGTATCCATCACGCTGGGTCCAGGCCTCCTGCGTGGTGATGGCGATGCCTTCCTCGACGGTCGCGGGATAGTGGGTGCGAATTTCCGAGCCGATGCGGTCTTTCAACGGCGTGATGATCTTACCGCGTGCCGTGTAATCCTCCGGGTTGGCACTGAACACGAGGGCGACGTCGAGGGGCAAACGGATGGGGTAGCCCTTAATCTGCACGTCGCCTTCCTGCATGATGTTGAACAGGCCGACCTGGATCTTGCCGGCCAAATCCGGCAGTTCATTAAGAGCGAAGATTCCGCGGTTGGCGCGCGGCAGCAGCCCGTAGTGGAGGGTAAGTTCACTGCTGAGTTCGTGCCCACCCCGGGCGGCCTTGATGGGATCGATGTCGCCGATCAGGTCAGCGATCGTGACATCCGGCGTCGCCAGCTTCTCCACGTAGCGCTCCTCCGGAGTGAGATATGCGATCGGCGCAGCGTCGCCGTGTCCCGCGATCTTCTCCCGGCAGTTGCGGCAGATCGGCGAGTAGGGATTGTCGTGGATTTCGCAGCCAGCGATGTAAGGCATCTGCGGATCGAGTAGCGTGGTCAGAGCGCGCAGGATGCGGCTCTTGGCCTGACCGCGCAATCCAAGCAAGATGAAATTGTGGCGCGAAAGGATGGCGTTAACAATCTGCGGTACTACCGTGTCGTCATAGCCGACAATGCCGGGGAAAATAGTTCCGCCGCGGCGAAGTTTCGCCACTAGGTTGTCGCGCAATTCGTCCTTCACGCGCCGGCTACTCAAACGTTGTTCGGAAAATGGACTGTGGCGCAGCTCGCCTAACGTCCGCGGGAAACTCATGATGGAAAACCCCCGTGGAAACAGCTTATGGGAGAGATTATACGCCCGCTATGCTGCGATGGAGGCACGGGCATCCTTGCCCGTGTATTCAGGTGAAGGGGCGCGGACGCCTGTCCTTCCATCGAAGGGAAGGAAAATTGTTCAGTGGGCGTGCCCGTTGCCACCTGCCTTCTGGCGCACGTGCACGGCCCGTCGCAGGTTGGGGAGAATGGCCTCGAAATAGGAGACGACGGCCTGGACGCGCTCGGCTTCCGACTTCATGCCCAGCAAGGTCTGCTTGAAATCGAGATCGAGCGGGAGTGCGCCGACAAGATGGAAGGAGACTTGTGATCTCTCAATTTCGGACGATTTTTGCGGCTCTGCTCCAGCCAGCGTCATGATCTCTCCGTGCAGCTTCACCGCCTGTGCGATTTCCTCGGCCGCGGCGCTACCGGGCTCGTCCTGCAAGTAGAGCACTTCGGCCTGGAGAAAGGAACGCTCCTGGTTGACGTTCATGATCTCGAAGCGTTCATGGCCCTGGGTTGCGATATCCATGCGTCCGTCAGGATACTTCTTGGTTACGGTGATGATCTCCGCCGTACAGCCAATTTCGGCAACCCCCTCCTCCTTGGCCCGCACCACACCGAACGGCCTTTTCTGCTCCAGACATTCGGAGATCATCTCCTTGTAGCGCGGCTCAAAAATATGCAGTGGCAGGGGCGCCCCCGGAAGCAAGACTACATCCAACGGAAATAAGGGCAGGAGTATGCTCACCCAGGCCTCCGGCGTTGCTCACAGGCGGAGCGCGCGTGATGCTTGGATTGTACGCCTGTGCTTGTCTCGGCAGCTTGACTTGGTCAGCCGAGGAGGATAAAAGCTCGGCATGGTCTCAAGAAAAATGGACCCCTCTGGGAAAGTGGTGGTGGTGACGGGCGCCTCCATGGGCATCGGTGAGGCGATCGCCAGGACTTTTGCTGATCACGGAGCCAGCGTAATACTGCTCTCGCGCGACGCCGGACGCGCTGAAGCGGCCCGCGGCCGGGTCGGCCACACCGAGCGCACGCTGGCCCTGTCCTGTGATGTCCGCCACCGCGAGGAGATTGATCGCGTTCTCAGCCTCACCTTGCACCACTTTGACCGAGTGGATATCTGGGTTAACAACGCCGGCCATGGGCTGCTGGATTCCGTGGCTCAGATGGACATGGCAGCATGCCGCGATACGTTCGATTCGAATTTTTTCGGGACCGTCGCGGCGATGCAGGCGGTGATCCCCGTGATGAAGCAGCAGGGGTCGGGGATGATTGTCAACATATCGAGCGTTGCCGGGCACATTCCGCTGCCATTTCACGCGCTGTACAGTGCGACCAAGTTTGCCATGAACGCAATCGGCAAGGCGGCGGGCATTGAATTGAAAAACTCTGGCATTCATGTGATGACGGTATGCCCAGGCTACGTGCGCACCGATTTCGGCGCTAACGCGATCCGGGGCAGCAGGGAACTGAAGCAAGCGCGTCCGGCTGCAGCTCGCGGAATTAGCGCCCAGCGCGTGGCCCGGGCTGTTTTTCACGGTTATCTGAAGCAGAAGCGGGAGGTGATTGTCCCCTGGACGATGCATCCTGCGGTCAAGCTTTATCAGCTCTTCCCGGGGCTGGTGGAATGGGCCATGATGAAGATGGTGAGGTCGACAGGTGAGTGAGATTTCCAATTGCCAATTGCGTCCAGTCGCGAAGCCTTCAATTGGCAATTGCCAATTGGCATTCGGAAATCAGAAATCAGAAATCAGAAATCAGAAATCAGTCAAGCTCCCTCAGCATGGCTTCCATTTCCGACTGTGCATGAGCGTTGCCGGTACGCTTGGCCGAAGCGATTCCATCCGCCAGCATCTTTTTCGCCTCTTCCGTACGCTGGGCACGGGCCAGCGTCTGGGCGGCCATGAAATAACCGGCGGTGTAGTCGGGATGGGCGGAAAGCAGTTTTCCGAACTCGGCCAGCGCCCGCTCGACTTCGCCAGCCTTCGAGTACTCCATCGCCAAGCCGTAGAGCGCGAAGGCATCGGTAGGGTTCTGCGAGAGGATCTCAGTGAGCACTGCGACGCGGTCCATAAAACCAGTTCCCGGTTTCCAGGGATCAATTGCCAGCTAAGAGATTACTACAGCGGGCAATTCCGCCATGGGCCTCGTCTGGGGATTGCAGTCCCGGGCATCGTAGGCAACAGTAGCGATCCGCCTGCCTCATGAGTAAAATGGCCCGTCGCCCCAAAAGAGGAGCCCAGACAGTTGGCGTGCCCTTTTTTCATGCCGGTGCGGAGGTTGGAAGACGGCGCGTGGCGCCATCCTTCACGGCTACCTTTGGGCGGCGGATGGAGCGGCCATTGCTTCGCCCCCGGCCACGAGGGCGCCGTGCCCACCGATGAGGAACTACGGGAGCTCTGCAACCTCGGTTACGCTGCAAGCTGTCCGCGCCTGCCCAGGGAACGTGCCTGCGACGCCGTACGTTTCTCGGTCGCCGGTGACCGCGGATCACAACTGATTTTGAAATTCGTCTTTGAGGCTGGTCACCGTCCCGCAGGGTACGGCACGTTGGAATATGACCTATCGGTGGGGCAGTGGGTTTCCTCCCAGCCCGACCCGCGCATCCAGAAAATGGCGGAGTGTTACCTGGAATCGTACCTGCTCCGCAGAAACCAGCCTGTTGCGGCAAGCATCCCTTCGAGTGCGAATCTATGAACCAAGACGATGACCGCGCGATGCCGCGCCCCGTCCGGGATTCGCAGTCCGAAATGGCCGAGATCGTCCTTCCCAACGATGCCAACCCGGTTGGCACCCTTCTGGGTGGACGCCTCATGCATTGGATTGACCTCGCCGGGGCCATGGCCGCTCACCGCCACTCGCGGAACTACGTGGTTACCGCCTCCATCGATCACCTGGACTTTTGGGTCCCCGTGCATGTGGGGGACCTGGTCATCCTCCGGTCCTCCGTAAATCGTGTGTTCCACACCTCGATGGAGGTGGGAGTAAAGGTCTGGGTAGAAAACTATCTGCTTGACAGTTGCCAGCACGTTAGCTCGGCATATCTGACGTTCGTGGCCGTGGACGGTGGAGGACGTCACCTGCCGGTTCCCGCCGTCGTTCCAGAGACTGAGGAGCAGAGGCGGCGCTATGAAGATGCCGGACGCCGCCGCAAGATCCGTCATGACGAGCTGGAACGGCGCCGCAACACCCTGCGCTAGGAGGTCGGGCCTGAGTTGTCATCCGGTCACATCCGGACGGTCTCCTGGTCGGAATAATCTTCAGTTCGCCATTGGGATATCATCATGGATAGCGCACTACTGGTTCACCGGCTCCATTTCGCGTTCACCGTCACTTTCCATTACCTTTTCCCGCAGCTCACCATGGGACTGGCACCGCTCATTGTGGTGCTTAAGACATTGGGTCTCCGCCGTAACGACGAGATTTATCACCAGGCGGCCCGCTTCTGGGCGCGCATCTTCGGCATCAACTTCGTGCTCGGCGTGGTAACCGGCATTCCCATGGAATTCCAGTTCGGCACTAACTGGTCGCATTTTTCGCGCTTCGCCGGTGGCGTCATCGGGCAGACGCTGGCCATGGAAGGCATGTTCGCCTTCTTCCTGGAATCGGCGTTCCTGGGTCTCTTTCTCTATGGAGAGAAGCGGCTCAGCCCGCGCGCACACTGGTGGTCTGCGGTTGCCGTTTTCCTCGGTTCGTGGCTCTCGGGTTTCTTCATCATTGCCACGGATGCATGGATGCAACATCCTGTTGGTTACGAGCGCGCCGCCGATGGTTCTGTCCAACTCCGCAGTTTCTGGGAGCTGATGCTGAATCCCTGGGCGTGGTGGCAATACGCCCACAATATGAGCGGGGCCGCTATTACGGGCGCATTCGTGATGGCCTCTGTGGGGGCGTTCTACCTGCTGTTGGGCAAATATCTGGAGCACGGACGGATCTTTGTGAAAGTAGGAGTCGTGGCGGGCTGCGTGTTTAGCATTCTACAGTTGTTTCCCACAGGCGACGGGCAGGGCAGAATGATCGCCCATAATCAGCCGGTCACGCTGGCGGCTATGGAAGCCCTGTTCTTTGGCCGGGAGGGGGCGCCGCTGGTCATCATCGGCCAGCCAAACGTGGATGAGCACAAGATTGACAATCCGCTGCTCGTCCCCAAGATGCTCAGCTTCCTGACGTACCGCCGATGGGCAGCCGAGGTGCGGGGGTTGGACGCGTTTCCACCTGAGCTGTGGCCGCAGAACATTGCACTAATCTATTACAGCTATCACATCATGGTGGGACTGGGAACGATCTTCATCGCCATCATGGTGGTGTCGGTTCTACTCCTGTGGTGCGGCAGACTTTTCAGCGCGCGCTGGATGCTGTGGTTGCTGCTACTCAGCATGCCGTTTCCCTACATTGCAAATACCGCCGGCTGGATGACTGCGGAACTCGGCCGCCAGCCCTGGCTGGTGTACGGTCTGATGCTGACCAAAGACGGCTATTCCAGAACGGTCTCGGCCGGCAACGGTATGTTCACGCTGCTTGGATTTATGGGGATGTACACGGCGCTGGGCATCCTGTTTCTGTTCCTGATGCGCCGCGAGATTGAGCACGGGCCAGTCGCGGAACGGCCGGCTGTTCACTAGGGGTCTTATGGAAACGCTTTGGTTCATCATCGTCGCACTCATGCTGACTGCTTACGTGGTGCTCGATGGCTTCGACCTCGGTGCGGGCGTGATCTATCTCATCGTGGCCAAAACTAGCGAGGAGCGCCGCACGGTGCTGCGGGCGATCGGACCCGTGTGGGACGGTAACGAAGTTTGGCTGCTCGCCGCCGGAGGCACGCTTTATTTCGCCTTCCCTCAACTCTATGCCTCCAGCTTCAGCGGCTTTTACCTGCCGTTGATGATGGTGTTGTGGCTGCTGATGCTTCGTGCCATCGGCATCGAGTTCCGCACGCACATGGAAAATCCCGTGTGGCAGGGCTTCTTCGATGTCATCTTTTCCGTGGCGAGCGGACTGCTGGCCATCTTCTTCGGCGCTGCGCTGGGCAATGTAATCCGTGGCGTTCCTCTCGATCAGGATGGCTACTTCTTCGAGCCTCTGTGGACCAACTTCAAGCTCAGTCCACATCCCGGCATTCTCGACTGGTACACGGTCATGGCCGGCGTGGTCGCGCTGGTGACGCTGACGGTGCACGGGGCGCTGTACGTTGCCATCAAGACAGAAGACGAACTGAGCCAGCGTGCCAGCGCAGTGGCCGTGATGTTATGGCCAGTGCAGTTTTTCCTGACGGGCTGCAGCTTGGTAGCCACCTACTTCATTCGCCCGCATGTAATGGACAACTACCGGGAGCATCCCGTTGGCCTGCTCGTGCCGGTTATGGTCGCGGGTAGCTTGGGAGTGATGATCTGGGCTGCACCGAAAGGGAAAGAGAAACTGGCCTTCGTGGGTTCGAGTTTATACATTGCAGGCATGCTTGTGGGTGCCGCGTTCGGACTATATCCCATGGTGTTACCCGCCCGCAGCGATCCCGCGTACAGCCTGACCATCTATAACACGGCCGCCGGACACCACGGACTGGTGGTGGGTATTACCTGGTGGATACTGGGAGCGGTGCTGGCTCTGGGATACTTTTTCTTCATCTATCGCATGTTCCGCGGCAAAGTTCGGCTGGAGGGAGATGGATACTGAGATGGCGGGGCTTTTGGTCTGTCGCGAGCTAGCCTTGTGCTCCGGCAGGTGGAAGACACGGCACGAATCAGCCCCGGAGGGACGTTGTGAGAATAGCCCAGTGTGTGGACGCTGGGTCAGAGTCGAATTAGGATGACGTCCCGCATAGCCTGCCACGAGTCGCAGCAAGCACCAGGTAGAGTCGAACGGGAGTGCCACAGCAGTTCGCACACAGAGTCTTCTGTCCTGGGGCTTGCCGCGTCTTTTCGCGCCCAGCGAAACCGACCAGCAATCGTCTAAACTACTTGCCGCGTATGAGCTCCCGGCTGAATGACAAAGTCGCCATCTTGACCGGCGCGGGCAGCGGCATTGGTCGCGCCTGCGCTCTCGCCCTGGCGCGTGAAGGCGCCAATGTTGCGCTGGTCGGCCGTCGCAAAGATCGGCTGAAAGACGTCGCCCGAGAGATCGGGGACTCGGCTCTCGTCGTCGCGGCCGATGTCTCAAAAAGACTTGAGATTGACCGCGTGGTCGAGCAGACGGTAGGCCGCTTCGGCGGACTCAATGTACTGCTCAACAATGCTGGAGTTCTTCACGTCGGAACTGTCGAACAGATCACGGAAGAGCAGTGGGATGAGACCTTCAACATTAATGTCCGCGGCCTGTGGTTGCTCTCCCGCGCCGTGTTGCCGCACATGCGCAAGACCGGGGGCGGTTCGATCATCAACATCGCCTCCGTGCTGGGGATCAACGGGGCGCGCAACCGGGCTTCGTATGCGTCCTCCAAAGGAGCTGTGATCCTGCTGACCAAGTGTATGGCCATTGATCATGGCCACGAAAATATTCGCGTGAACGCAATCTGCCCATCTTTTGTCGACACTGACCTAACCGCCGCGATCATCAGCCAAGCGCCGAATCCCGAAGCCGTCCGCCGGGAGCGAATCGGAGTGCATCCCATCGGGCGCCTTGGACGGCCGGAGGACATAGCTGGACTCGCGGTTTATCTGGCCA
>WNFH01003935.1_pt1 | contig 10622 bp, 8 predicted proteins | sample 5400411 | NCBI WGS metagenome assembly WNFH01 (sample SAMN13153347, study PRJNA577476) | soil metagenome | isolation source: 200 cm saprolite under Douglas fir tree site 2 hole 3 | place: USA:California | collected 2015-04-18
TCAGGCTCGACGCGGAAGGCTTTGAAGACCGGGAGGCTGCGGGCCAGTTCAGCAACGGTTTCCGGGGTCTCGTCGCCATGAAGCTGGGCGGCATCGAGCTTCAATGACTTGCACAGTGTGGCAACTTCATCCGGCGGAGCATTGACGAAAATGCCCACGGCTTCGACCTTTTTCGGAAGTTGCGGGCGAATCTTCGCGGTTTCGGCTTCGGTGATATGACGGGGGCTCTTTGAGTAGAAATTGAAACCGAGAAGATTCGTGCCGGCGTCGATGGCCGCGAGAGCGTCGGCGGCGTTGGTGATGCCGCAGATTTTGACGCGGACCATGGCCACCTACAACGTTCCCGTGGGAGAAATGAGGAGCGAGGAAAGGGCCACGGCGGGATCGGGAGCGAGCATGAGGTGCGTACCGATGAGGAAGGCGTCAAAACCGGCGGCGCGAAGTTTCACGAGATCGTCGTGCGTGCGCAGGCCGGATTCGCTGACGGCGATGCAGTCGTCGGGAATGCGGCCGATCAATTCGAATGATGTCTCGGCGCGAACGGTGAGCGTCTTGAGGTCGCGATTGTTTACGCCCAGAATTTGTGCACCAGCGGCAAGGGCGCGGTCGAGTTCTTCGCCGGAGTGAACTTCGACTAGCGGTTCCATGCCCAGATCGCGGCCCAACGTGATGAGGTCGCGGAGGAGCGCATCTTCCAGAGCGGCGACGATGAGGAGAAAGCTGTCGGCGTCGTTGGCGCGAGTTTCCCAGACCTGCCAGGGATCGAAGATAAAATCCTTACGCAGGACGGGGAGTTGAATCGACTTGCGGGCATCGCGGAGATTTTTCAGCGAGCCGCGGAAGAATTCTGCTTCGGTGAGGACGGAAAGAGCGGAAGCGCCTGCGGATTCGAACGCTTGCGCGAGGGCTACGGGTTCGAATGGATCGCGTATCACCCCTCGTGAAGGCGAAGCCGGCTTCAACTCCGCGAGAACGTTCAAACCGTCGCGAGTGAGCGCCGCGGAAAAATTGCGGAGCGGCGTGGCCGCTTTCACGCCATACTTGAGCGCGGTTTCCGGCAACACGCGTTTGCGGTGATCGACCTCGGCGCGCCGCGCTTCCAGAATGCGGTCCAGCACCGTTCCGGTATTGGCGTGAGCAGACATTTGCGTAAGTTTGTATGCTAGGGGTGCGGGGGGAGAGAGTCAAATGGGAAGAAAGTTGACAGTCGACAGTAGAAAGTCGAAAGCTCAGAGTCGCGGGCGCGAGCTTCTAAGCCAAGGGATATTACGGGAGAAACAATGGGATACGGGCAAGAATATGGGGCTTTGTTGGAAGAGGTCGCGAAAGAGGCGGATGCGATTGCGATGCGGTATTTCCGCGCGGAGGAGCTGCGCATCGAGCGAAAGGGCGACGGGACGGCGGTGACGCAGGCGGACCGCGCCGTGGAAGAGATGGCGCGGGCAAGAGTGGCTGCGAGCGGGCTGGCGCTGGATGTTCTGGGTGAAGAAATGGGCGGCGGCGATGCAAAGTCTGCTAGCAATTCGGGGCGAGCGCGGATGATCATCGATCCTATTGACGGAACGGAAGAGTTTTCGCGCGGGATTCCTACATTTGGCACGCTGATGGGAATTGAGTCGAATGGCGAAATCGTTGCCGCGATGGTGAGCGCGCCCGGCCTGCATTCGCGCTGGTGGGCGTATCGGGGCGAAGGCGCGTATCGTGATGGCAAAAGATTGCATGTTTCGAACGTAACCAGACTCAGCAAGGCGATGGTGTTTACGACGGGAACGGGCCCGAGCAAGAACGCGCACGACCAGGCAAAGATCCGCGCGCTGCTGGATGCGGCGCGCAACAGCCGCTCCTTCGGCGGATTCTGGCAACACATGCTGGTCGCGGAAGGAGCGATCGAAGTCGCACTCGACTGGACTTCGAAGCCGTGGGACCTCGCGCCGCTCGGTATCATGGTCGAGGAAGCCGGCGGCCGCTCGACAAACGTGCGCGGCGAGCGAACGATTTATACGGGACAACTCGTCAGCACAAACGGAAAAATTCACGGCGAGGTCCTGAAGATTCTGCAGTGAGGTACTTGATGATCTGCGTCAAAAGAGTCTACGCGCCGGCGGCGAAAGAGGATGGCTCGCGCGTGCTGGTGGACCGCTTGTGGCCGCGGGGCAGGAAAAAGGAATCCGCGAAGATTGATCTGTGGATGAAGGAAGTTGCGCCCAGCGATGCTCTGCGTAAATGGTTTGCGCACGAACCGAAAAAGTGGCCGGAGTTTCAAAAGAAATACAGAACGGAGCTGAAGCAAAAAAAAGAATTGCTCGCGGAATTGAAAACGATGGAGAAGGAGTACGGAACCCTCACGCTTCTCTTTGGAGCACGGGACGAGGAGCACAACCAGGCCGTGGTGCTGGCGGAATCATTAAAATCAAAGTGAAAAAACAGTCGGTGCAATTCGCCGTCCAGCATGGCAGGCAATTCTCCAGAGAAATCTCTCTCCAAATTGGACGTTTCCTCAGAGCAGGACAATAGCTAGAGTCTGATTCCAGGATGGTGTCAGAAATTCTCGCGGAGGTTCTCCGATGGACGTGCGAGTACAAGCTGAGAAAGCCGAGCGATTCCGAAAGCTGCATGGGGGACCACGCATCCTGGCACTCCCAAATGCCTGGGACGTGGCCAGCGCGAGAATCCTGGAAGAAGCTGGTTATCCAGCGATTGCCACGAGCAGCGCGGGGGTTGCATTCTCTCTCGGGTATCCGGACGGCCAGCGCGTTTCCAGAGATCAGATGCTGGAGGTTGTAGGACGGATTGCGCATGCGGTTCGCGTTCCGGTAACCGCGGACATGGAGTCTGGCTACGGCACGACAGTCAAAGATATGGTGGAAACCGCGAAAGCAGTGATTGCAGCGGGAGCTATCGGAATGAACCTCGAAGACGTGACGGGTGATGACGAGAGTTCGCAAGTGGACACAGCGCAACAGGTGGAAAAGATTCGCGCCATCCGCGAGGCCTCTGCGTTGCATGGTGTTCCGCTGGTGTTGAATGCGCGCACGGACATTTACCTGATGCCGATCGGTGAAGCGGCCACGCGCTTCGAGCGAACGGTGGAGCGATTGCGCGCTTACCGTCAAGCGGGGGCGGATTGCGTGTTCGCTCCAGGAGTCAGCAGCCGGGACACTATCGCCGAGTTAGTGAAGGCGATCGGCGCGCCGCTGAACATTCTGGTTTCGCCCAATTGTCCTTCGCTCGCGGAACTGGAAAAGATGGGAGTCGCGCGGGCAAGCGCAGGTTCCGCCGTGATGCGTGCTGCACTCGGACTCGTTCGGCGGATTGGGAAAGATTGGATGGAAAGCGGGACGTACGATTCCCTGTTCGATGGGACGATTCCTTTTGCAGATGTCAACCGGATGATGGGGCGCCAGACCTCGTAACTTCATGTCTGAAAAATCTTTATTGCTCCGTGTTCTCCATGATGAAATTGTGGTCTGCCGAAAGTGTCCCCGGCTGGTGAGTTATCGCGAGAAAGTGGCGCGGGAAAAGCGGCGCGCCTATCGCGAGTGGACGTACTGGGGAAAGCCGGTCCCGGGATTCGGAGATGCGCAGGCGCAACTGCTGATTTTGGGACTTGCGCCCGCGGCGCACGGAGCGAATCGAACGGGGCGGATGTTCACGGGGGACCGCTCGGGCGATTTTTTGTACGCGGCGCTGCACAAAGCGGGCTTTGCGAATCAGGCTAGTTCCCTGCACCGCGACGATGGATTGCGGCTGAAGGACGCTTACATCAGCGCGACGTGCCGTTGCGCACCGCCGGAGAACAAACCGCTGCCGAAGGAGATCGCGAATTGCCGCGGCTACTTTGAACGGGAGCTGGAAATTTTGAAGCCCAAGGCGGTGCTAGCGTTGGGAAAGATCGCCTGGGACGGGTATCTCGAAATCTTGAAGCAGCGCGGCGTGATTGCCTCACGCGCACTCTACAAATTCGCGCACGGGGCGGAAGCTGACGTTGCGGCCGGCTTCCCAAGATTATTCGGCGTCTATCATCCGAGCCAGCAAAATACGCAAACGGGACGCGTGACCCCAGCGATGTACGCCGCCGTACTGCGCCGGATCCGGCGCTACCTGGAAAAGTAGCTCCTGCTCAGTGCGATTCGATGGTACGGGGTGTCGGGAATCCCTTGCGGGCCGATGGCAGGATTCGCCGACAGCTAGCTTGCCCTCCACTTTGAGTGTCAGGTGGCCCCTCCAAGTGTTTCTTTTTCAATACTTTGCGGAATCTCTCGCGGGCCGGTAATGGCTCCCCATCTGCATTCCTTGTTTGCTCAGCATTACGCGGGAGGAAACCATGGAACGGATGAAATTCAGAAGTGTATTCGCTAGCGTTGCGATTTTGACGATGGCGCTGGCCTTGGGAGTCGCTTGCAAAGCGCAGGAGCAGAGCCAGGAACCGTCACGAGAAGCGACAACACCAGTTCCGGACCAGCAGCGTCAGAAGGCGGACGGCGTAAGGCACGGGTTGCCGATTGAAACCTACGCTGTTGCTCCAGGGACGAAGTTTCTCGTGCGGCTCGAAGATGAATTGGGTACCAAAGGCACGAAGGAGATCGAAAAGTTCAAAGTGAAGACGCTCGAGCCGCTAGAGGCGGGTAGCGGGATTTATCTGCCGTCCGGCGCGGAAATCCACGGACATATCAGCCACGTGGAACCGGCGGGAGTGGCAGGCCGCGCAAAACTCTGGCTGACGTTCGACGAGATTCGCACAAAATTCGGCACATTGCCGATCGTTGCTGAAGTCGTGAGCGTGCCGGGCGACCACAGCGTGAAACCCGGCACTGCAAGAGAAGGATTGATCGAAGGGCGATCCAGCAATCAGCATGACGCCGCGGAAGCAGCCGCAGCCGGCGCGGCGATCGGCGCCGTGAAGGGCGTAAAGGACAAAGACAAGAAAGAAGCTGCTGAGGGAGCAGCGCTGGGGGCGCTGACAGCGTACCTCATGGAATCCGGCCGCGGCCACGAGTTGAACCTGCCGAAGGGCGCGAAGCTAGAATTGGAGCTGGAGCGCGCGCTGTACCTCGTGAAGGAGTAAGGCGAGCCTCGTCTGTTGTCAGTTGCCCTGATTGGAGGCTAGTTTTGTACCCCCCCACCCCCCTGTTTTTTCATAAGTGTTCATTCTAAAGGGAGTTAAAGTGCTTTGTTTTGATACACTTTTGCAAGTGTTGATTCTAAAGGGACTTAGGTTGCACCAAAATTGTGCAAAACCGGTTTTTTCCGCCCGTTTTTTCATAAGTGTTCATTCTAAAGGGTTTTAAGTTGTTTAGAATCAACACTTATACGCATCCCATAAGTGTTGATTCTAAAAGAGTTGCAGGCAAAAATGGTAATCCTGGAAGCCTTTCTTGCCACGCTTCCGAAGGCCTCGGCAGCAAAGATTTCTCGAACAGGGCGCGAACAGAAGCAGTGGTCCGGAGAAGTTGTGCGAAATCGGGCGCAGTTCGGCTCGGAAAACGGATCCGAGAATGAGTGGAAAACGGAAGGCCGAAGAAGCTACGCAGATTTACCTGAATAGAATTGTATCGCATCGCTATCGAAAATCAAGAGGCATTTGACGAGCTGGCATTCTCCGGTGAGAACGTTCCGGATCAACTTGGCAAGGGTCGTTGCCGCCTCGAATTCCTAGAACTCCAGTTGTGGACCGCGAGAGCAACATGTTCGGTCCTACGACTAATCGGAAGTTACGCTTCCGGCGTGGAGGCAAGTAACGCGAGTGAGGAGCCCGCTACGATTTCTTCTTGCACCAGGCCTCGACTTTCCCTCGAATTCTTTTGATCCTGGGTTCGATACCTTCCTTGATTGGCTGTGTCGGATAGCTTCGCACGTGCCCTTCGACCGTGACAGTACTGCCTTGCACAAGGGCGAGCGCAGCTTCTCCAAAACCCACGGCTTTTTCGTAATGTGGGCAGCCTTTTTCCGAGTAATCGCCCACACGGTTAAAACCGTCCATTGCACTTTCCAAGATGAAAGGGTCCTTTGGGGCCGAAGTTGCAGCCTTATCCAAGTAAGAAGCTGCTTGCCGTGCCCACTTCTCGCGACTCGCCAAATCCTTTTTTGCTCGTTCCAGATAGATCCAAGCCACCTCTGAGTAATCGTGCGCATCCGGTAGCCCTTCCTTTCTTTCCATTCTTCTATCCAATACGGTTTGAACGGCTTCGTCGTACCGGCCCTGTTCCAGGAGTTTCACTTCCGGGGCAGGTGTGTTGCTGGGGATCAAGTCCTCATATTTGGCCTCAGCGCCCCAGCCTATGAAATACGCACCAACACTGACGACCAAAACTGTGGTGGCCCGTAACACTCCCGAGACAACTTTGGACTGAGACATCTTGGGCATACTCTCCTCCATCCCTCAGCAGAACCCGTGGATGGCCCAGCCAAGCTAGGGCTTATTCGCACACTTTGATTCGATCTTGCCTCTTAAGATTTCAAGGAGCTTCCCAAGCTCGTCTTGAATCGGTTGGGTAGGCATCTTTTCATCTCCAACGAATATGCTGTCGTTCTTTAGTTGGCTCATCGCATCTCGCGCATATTGGTCTGCCTTTTCATAGTATGGGCAAGCTTGGCTGGAAATGTCGCCGACGCGATCAATACTGAATGCTGCAGCCATCAAGTTTATGGAGTCATCGGGAGCCAAACTCACACTTTTGCCAATGTAGAAGGCTGCTTGTTCAGCCCATTTTTCTCGATTCGACGGGTCGTTGACCGCACGAGCGGCGTACACGACAGCTACGCTCTGATATTTGAAGTAGTCTTTCTTTTCATCCTTGATGGAATCAAGGGTTGCCTTGGCGGCTTCATCATAGCGACCTCTCCTTAGCAGCTTCACCTCGGGCGGTACTTCTGTTTTCGTCGTGATGATGAAAGGAGGATTTTCGGAACGCCGCTTCCAGCCATAAATGAACCCACATAGAGCTGCCAAGACGAGCGAACCGATCCAGAGCTTCCGCCAATCGGGACTGAACAAAGAACGGCCTCCGAAGTAGCCCACGGGGCATCTACACTCAGGTGAATCTATCTGCCTCGATGATAACCGCTGCAGTCTGACCCGAAATTAAGACGGTAAACCGGTTGTGCAGACAGTTACGCTCAATTTTTATTTCACTCGGACGTGTAACGTGTAAACCGGACAAGTGGAATCGTCCCAAAACCACATGTCCGGTAATCCGACTCAGCCAAGATTTGGGCGTGCGCATTCGGAAGCCAGGAACTTGGCAAGCTGCGAAGGGCTTGTTAGAGTCGAAGTGTCCAGTACAGAAGTGTTTACACCGATCGTTAAGAATAGGCCGAGGAGAGGCTGAGACCCATGGGGGAAGAAACACGGGCGGCGGTGCGAGCCATCGAAATGGTGGAGCGGAAGGACCGCGTGCTGATTGTCGAGGATGAGGACAATGCGCGAAAGGGCTACGAACAGCTTTTGCAGCGCTGGGGCTGTGACGTGGTGGGCGTGGGAACGGCGGAAGAGGCGCTGGCGAAATTTGCGAGTTACCAGCCGGACACGCTGATCGCCGACGTGGAACTGCCGGGGATGAATGGGCTGGACCTGCTGAAACAGCTCGGCCCAGAACTCTACGATGTGCCAGCGATCATCATTACCGGCAAAGGCAGCGAAGAGCGCGCGGTGGCGGCGATCGAGGCGGGAGCGTTCTGGTACATCGAAAAGCCGCTGAAGGGGCCGGTGCTGCGCGCGCTGCTGGACCGGGCGCTGAGCAAGGCGCGAGATGCGCGGCAGCTCCTGGTGCTACAGCGGCAACTGCGCGAGACGGGACGGCTGGGGGACCTCGTCGGGGGGTCGAAGCCGATGCAGGAAGTGATGCGCATCGTGGAGATGGCTGCGCCGAGTTCCGCGTCTGTGTTGATCACGGGAGAGACGGGATCGGGCAAGGAAATTGTGGCGCGTACGCTGCACAAGCTTTCGCCGCGCGCCAACGGGCCGTTTGTGGCGATCAATTGTTCAGCGATCCCCGAGACGTTGATGGAAAGCGAGATTTTCGGCCACGAGCGCGGCGCCTTCACGGGCGCGGCCGAGCGGCGCATCGGCTGCTTTGAGCTAGCGGATGCGGGAACGCTGCTGCTGGATGAAATCGGCGAGATGCCGGCGCCGACGCAGGCGAAGCTATTGCGGGTTCTGGAAGACCGCAAAGTGCGGAGGCTGGGGAGCAAAAGTGAGACTCCGGTGGACGTGCGGGTTCTCGCGGCAACCAACAAAGAACCCGAAGCGGCCGTGAGCAGCGGCCAGTTGCGGCAAGATCTCTACTTTCGACTGAACGTGTTTCACATTCACCTTCCGCCGCTGCGGGATCACAAAGACGACATTCCGATGCTCGTCGAATATATTCTGCGCGACGTCAACGCCAAGCATGGAAAACACGTGCGCGGGATCGGTGCGGAAGTTCTGGACATTTTCATGGGGCACACCTGGCCGGGAAACATTCGAGAGCTGCGCAACGTGTTGGAGCGCGCGGCGATTATGTGCGAAAAAGATTTGATTACGCGCGCGTGCCTGCCGGGAGAGTTCGGAAAGACGGGCGGGAAAGGGCCGAGCGATCTTTCGGCAATCAAGTTTCCGGTGGGAACAACGGTTGATGCGATGGAGCGCGTGCTGATCCTCCAGACGCTGGGCGCAACCGGAAACAACAAGACGCGTGCGGCGGAACTGCTCGGCATCAGCCTGAAAACGCTTCATAATAAGTTGAAAGAATACGGCGGCGAGCGCGCCGAAACGGAGTAGGGACGCAGAATGCAGCTGCGGCTGCGGACAAAACTCACGCTGGTGATGACGAGCCTGGTGCTGCTCGTCGCGGCGGTTTTGTCTGGAGTATTTGCAGCACAGCTCCTCGAGCAATTATTGCAGGCTACCAACACGCGAGCGGATGACTTAGGGAAGCAAGTGTTCCTGCAGGCCAAGCACGCGCTGCTGGAGGCAGGCCAACAGGGTTTGCGGCCCGCCTCAGACTCTGCCGACGAAATCCATGATTTTGTAAGACACGCCTTTGAAATCAGTGACGGTCTGCGCACGCAACTCAAAGCCGCAAAGGAAAACCCTCTGATTTATGAAGTTTCGATCACGGATCTTGACGGAATGGTTCTGGCCTCGACCGACGAAAATCTGCCGGGATCATTTCTACCGCGAAGAACACCTCTCTCCCAGCTGGTGCAGCGAAATTTCCTGCATCAGGTGAAGGTACTCGCCGGGCCTTCAAAAGTCTTCGAACTCAATTTTCCGTTCAGCAACGCGAACCGCCCGTTCGGGGAAGTGCGCGTGGTGCTCAATGTCGGCTTACTGCTGAGCGAGATTTCTCCGAGCCTTTGGACTTCCGGTACGATTGCGCTCCTTGCAGTGGTGGTTTCGACCATACTCGCCGCAATTGTGAGCAGGGCGACGCTGGCTCCCTTGCAAGATATCGCCGCGCAGTTGGACCGTATCTCCGCGGGACAATACGATGTGCCATCTCCAGAGTTGAAAGGCATTGGCGGAAGCGGCGACGAACTGGGACTGGTGAGCCGGAAGATTACGCAGGTAGGTCAGCAATTGCGCGGCGTGCATGAAATCTTCAGCACCATGCGTGAAAACATGAATTCCGTGATGGCCGGGCTCGAAGACGGATTGCTGTTGTTCACGCGGGATTTACGTGCCGTGATGATCAGTCCGGCGGCGGAAAAATTCCTGGGAGCCCCCGCCGGACAATTTCTGGGACGGCGCGTGACGGAAATTTTTCCACCCGGTCATCCCCTGCACGAGCCGCTGCATATAGAAAGCGATGAGCTGAGCGAAGTGGCGGCTGAAACGGAACTGCAGACGAGCGAAGGGCCGAGGCGCGTGAGTGTGACGGTGCAAGCCATCCAGGAAGACGGTGAACGCATGGGCGCCCTGGTGACGCTGCGCGACCTGGACTCGCTGGAAAGCATCAATACGCAGCTTCAAGTGAGCGAGCGGCTAGCCGCATTGGGGCGTATCACCGCGGGCGTGGCGCACGAAGTGAAGAATCCACTGAATTCGATGCGGCTATGGCTGGAAAACTTGAAGGAATCGCTCCCAGCGGAAGCCGATAGCGCGTCGCGGCAGGCGGTGCAGGTGCTGGACAAGGAAATCGACCGGCTGGACGCGGTAGTGAAGCGTTTCCTCGATTTCACACGACCGATGGATATCCGCCTGGAAGCGACGCAGCTTGCTGAACTTTTGAGGGAAGTTTTGGAGGTGGCACAACCGCAGCTTCAGAAATCCAACATCCAGCTGGCGCAGTTGCTGCCGATCGATGTGCCGGAGGTGTACGTGGACCGCGCACTGCTCAAGCAGGCGGTGCTGAATCTGGTGCTGAATGCCGCGGAAGCAATGCCAGGCGGCGGGCAATTGCGGCTGGTTCTGAGCCGCCGCGGTGAAGCGGCGGAGATTACCGTGGGCGACACCGGCAAAGGCATTCCACTGGAAGACCGCCAGAAAATTTTCCAATTGTTTTTCACCACGCGTCCGGGAGGCAGCGGAATCGGACTTGCGAGTACGTTTCGAATTGTGCAGCTTCTCAACGGTTCGATAGACTTTACTTCGGAGGTCGGCCGGGGCACGACGTTCCGAATCGAACTGCCACTCGCGGCCT
>WNFH01003936.1_pt1 | contig 10622 bp, 13 predicted proteins | sample 5400411 | NCBI WGS metagenome assembly WNFH01 (sample SAMN13153347, study PRJNA577476) | soil metagenome | isolation source: 200 cm saprolite under Douglas fir tree site 2 hole 3 | place: USA:California | collected 2015-04-18
CTGTACGTTCCCGGCTTCGACAAGCTTTACGTCGCGAACGCGGAAGACGGCAAAATGAGAGTCTACGACGGCGCCACGTACACTCTTAAGAAGACGATTGATTTTGGGACAGACCCTGACAACGTTCGCTACGATGCAGCTTCCAAGAAGATTTTCGTGGGCTTTGGCGAAGAGGACGGCGGAATCGCAATGGTCGACCCGGCCACGGACGAGCGGGTGGGGAAGGTGTACAAGACGGAAGGACATCCCGAGTCGTTTCAGGTGGAAGCCTTCGGAGAGCACATCTTCGTCAACGTGCCGGACGCAGGGAATGTGGTGGAATCGATTGATCGTAAGACGGGCGCGGTAACGAAGTGGCCTCTGAAAGGGTTGCGCGGAAATTATGCGATGGCTTTGAATGAAGAAGACCATCGGCTGTTTACGGTCACCCGGAAACTACCAATGCTGGTAGTTCTGGACACACAAACGGGGAAGGAAGTTGCAAGATTGCGGGCCGCGGGTGAATGCGACGATGTTTTCTTTGACGCTTCCCGGAAACGTATCTACGTCATCGGCGGCGAAGGAATCATCAGCGTGATCCAACAGCAAGACCCGGACCACTACGAGTTGATCACCAACGTGCCGTCTGGAATTGGCATTCGAACCGGATACTACTACGCCGAGCGCGACCGGTTTTACGTCGGTGTGCCGGCGAAAGGCAACGAGCCTGCGCAGGTCTGGACGTTTGAGGCGGAGGATTAGGAATTGTGGAAGCAGAATGAGTCCAGAATTTCAGGCAGATTTCGAATTTGAAGTCGAGTTGGTGATGCAAGACCAGGCCGGCAAGACCATCGGGGCTGTCGGCATCGTGCACAACTACGAGAAAGGCAAGGAAGCTGGGCTCCAGAAGAATGCAGAACAGATTCGCGAAGAACTCAAACAGTAAACTCCGGTACTAGCGAAACTCTTCGAACCAGCCGACCAGGGCGAAGTGCAGCTTGGCTGGGGGCACGATTGAACTTGCATTGCTCCAATGTCGACGCCGATTTCTGAGAAAAATAGTGCCCTATGATCGCGCCAGTTGAACGGAATTCAAAAGTTTGGTCCGTGATTCGCGTCTCCAGCGGAAATTTTCTGGAGATGTACGACTTCATGGTTTTTGGTTATTACGCCACGGCCATCGGCAACGCCTTCTTTCCTAACGGCAACCCTTTCCTATCGCTCATGTTGTCGCTGATGACGTTTGGGGCAGGATTCTTGATGCGGCCCCTCGGCGCGATCGTGCTGGGAGCGTACACGGATCACAATGGCCGCCGCGCTGGCCTCATCCTGACCCTGACGCTCATGTCCGTGGGAGTCTTTTCGATTGCGTTCACTCCGGCGTATGCAACCATTGGCCTGCTGGCTCCGCTGCTAGTGTTGATCGGGCGGCTCCTGCAGGGGTTTTCGGCGGGCATGGAACTGGGCGGCGTGTCCGTTTATTTATCCGAAATTGCAACGCCGGGACACAAAGGCTTCTACGTAAGCTGGCAATCGGGCAGCCAGCAGGTAGCGGTCATGTTCGCCGCACTCGTTGGCGTGGTGCTTAGCTCGATCCTTACGCCGGAAAAAATGACGGCATGGGGATGGCGCGTCCCTCTTCTTCTTGGCTGCGGGATTATTCCGTTTCTGTTTCGCCTCAGGCGCTCTCTTCAGGAGACGGATGAGTTCGTCGCGCGCAAGCACCGGCCGACAACATCGGAAATCTTCCACTCGCTCACTGCCAACTGGGGGATCGTGATCATCGGAATGATGATGGTGACGATGACCACCGTTTCCTTCTACATGATCACTGCCTATACGCCCACCTTTGGGAACTCGGTGCTTCACCTGGCGACTATCGACAGTTTGGTTGTGACTCTCTGCGTCGGAGCGTCCAATCTCTTCTGGCTTCCCGTGATGGGAGCCCTGTCCGATAGGATCGGCCGACGGCCCTTACTATTCGCTTTCACAATATTGATGCTGGTTACGGCCTATCCAGCGATGTTGTGGCTGGTGCGCGAGCCTTCTTTCTTGCGCCTACTAACAGTCGAACTCTGGCTGTCTTTTCTCTACGGCAGTTATAACGGCGCCATGGTCGTTTTCCTCACGGAGATCATGCCAATCGATGTTCGTACTTCGGGATTCTCGCTTGCCTATAGCCTGGCCACCGCCATCTTTGGCGGCTTTACGCCAGCAATCAGCACCTATCTTATTCATCGCACGGGGAACCGCGCCGTTCCTGGATTATGGTTGTCCTTCGCAGCCGCGTGCGGGCTTGTAGCAGCACTCTTAGCCAAACCTCAGAACGCCGTGGTTGAAACTGGCCGCTTGGCGACCTTGAAAACGTGATTGTCGAGTTATAAAAAAGGTAAAATCGTTAAGATAACGTACCTCAGCGATTTCTCGTCGTTGGTTCTGATGCCACACTGGAAACTTAGGCGCAACTCCTGGGTAAGTCGTATTACCGGACATTGAGGGCTGGTTTCCGATAAGCGCGTTTGTCGGTACTAATCCGACGAACAAACCGATAACTTCCGCCTCACCCGCCCACAATACTTGGTAAGCTCGCGGGCGACCTCCAAGTTCCCGTAATTGGACTCTGGCCTCAGGAGAGACGCCGCAGGCCATGAGGAGCCGTGTTAGGAGTGGTGCGGCGTGGACATCAATTCGGCGCTCGCGGCGTCTGGGAAGATGAACGGAAGTCCAAAGGCGCGAAACAGGCGCGGGTCGGCGTATTGCACAAATAAGGTCAGCCTGGAAATCATGTCATGCTCAACTGCGAGCACGTGGATGGAGTGCGCAGCGGGCGTCGCGTCCGCGCCGATGCGGTGAGCATAGAGGGCGAAAGCAGGCTGCCCGTTGGCTGCCGTCGGTAGCATGCGAAAGCTGCTCCAGCCCTTCCAAGCCGTTGCAAAGAAGGACCGGATAGCCTCGCGCCCCGCAAACCATTGTCGCCACGGCGGCATGGTGTAGGTCGCGTCCTCTTTAAGGAGGGCCACGAAGCCGTCCAGATCGTGCCCTTCCCAGGCCTGTAGATAACGGCCGAGGAGCTTTCGCTGCGCGGTATTTGGCTCGGCTAACACCGGAGGCCGACCATCAGGATAGGGTTTGGCAAGCGTTGCGCGCGCCCGCTGCAGAGCGCTATTGATCGAGGCCGTCGAGCCGCCGAGCAGCGTTGCGGCTTCAATGGCAGCCCAACCGAGCACATCGCACAGCAAGAGCGCGGCGCGCTGGCGCGGCGGCAACTGCTGGATGGTGGCGACAAAAGCTAACTGTACGGCCTCACGCGACGTATAGCGCGCCTCCGGATTCGGCGCGTGGTCAGCGAGCCCTTCCAGGTCGGAGTCCGGATAAGGGTCAAGCCACGCCACGTCGGTTGCTGGCGCGCCCACTGTTGTCTCCACGGCGGCAGGTCCCTGCTGGTCAGGCAGCCAGCGCTGCATGCTCTTGCGCCTGGCGATCGCATTCAGGCAGGCGTTGGTGGCGATCCGGTAGAGCCATGCGCGAAACGACCCACCCTCGAAGCTGCCGAAGCTGCGCCAAGCGCGCAAATAGGTCTCTTGCACGAGATCCTCGGCTTCTTGTATGGAGCCAAGCATCCGGTAACAATGCAATTTGATTTCGCGGCGCAGCGGTTCGGCCAGCCGTTCAAACGCCTGGTTTGAACGCTCCGAGGCTTGCCCTCGATGGGATGGTTCCGGCTCTGTCATTGCAATCGATATTATCTCCGGTGACCTGCTTCAAAGGCTTCATCATCCGGGCACAACTTCGAGGCCCTTCCCGGAGACGATAAACACTTTTCCTTTGGAGCGATCCGGGCTCGTAGCCAACTCGATGACCGCAGTCGCGACATCGGATGAGGTCGGCGGCGAATCCATGCTCTGAATGAAGTCAGCCGCGGATATGCCAAGATAACGGGAGTAGCCCGCGACCGCATGCTTTCCAAGCTCGGTGTCCGGCATGATGCGCGGCGCAAGTGCCATGAATCGTAAGCCGAGCCCAAGACGATCCGATTCCTTCTGACTGTAGTTCGCCATGAATATCTGTGTGCGTTTGGCTGCGGCATACCCTCCCGAATTCGGCGATCCAGCGAGAGCCGCTCCGCTGGAGATCAAAATAACCGAGGTGCCTGCGGGCATAGGCCGCGACAACGCCGCCTTGAAGAAGTGAAATGCGATTTTGACGTCAGCCTCCCAGTTGACGGCGAACTCTTGCCAGCTCAGCTTTTGCAGCGGCGCGGCGGGAGGAAACGCGCCCGCAGACAGAACCAAGATATCGGGTTGCAGGACATCGAATACTTTGGAAGGCGCCGCTTCTTCCGTTGCATCGAGCGACAGAACTTCAGTGCCGGGGACCTCTTGAGCTAATTGCCGGAGCGGACCCTCCTGTCGCGCCACCGCAAGCACGCGCGCGCCGTTGCGGATCCCGTATTCCACAATCCGCCGTCCTACTCCTCGGCTCCCCCCGATCACCACCATGTTCTTTCCTGTCAATGGAAGCATCTTGTCCTCCGCAATGCCGGCGGGTCACACAAGCCCACCTAATGTGTATAACCGGCGTGGCGGCCTAAACTCATCGGTACTTGGCGATCCAAATCGTGCGCCTATTACTCCAGTGTTGGCGGCACTACTTGTCCGCCTCTTCTTTCAAGTAATCCGCGCTCAGCGTATTCTTTTTCATCGCAATATCCAGCAGCGTCGGATAAAACTGCACGAACGTAGTATCCACGGCTCCATGCTTTTCGTGGCAGGAGTAACAATCCATTTCCCTCGACAACAACTTCCCAATCACTCCGTCTTCAGAGTTAAAGAACGCCCATTTCCCCTGAAAGCGCGCCTCATCCTTGACATGAACCTCGCGTCCCAGGATTTCATCTGTTTGAAAATGTCCAGTTTTGTTGATCGAACCCTTGCTCCCCGCGTTACGCACTTCCAGCACCAACATGGTCTTGTCCGGCCAGTTTCCAGTCTGCACAAACGCCTTGTACGCCTCCGCATTCACGAACATGTTGTCGAACATCGAGCGATCGATACTCGCGTTCGGGCTGTAGCTCATGTCGATGCCCGATGTTACGTACACCCACTCCCGATACTGAATCGGGAACTTCAGGTTTCCGTCCGATGTATATACCGGTGAGTTCGGGCTGTTCTCCTGGTTCAACTTTGCCCGCGGCATTGTCGCAGCCAGGGCTAGAGCCATCGCCGAAAGAATCATCAACATCCACAAACGTTTCATTGCAACACTCCTGAGGAGTTGTTAAGGCTCCTTACAATCGCTCGTTAACAGAGGCTCATTAATCCTTCGACGTTGGCAAACACCACTGTTCTTTGATCTTGCAAAGTTGTGCGAGCATCCCTTCATACTCTTTATGAATGGCCGCTCTTTCCGTTACACCGAGAAACTGGACGAAATATCCATGGGGACCGTGAAGTATGACAAAGGGAGACGGGCTGTCTTGCCACTGCCCATGCTCGCTGAAGTACCGCAGTTCTTCGGGTTTTGGGCTTGCACCCCCTACGTCTTCATTGGACACGTTCGGGGCGTAGTGCATCACGTGCGGAACGTTAGCGGTAGCTACCATGTCATTCTCATCCGGATTCACGTAAGTCCTGAGGATGGGAGACAACATGTATGAGACACCGGCTCGCTCCGGGGCTTTGTGGTAGTTTGTCTTGTAACGATCCTGGATGATCTTCTTCAATTTTTCAGGAGGAGTTCCCTTAGCCTGCATCTCCGCGGCATCGAAGAAGACCCGCATCTGTGCCTTGGCGCCCGCTTCATCAAAGGAAATCGGGTAGAGAATATCATCTCTATATTTCGTAAAGGGCCAAGACCCCCTGAACGTATCATCGCCAGTTCGAGCCACAAAGGCGTGGAATCCATTGGTGCCCTTGCGCGCAACTTCAAAGCCTTTCTCAGGATTTAGAATATATACGGTCGCATTGTCTCTGAGGTGTGGTGGGAGCGCGCTGAGCGCCAGCTGGATTTCCAAATCTCGCGGCAACGGGTCGATTTTATTCGTCCCCTTGGGAGTCTGTTCATTTTGCGCGCTCCCTGTGAGCGAGAACAATAGCCCTGCAACTAATGCAATTGTCCGAAACTTCCTCATCTGGAGCTCCTTTAAGTTTCAACTGCCTATCGAATTACTCTCATTTCTCTTTCTGATTGGGGTGCCCTTTACCGGTAGTAATCAAACTCCGCAAACTACCGTTGATATAAGAGCCCCATGCGTTGGAACAGACATGGAAACATTCATATTCGGGAACTAAGCCCTGGTGAGTGAAACGGATTTCCGTCTTGTCATCTTTTTCAGAGACTTCAAAGACAATTTTTGTGCCCTTCCACTCGCTCTTGTCTTGAGTGAAATCAAAGTAGTTGTCCACAACAAGCCAAACAGCTTTTTTGTCAGGAATGACTTCTATTAATTTCATTCTGCAGCGGTGGACGTCTTTGTAGCTATACGTAAACTCCTCTCCGAGTTTGTCGGTACTACCTTCAATATTTTCTGACCACCATCCACGAACATTAAGGATGGCGGCGAAGGCTTCTTTCGGAGTTTGGTCTACCGAAATCGCAGCTGTGAAATTCTGATTGTTCACGATTTCTCTCCTAGGCGAACGCGTCTGGCTGACTTTTTCCTGTGGTGATCAGCTTGCGCAAATTGCCGTTTATGAGCATGCCCCACGCATTCGAGCAGCTGCCGTAGCATTCAAATTGGGGCACTAGACCTGCATGCGTAAAACGGACTTCTGTTTTGCCCCCTTTTTCAGAGATATCAAAGACGATGTCTGAGCCATTCCACTCGCTTTTGTCTTTCAGAAAGCTAAGCTGGCTGTCTAGCACGTGCCAAACGACCTTCTTGCCAGGAACGAATTCCGTTATTTTTTGCCTGGAACGGTGCACGTCTTTGTAACGGTACGTGAACTCAGCCCCGCGCTTGTTGGTGTCGCCCTCGATTTCTCCTGACCACCACCCACGAACGTTGGTGATGGCGTCAAAGACTTCGTCGGGAGATTGGTCCACCGTAAAAGAAGCAGTGAAGTTTTGATTTTTCATGAATCGCTCTCCTATCCTCTTCTGTGGCTACGCTTTGGGTACTCAACACTCTTTGGTGTCGAAAAGAAACGTTTGAAAACTGGATGTGTCAGGCGCAACTTCCTGACGGTCAGCCGCACACGCCCGCTCTGCCTCGCTCGCAAACGCATCTCGAATGGCGGTCATCGAATCGAAGTGCAGTATGGCCACTATATAAGCGTCTGATGGCCCAACCGGTGATGTGATTGGCCCTTCGCTTACTTCATACTTCCTGAATCCCGGAAGCTTCTTCGCCAACAGGACGTGCTTCTCGAAATAGTGGCGGCGAAATGAGTCGATGTCTTGGGGTGTTTTCCACACCACGATCATGAGTGCCATGCATCAACCTCCGGAATACCTGGTTCGGTTCTCCTATCGCTATTTTGCGTCACTGAAGATTCGCCGAAGCTCCACGCTCTCGCTTGAGCGTAGCTGCTACTCCGCAGCGGCGGCACCCGCTGCGCTCTGCGGCACGAGAGTCGCGAACTGGCGCTCGAGCACCTTGGCTACGCCTGTACGCCAGCCTTCCGCTATGGACTGGGACGCGGGATCGGGGAAGATTTCTTCTTCGCCTTTCTCTAGCCCGTCGAAAATGCCCTGTGCCGCTGACTCGGTCGAGGCTTTCGGTATGTTGAAGCCGCGGTTCATATCTGTGTCGATGGGGCCTAAGACGGCGGCATGGACCGTCACGCCTTGGCCCGCCAAGAGCGCCCTCAGCGACTGCGTCATGGAAAGCGCTGCCGCCTTCGAAATGGAGTACGCAGGAATGACCGGCAATGGTGCGAGCGCCGCCAAGGAAAGGTTGTTGATGATAGCCCCTTTGGAGCGCTTCAGCAGTGCCAGGAAAGCGCGGGTCACATTAAGCATTCCGAAGAAATTGACTGCCATATGCTGCTCGATGACGACGGAATTGCTCAGATCGTCGTAGATAGCCACGCCGGCGTTGTTGATGAGCACGTCAAGAGAGTCGATCTCGCCGGCTGCGCGCTGGATTTCCGAAGCGTTGGTCACGTCCAGCGTCAGGGGCTTCACGCGTTTGTCGGCGTTTTGCTGTGCGCTGCGCGTTCCCGCATACACCCTCTTCGCCCCCCGTCTCAGCGCCTCATGGACGAGCGCCAGACCGATGCCGCGGTTGGCGCCGGTGATCAAGACTATCTTGTCCGTGATGTTCATACTGTTCTCCTTTTTGTATCGTTCTTCTTTCAAAACCGCGAAAACACAAACTGATTTCCAACGTTCGCTTATTGCGCCGGGTACGCTTGAGACAGGTACACGTCGGCGCTTACGCCCCTACGGTGCCGTCTTGCCCAGCGGCACATACCTTTGAGTGGAGCGATGATTGTCCTTCCTAGTTGAGTCAGGGAATATTCGACAGCAATGGCCTTCGATCTCGTCACGGGCCTGGCGATCAATCCTGTGGATTCGAGATTGCGAAGAGTTCTCGTAAGCATCCGCTGGGAGAGGCTTCCGAGGTGGCGGCGCAACTGCCCGTGCCGATAAGGCTTCTCTTTTAGCGAAAACAAAACCTTGGGTGTCCACCTGCCGATGAAAATCGGGGGCGCTGTTTTCGATTCTTGCGTCGTCTTCATAACGTCCTGCCTTCTGCGAAAAACTTCTCGGTGAGAAGATCTTTCAAATTTGCTTCTCACGCCTTTCTTTCGCGCTCGGCACCGTCCCACCTTGCCAGTTCGCGCGCGCCCGGCGCAATTAGGAACAGCTGTGTACCTAGACAGCGACGGACTCTTTCTTCCGCGAGAGCATCGCCGGCTTTCAAGGGCTTTAAGCGCTCTCAATGTGTAAAACCGGCGTGGTCGCTAAAACTCATCGGTGCTTGGCAGTTTTTTTTAGCCACGCATCGGTGGCCCGAGCTGAATACGTGGCACTGCGAGGGTGTTGGCTGCGCACGGGCGAGAACACCGGCTAAGCACCTGCGGGGGAACTATTCGAGGATTCAAGAACCAGCCCAAACGGCGCAGGCGTGCAAAGTGAATCGGACCGAAAGCCAAGGCGGCTACCGGCGCAGAGAAACGAAGACGAATTGTTCGCGGGTAGGCGTGATCCCACGGAGCCGTCGCGTCGGTCGTTGCAAGGGATTAAAAAGGGACAGGCCTGTGCCTGTCCCTTCTTGTTGTGTCGCGGCAGATTTCAGATTGCCGCTAAGACATTAGTCATCGAGGCTGCCCATGGTCAAGTTGACGGTAGTTCCCGTCATCCCGCTCGCCTTGTCGGAAGCCATGAAGACCGCCATGTTTGCCACTTCCTCGAGCGTCATGACCCGTCGCGGGTGGGTCGTGCCTGCGAGATACCCTTGGAACTGTTCCCAGGTCATGCCCGCTGCTTTTGCCTTGAGGTCGTAGACCTCCCTCATTGTGCTTGTTTCCGGGATGCCGTGTGGCCGCAGACCGACCACGCGAATGCCCTGAGGTGCAAGCTCGGCGGATAGATCTCGAGTGAGTGCCTCCTTGGCGGCCATCGCCGCCCCGTAGCCTCCGTTCAACCGGGTGCCCGTCCGCGCGGGAAGTGCGGTAACGGTCATGATCACCCCCGATTTATTCGCGACCATCCGCCGGGCCGCCAGGCGTGCGGTCAGGAAGTACGACATCACGTAGGACGTGATCGGCAGGGAGAACTGCTTGATATCCAGCTCGACCAGAGGGACACCCACAACATCCTTATCTTGGATCCCGATCGCGTTGAACGACATATCGACGCGGCCCGCCTTATCGATCACGGACTGTAGATGCTTATCCACGGCCTGCTCATCGAGAGCGTCAACCACCGCCGCTTCGGCGGAGCCGCCGGCGGCAACGATGTCCTTGGCGACCGCTTCGACGGGTGCCCATTTGCGCCCGGTGAGAAAAACCTTAGCTCCCTCGCGTGCGAGGGCGCGTGCGACAGCGCCGCCGATGTCGCCTCCGGCTCCGTAGATCACTGCAACTTTGTTCTCCAGCATCATCTCTGGTCTCCTTGATCTCGGCTTTGCGCCCCTCGTATGTAGAACCGGCGTGGCCACCGAAACTCATCGGTGCCTGGCGGCTTTTTTTTGCCATCCGTCGGGATTGATTACGCGACAATCGGCGGCGACCAGCCGGGTGGTTTGCCTTCATTCAGCGGCACACGGCTTAGGCCGGGTATTTCGCCGCCAAGGCCTCTCCGTTAAGCGTGGAAGGTCACAGGCCCAGGATCGGGCGTTCGATCTCGTCATCTGGATTCGCGACTCTGTAAGCTTCCAAGAATGGCTGGCCAGTAGTCTCAGCCGCTTGGAAACTTTATTCAGGAAATGGCCGCCAAACCAATTCCACCGGTGGCGTGCAGGAGAGGACCTCATCCATCACAAGACCACGCCAATCTGTGCGTCATTGAAACCGCCGGACCCGAACACTTCGTGGATGGTCGTCCCTACCGCGACAAGTCATGTTGTCGCCTTTGCGGCCGGCTCTTTGTGACTTCCGGATTGATTTTTGTGATTTAATTGTCAGCATGGAACAGGCTGAAATTAGTCCGCGCCCGGTGGTTGGAGCGATCGTCGTGGTGAGCGGCCTCGCTGT
>WNFH01014384.1_pt1 | contig 10622 bp, 14 predicted proteins | sample 5400411 | NCBI WGS metagenome assembly WNFH01 (sample SAMN13153347, study PRJNA577476) | soil metagenome | isolation source: 200 cm saprolite under Douglas fir tree site 2 hole 3 | place: USA:California | collected 2015-04-18
GTCGTTGCCGGCTTCGGTGATGACAGCGCCGCCATACGAGTGGCCGACGAGTATCACGGGACCGTTCTGAAAGGCGATCGCACGCTTCGTAAACGCCACGTCGTCTGCCAGAGAGATGGTCGGATTCTGGACGATGTTGACCGTGTATCCGTCTTTCTTCAAAAGGTTGTAGACGGCTTCCCAACCGGAGCCATCCACTAAGCCGCCGTGGACGATAACAATGTTCTTCACAACTGTCGTTGATTTTGTTTGCCCCATAGTGTTTTCTCCCATGCTTAGAATGATTGTCATGATCGCCATCGCACCGTAGATGACTCGTGTTCTGACGCCCATTGCCATTGCGTTATTCTTCATCGCATATCCTCCTTTTCATCGATTGCGAAGTCTAAAGTCGTTCTAGTCTTGAAGCATTTGATATATCGCGTTCTTTCAGTTCAGCCGTCCATCTCGAGCGATGCGCTGTCTTTCATTGCGATGAATTTACGGTTTCGCCACGTGCGCGGTACTCCATAGCGAACCCGGGGGCACGTCGCGGACGAGGCCTTGGCGATTTGTTACTAAAACGTCCCACTTCAGGCTGGGACTAACAGTGGTAGTTGGCATCACGCTCATCCTCTATGTCCGGTGCTGATCTCGCTGCAAAACAAGTTGCAGCGGCTAAAACGGCCGTTGATCGGCCACACTTGCCGGTGACGGACTCAGACGAAGATCGTCGAAGGTTAGGGGCCCGCCGGTTTGCTGGTGGTCGTAATGGCGTTCGTATACCACGTGAGAATCAGCCCATCGTCGAAGAGTGCACCAGGAAATCTGGCACGTCCTGCCTGACACCCCGATCAGATCCACTGACCAGGCCGAATGTGTCTCATCTGGGGTGTCTCCGAGAATCGGGCTTTCTTGAATCTGTACCGACAGGCCGCCAATCTCAGCCATTACATGAATCGGAACAAGGAATTTGAAGAGGAGTGCGCGAATCCGCTCCCGGCCAAGTACTGGGCCACTCTCCGGGCCGTCGCTGACCTCGATATGATCGGCGTAGAACGCGTCAAAAATCTCAAGATATGTTTCCCAGCCGCTACTGATATCGGCGGCAATGATGGCGGAATTCAAGACCTTGTCCCGTGCGTATAGATCGCGATCCGCGTGGTTGATAGAAGCCTGTTGGGTAATCATTGGCATTTCTCCTAACCGGGGGAGTCGCTTAGACCTGCGCTCGGCCCCCATCAACGAACAGTTCAATACCCGTGACAAAACTTGAGTCGTCGGATGCCAGATACAGCGCGGCCTTGGCAACTTCTTCGGGTTTCCCCATGCGTCCCATGGGGATGGTGGACACAATCCGTTCAATCACATCTGCGGACTGCCGACTCGCCAGCGGCGTATCGATTGGACCGGGACTAACAACGTTTGAGCGGATACGACGGTCCTTCAGATCTGTAGTCCAGGTTCGCGCGAAAGATCGGATTGCGGACTTACTTGCGGCGTAGACGCCGAAGGCGGCTGTGCCCTTGATGCTCGCGACAGAGCCGTTGAGAATGATAGAGCCGCCATCATTCAGTAACGGTAAGGCCCTTTGCACCGTGAACAGCGTTCCCCTGACATTGATGTTGAATAGCTTGTCGAAATGCTCTTCGGTAACGGCCCCAAAGGCAACGAATTCGCCCACGCCCGCGTTAGCGAAAATAATGTCGATTCGCCTCTTCACCTGGGAGACGGTCCCGTAAAGACGATCAAGGTCGGCCAATTGGGCGACGTCGCCCTGAACTCCAAAAACGTTGGTGCCGATTGCCTTCACGGCCTCGTCGAGTTCTTTCTGGCGGCGGCCCGTTATGAAGACATAGGCACCCTCTTCGACGAAAAGTTTTGCCGTAGCGAACCCAATCCCTTCCGTTCCGCCGGTGATGACGGCGGTCTTGCCTTCGAGCTTTTTGGTCATTGCCTTTCTCCGTTGCCTTTCTCCGTTGTTGCTGAGCTGGAACTCTCCAACTCCGATCCTTCATGTTCGATCACTTGAGTCCGAGCACCGCCTGGCCGAGGTGATAGGACAGATGATTCGTGCGGCTCAGTAGGATGGAGAAGCGATTGCGCGAAGGATCTTTCGCGAACTCTTCTTCCGACACGGCAGAGTGCCGCTGGAGCCAGTCGGACTGCGACATTTTTTCGAACCCTTTCGACAATTCACCGTTTACGGTAATCCACGCTCGGCGAATCTCGTCGTGCGAAGGAGTGACGGTTTGCGACTTGTCAGGATTAATGACGAAGGCGACGTCAAACTCGGGATAAAGTCGTTTCCCCAGCCCCAGCAGCGGCAGCATCGCGTCGTGTATGGCTGTCAGATGTCCCCACAAGTAAACCAGCCTGTTTCTGCCAGGCGCTATTTCCTGCAGAACCTGCTCGGACGAGAGGGTTCCAAAAAGCTTGTCCGCCCGATCGACTTGGGCTTTCCATACTTTCAGCCCGAGAGCTGCATAAGATCCTTCGTTTCCCATGGTTCCATCTCCTCTCAACGACTGCCATCTTTACCAGAAGGCGCTCCGCGACCTTCGCAGTCAGCGATCATTCCTCTATCCGCTGGGATGGAGGCACCCGTAACGCCCCAACGAATCCTTTTCAAAACAAGCCCGCGCTATCCTGTACATTGGCTCGGGCCACTTCGAAAGTATTCAGAGCTTCTCTGAACAACTTGATCTTTCCATTCTCGGCAACCAGCCGCGAAAAGAAGAGTTGATGAACAGTTCGTCCCGTTTTGCTTGCACCGCAGTGGCCTCGAATTCTGCAAAGACTTGGTCGGGAGTATCGATCAGCACCTTCGTATTCTCGAATTTGAAACCGGGATAGATGTCGAGCACGGATTGGAAAAAGCCGGCAATCGCGTCTCGGCCCTTGTACTCTGTAGGAAGTCCGAACGTCGCAAGATACGGCAGCTCAAAGGCGCCATCTTCGGCAAACATCTCCGCCGCCATCTTCGGTTCTCTTAACGAGAAGGCGGTGTATTCAAGCATGAGTTCCTTGGCATTTTTCATAGATATTCTCCTGTTTCTGACCATCACTTAGTCCGCTCGTTTATAGGGTTCCCGATCTCTCGCCTCCAATCAGGCGCAGCCGCTACCACATTAGGGGCTGAGCCTATCCGCGCTTGATTTGCGTCGTGATCCGCACGGATCTGTGAAGCAGATACACCACGTAGAATTGGAGGACAGCGATAAAAAGCGGCCCAGCGCATTTCGCAAGATCATGCTCAAACAGACCGATTCCGGCATCAAGCAATTGCATGGCGCCGGCGAGCGCACCCATGAGCACCAACGCAGGCGCCGCCTGCTTGTAGATCGCCCACAATGCGAACAAAGCCAGGGGAATTGTGCGCGCCGCCGCGTACATCGCCAATATCAACGACGCCTGCGTTGGAACGGATTCGGCAGGGACCAGGTATTGCGGATGGATGATCCCCACGATGGAAAAGCCGCTCGCGACCAGGACATTGATTGCCGTGACCACCGAAGCCAGCCGCATCGCCTTTATCGTTGTCATTGATTCCTCTCTCAGTTAGCCAGAATTGTTCAGAGAGTTCCCGGAACTGCCGCCAGCAAGAAGGCGCACCGGTGCCACCCAGGGGCCGAGCCTAAGCGCTGAGAGCTTTCCCGTGATACGCAGCCGCAAAAACATCCTGTACAAATTGTTCAAACGAAGTCGGTGTAGTGTTCTCCGGCGAGCGCGACTCTAGCGGAACGAGGACTCCTGCGTTGATGGCTTTGTACATCTCGATGTACATGGCAGCTCCCTTAGGCGGAACACCCAATTGCGTCAGCGCCTGTTGCACCTGGTCATAGGGGAACTGCTCGTAACGCAGATCCGGTTTAGCGATGCCGCGCGCAATCACTGCGGTAGCTTCCGTCATCGAAAGGTCGCGCTCCCCAAGCAGTTCGCGCGTTTGTTTGCCGGAAAAATCCAGGTGCAGGAGGCGCTGCGCGGCGTAGTCACCTACGTCGCGCGTCGCGGCCATGGGAATCTTCAGGTCGGGTAGCAGCGCATTACCGAAGATTCCCATCCCATGAATCATGCCAATCGCCGCCAGATTGTTCTCCATGAAATACGCGGCGCGCAGGTGCAGAACGTTTAGACCTTCGATAGCGTTCAGTTTTTGTTCCGAAGAATGCAGTCCCGAGACTGGCCCGGCACCTTCCGCAACCTGCGCGCCGTAGCTGCTCAAATGCACCGCGTAGCGCAGGCCGGATTCCTTCACGGCCTTAGCGATCCGATCGCTATCTCGCTCCTGGTCCTCCCGGGATTTCGCCGGTGGCAACAGCAGGTATGCCGCGCGCGCACCGCTGAAAGCTTTGGTGAGCGCAGCCGCATCGCTCAGATCAGCCCTGAACGCTTCCGCGCCTTTGTCCACAAAGCGCTGTAGTCGCCCCGAGTCGCGCCCGACGACGCGCACCTTCTTGCCCTTCGAGAGCAGGAAATCGGCGACGATCGAGCCGGTGTTTCCGCTCGCCCCTAAGATCACATACTCTGCATTCGAAACAGCGAGTGAAGTCATAGCTACTACCTCCTTGATCGTATAAAAGTTTGTCGAACGCCTTTAGGGCGATCGCGTTGTCTTCGGCTGTCACTTGGGGTTGGGGAATGTGTCGCCGAACATGGGAAGGCCGCTCACAGATTCGGCCTTGGTCGCCTCGTCCTGCAAAACGTCCCAATGCTCTCTAAGAAGACCGTCTTCGAACCGGATAACGTCGGCAGCGATCCAGGCGGCGGGCCTGCCCATCCCCGTGAAACGGCCATGGGCTATGACATAATCGCCTTCTGCGATGATGAACTGGTTCTCATAGTGCAACGTCTTCGACGCTGAGCGGATGAGGTTGAATAGACCTTCGCGACCTGGTGGAATGTGTGCGCTGTGCTGGATGTAGTTCGGTGACCAGAAGCGTTCCGCCGCCCCATAGTCACGCTTGTTAAACAGTGTCTCGAATGCTTCGAGTACGATTGCCTTATTCCGCTCTGGGGACGAGTTGCTCATTGCCTCTCCTGTGCTTGGAACAGGTTGATCTGTGCTTCACTACACTAGAGTATGATCGTAATCCAGCGGTTGCAAAGTATTTTATAAAATCTTTTCGGGACATTTCGTTGGCCCTTCATTCCGAATACCCGTCTATATTTATTGTTGATGCAATGGGCTTCTTGCACCGAGGATGAGACGGTTTGCATCCAATGAAGGAAGAGTACGCTGATACTCTAGGGGCTGTTCCTGCATGGAGCGATCCATGCGGACTCGGGAAGAGATGGTGATGGCAGATGGGTTCTTCGAAGAGTGACAAGGCGGAGACACACACTCGGATCGTGAGCGTTGCTGCCAAGAGGTTTCGCGAACTCGGTCTGGAAGGCATCGGCGTTGCCGATGTCATGAAGGAGGCCGGCGTTACTGTCGGCGGTTTCTACAAACATTTCGATTCACGCGATGAACTCGTGGTTGAGGCTCTAGCCACCGCATTCCAGGACCTCGACCGCTGGGAGGAACATACTGACACGCTAACGAAAGCTTTAGAGGGGTATTTGTCTGAAGAGCACCGGGATGCGCCGGGGGCAGGCTGCGCGTTGGGCGCATTGCTGGGTGACATGTCTCGGGCGAGTCGATCGGCGAAGGCTGTATATACCGCACGACTCAAACGCACCTTGGCTTACTCGACGGGCCTTGTTCCTCCAAATGGCAACTCTGATCGGCGCTCCCGTGCGATCCTCACGATTAGTGCAATGCTGGGAGCGATCAATCTCTCTCGTGCCGTGTCAGACCCGAACCTTTCACGAGAGATTCTCCAACGGACTCGCGATGAGCTAATCAGTTTGAACAAATCGGCGAAGGCTCATTTGCCGAGCGGCGCATCTCGGGCGAGCGTTCGCGACGGCAGTTAGGAATTCACCCGGATAGGCACGTTTCGTCGCCGTCTTCCCGCTGATACAGACTGAACCCGTAAATCGCAATTACCTCACCTCTTCGCAATTGGTTGAACCAATGAGGAATTGCACGTGGAGTTTAAATGACAAGGTGAGAGATAATTCCCAGACTTCGCCGGCAGTCTTGATTTCATCGACGAGACGGATTCTGACACAGCGATTTTCAGAGCAGGATCTTGCTCCATTTATGATCCACGAACTGTTACTATCCCCTACTGAAACCGCTTCAGGTAGCCATCCGTGCTGCGTAGTTTCAGTAACTTACCATCGGCCCTCGTACTTTCACGGCGGTAACACGGGTTCAAATCCCGTCGGGGACGCCAAATCTTATCAAGTACTTGCGGCTTCCGGGGCGGTAAGCTCGCGTACTACGGTGACGCTGTGGTGACGGGGAAGGTCAAAAACTGTATCCAATCGCGCCACGGCGTCAGCCAGGAAAGACGGGGAAAGATGCTGATACCTAGCTGCCATCCGCAGATCCTTGTGCCCTAGTAGCTGTGCTACTGTGTGAATATCCGCTCCCTGCATACGCAGCCAACTCGCTGCCGTGTGGCGGAGGTCGTGGAAACGGAAATCAGAAATACCTAGTTTCTTGCACACGCGAGCAAACGCCATGCTCACCTGCTCGCCCGTGTATGCCCGGAAGAGTAAGTCCGTAGAGCGCGCGCCCGCTGTAAGCGGGAGGGAAGCGATGGCAGCCCTTGCGGTTTCGTTAGGTAAACGATTCGTCCTTCGCCGTTCTTGGTTTGGGATAGCATGACGCGGCCATGTGCAAGGTCCACGTCCAACCAACGAAGACCCAATAGCTCGGATCGGCGCATACCGGTACATGCCGCCAACGCTAAGATCGGGCGCAACCATTCCGGCGACGCTTCTAGAACCGTCCGCAGTTCGCCGGGCTGCAGGTAGCGAATGCGGCCCGGGGGTACCCGGGGCGACTTCACTCCCTGAGATACGTTAAAGGGCACGATTTCCCACTCGACAGCCAAACGGAGCAGATGCTTCAAAATACTGAGTTCCTTCTGGACAGAATGTGCCGAGACTTCGGGAGATCGTTTAGTAATGTATCGCTGAATGTCAACCCTGCGAATGGAGGCAATTGGCCCGGCGAGAAATGGAGCTAGGTGCTCGTTAACGATGCCTGCTTCACGGATGAACGCTCTAGCTGTCAGGCGCGCCTTCTGATGACTAAGGAAACGAGCAGCCACATCCACCATTGTGTCTTGGCCTGGAGGCGAGAAACCCAACGCCTTGGCTTGTTCAACTCGCACAAGCTCCGCTGCTCTTGCTGATCGTGCTTGGAAGAGTGTGCTAGCGTTAGTTTTGCGCCTTCTGCGCCGTCCCTGCGCATCGGTCCAACTGATCCAGTAACCGTTCCTGTTTTTTGGAGTGTAAATGCCATCAACGTTGTTTGCCATCAGCGACCCTCCTCGTTTTACTGTTGATTTCTGCGAACGATGTTCATTCACTTTTTTCGCTTTGTTTCTAGCTTCCGTCGCTGCCGCAGCGATGTGATGTGAGCGCAATACTGAGTGCAAAACCGCCTGTTGTGGCGGGATGTAATTTCAAACGGTAAACGACAATCTTTCCGGGCGCAGACCCGAAAGTTCGCTCCTTGGACTAGCTTGAACTGCACAATGGCGAGTATTGAAGGGAAAACTCCGCGGACCAATACGTGGGCCTTAGAACCAGACCGGTCATCGGCAAACGCAATCTCGTATCGCTGAGCGCTCCCGCGAGGCCATGGAGTCGGAAGGGTTGGATTGCGGGCGATCAACATGCGTCGCACGTAGTCTTGGATCGTCGCGAAGTCTTGAATCGTGAAGAAATCTAGGACCACTTCTAGCTGATCACTACGGAGTGAAGCTTCCATTTTCTTCACCCGGCCTGTCGTTGTAGATCCTTCCGGCGTCTTGAACCCGCCATGGGCAGCCAAGAATCTCAGAACCGCCTGTTCATCTTGGGCCCTCACACTGAGATATTGGCGGACGAGATCCCATGCATCACCTAGATCGATATTTGGCAAACTCGCGCCCGACTGGCCACTTCCCACGAACAGAGTCGCGCCGTCCTGGTGAACGATTCGCCAGTCGAGTCTGGACGATCCGATGTGAAATTGAATCGGTATACTTAGGGAATATGTGCCACGATTATAGGTCATTTTTGTTCTTCAAATGTGTACCATGCTTTTGTACCATGATCGGTGTACATACGTCTAGCTGTTTCTGCGGGAGGAAAGTCGATGGAGTTGGACAAGCTGTATTCCGTTACCGAAGTGGCGAGGTTGCTGGGCGGCATTAGCAAATGGACTGTGCATGCTTGGCTCAGCCAGGGCAAGTTGCAGCGAACAAAAGTGGGCGCGCGCACCATGATTCGTGAAAGCGAACTGGCGAAGGTTATTGAACATGGGGGCAAATCGCGCCCACCTCGACAGAGGGGCTGATCTAGCCAGGCGTAAGCCGCACCGGTCTTGAGAGAAGAGGTGCAATTGACGAACAGCCCTGGAGTTGGATTGGGGCGAGAACGGAACGACATTCCTTGCCGACTCGTAGCTTGTCGTGTGGGCGAACTCCACGGGCACCCTAGCTATGTCCGGCATCAGCTCTCGGTTTCAGCCTCCCAATTGTCGGCACTCTCTGCACTCGGCAGCCTGGCGTTCCGTGAGCCCATCGTGGTGACTAGCAACCTCACGATTATTGACGGTTACGACCGATTTGAACTAGCTCGACACCAAGGGCGGGAAACCATTCTATGTCTCGAATACGACTTGACGGAAGAGGATGCTCTCCGCCGGTTGATTCAAAGTCAGTGTCCATCAAGGGGCCAAAGTGCGTACAACCGAGTGCTCCTCGTTCTTGATCTTGAACCCTATCTTCGGGAGGCAGCTCGCGCGAACCAACGAATTGGCGGTCAGCACAAAGGTTCGTCAAATTTGACAGAAGATCAAAAGATGGATGTACGCATGCAACTTGCCGCAGCTTCCGGTGTTTCCGCGGGCACTATTACAAAAGTGAAGCAACTGGAGGGGTCTGCTCATCCCAGGATCAAACAGGCCCTAAAGGCCCTGGAAGTCAGCATTCACCGGGCATGGACGTGGAGACGTCTCCCGCAGGAACGGCAGCTAGAAGAGTTTGAAAAGCACCGAAGCCGTAAGGGTACGACTCAGACGAGCCGGCGTCTCATCCAAAAGCATGTGGCGAAATTGTCTCCAACACAATTATTCTTACCCACTCTGGGCGATCTTTTCAGCGGACTTCTCCCCCGCAGGCCGCCTGTACTCGATTCGATTGTCTTTTCTGAGATCGATATCCCTGGGAACATCGTGTATATCACCAAAGACGCACTGCACACCCTGAAGTCGATGAGAGGCTTGAAATGTTCGACGGAGATCTCGGATCGGCCTGGAACCCGCCCGGAGGTCCGTAAGAGCTTTGCTGCGGTGCTCGCTTGCGGAACACCAGCTTTGGGGTGGCACCTTTATGCCTCTGATACTGAAGAAAAGCGTTGTTACGGCCGCTGCAAATCTCGATTTTGCCCCAGTTGTGGCTATCGTGCGACACTCTTGTGGCTGGAACAGCAGGAGGCTGCGCTCCCCGACATTCCGTATGAGGGAATCGTCTTCACAATGCCGCGCGAGCTCTGGACCATTTTCAAGAGGAACCGGCATCTGCTGCACGACTTACCAGCCCTTGGCGCTGGTGTCATCGATCAGTGGATAAGGATCAGATACGGCCTCAGGACACTCATCATGGTTGTTCCGCATACCTTCGGGGGAGACTTGAAGTTCAACGCCCATCTTCACATCTTGATCTCCGCTGACGGCCTCTCGGAGGCAGAGGGCCGGTTGATTCCCGTCCCACAAATAAACAAAGTTGCTCTGATGCGGATGTGGCGTTATGCGGTAATCACTCATCTCCGACTGGCCGTTAAAGCGCAAGTACTAAGGTCCGATCTGAGTATGGAAGGATTCCACAAAGAGCTCACGACGGCGTATGAACGACCTTCTGGGTGGATCATCCATCTCGACAAGATCGTATCGAAATCACACTTTTTGCGGTATGCCGCGCGATATGTACGCCGTCCACCTATCGCGAAGTGGCGGCTGTTGAAGGTGACGGATCAGGGAGTCGAGTTCGTGGCAAAAGACACCAGGGGAAAGCTCCTTGTCCGAACGCGTCGTCCTCTCCCGGAGTTTGTGCGGCTGCTGGCAGCGCATGTGCCAAATCGTTACAGACATGCAATTCGCTATTTTGGACTTTTGGCCCCTCGTGCAAAAGGCCAGACCCAAACTGCTTTGTCTGTGTTGTTGCGACAACCAAGGCGTCCCCGCCCGCAACGGTTGAGTTGGCGGAGTTCCCTCCTAAAGTATTTTGGACGCGATCCTCTGATCGACAGCCAAGGTCAACAAATGCATTGGGTTCGACGTGAACAGCCGACCTCTGCATGGACGAAAGGCTAGTCATCTTCTTCAGGTGTGTGTCCGGTAAGAAACGAACTCACGAAAGTCCGATCGTGCACTCGCATTACTGTCCGTTCCGACCCGCATCCGAATCTTACGAAGAAGCCCGATTCAACAAGTTAGGGAAGACGGTCTGGTCCGACAGCGTCTGACTCCAAAATCAGCGGCTCTCTCATCGATCGTGACCTTCGAAAACCGATTTTTGTTTTTCTTATAGTTC
>WNFH01005110.1_pt1 | contig 10621 bp, 9 predicted proteins | sample 5400411 | NCBI WGS metagenome assembly WNFH01 (sample SAMN13153347, study PRJNA577476) | soil metagenome | isolation source: 200 cm saprolite under Douglas fir tree site 2 hole 3 | place: USA:California | collected 2015-04-18
CGACGTTGACCAGGTTGGAGCGGGCGCGCTGGCCGCTCATGTTGAGTCCGGAAGTCGGGGCGGCGCCGGTGTTGGGAGCGTTGTCGCGCACCACCCGGGAGTCGGTTAGCGTGAAATTGATGTAGTTGCGGCCGTTGATTGGGAGATTGTCGATGCGGCGCTGTCCAATGGTGTCGGTGGTCGAGCTGCGGGAAGTCTCGACCAAGGCAGCTTCGGAACTGACCTCCACAACTTCTTTACCGGAGGCGATCGTCAGAGCTACGGGAAGTTCAGCCATTTGTCCGACGGTGATGTTGACGCCGTTAGCCTCGGCCTTGGCGAAACCGGCTGCTTCGACGGTCACGGAATAAACGCCGGGGGGCAGCAGGCGCACGCTGTATCCGCCCTGGCCGTCTGCGGTGCCGGTGCGTTCCAGGCCCTTGGCCACATCGCGTACAGTAACGGTGGCGCTGCTAACCATGCTGCCTTTCGGATCCTTGACGGTGACATGGAGGTCGCCGCTGGCGACTCCCTGGGCGAATGCCAACTGGCAGACCAGCGCGAACAGGACGGCGAAACAGAACAGACGCAGAGTGGCTTTCATAAGTCTCCTGGGGCTCCCGCGGCACGTGCGCAGGGAATCGAGGTACGCGGTTTATCGCTAACTACTTCTACTTCAGGCACGTGTGAGGATTGGGGTACCGCTGGTTTGTACATCAGAGCAGGGCGTAAAGCAAGCATTAAGCTGTTTACCGGCGGTGTCCTCACAGGCGGCCACCGGTCCCAAATGCCCGTTCTGCAAGAGGTCGCGCTTGTCAGAGTCGAATCTGACTGAGAATAAGTCTAACGACAAGGGTGTAATGTCATGAATGTTCTCACGGTCAACTTGCTTTTCAGCACACTTGTGTTTTCGGTCGCCGCCAGGCTCTATCTAATCCCTAAACTCGATCAGCTGGAGCCGCGAGCTGTCCTGCTCCCAATCCTTCTGCTGCATTCCTTGCGGCACTTGGGATTGATGTTTCTGGCTCCTGGAGCCACCTATGCCGGTATTCCACCACGCTTTGCATATCCGGCAGCATTTGGCGATCTGTTGGCTGCGGTTCTGGCCCTGGCTTCTATTCCGGCGGTGGCACGACGTTGGAAGAGTGGGCGGCTGCTGGTTTGGATATTCAACGTTGAGGGCACCGTCGATTTGTTCACTGCGATCGCTCTGGCGAATACTTATAAGGCGGCTCCATACATGGGGGCGGCGTACTGGATACCGGCGTTTTGGGTACCTGCTTTGCTGGTAACGCATTACGTCACTTTCATAGTTCTCCTGAGAACTCGAAAGGAATTCGCTTAGAATCCTGGCTCGCGGCATTCATTTCAGACAAATGCTCTCCGATCACTACGGTGGACAAAGCATGACCGGCGATTTATTGCGGGTGATGGTGTGTCCGCCACGCCACGCCGGCTGGGATCGTCCGGAGCGAGTGCCTGCTTGGCGAGATCTGGGGTTTCAGCATGCGCCTGACTTTCGAGCGGCGCAGATGCAGCATGACGCTTTGTGCGGACTGTTGAAGGAGGCTGGCGCCGAAGTGGCCTGCCTGCCGCCGGGCGATTCGCTGACGCTTGACGCTGTCTACGCGCACGATTCTTCGCTGCCCGCCGATCATGGCCTGATCCTGATGAATCCCGGCAAACGGAGCCGAGTGGCGGAAGCACAAGCGCAAGCGAAATTTTGTTTTCAGCTGGGGATTCCAATCCTGGGGGAGATCCGCGCGCCGGGGAACTCCGAGGCCGGGGATATGGTGTGGCTGGATTCCCGAACACTTCTCATCGGATGCGGATATCGGACGAACCGGGCTGGGATTTCACAGATACGGGCGCTGCTGGCGCCGAAGGGAGTCGAGGTGCTGTCCGCTCCGTTGCCGTATGGACCAGGACCGACGGCGTGTCTGCATCTGATGTCGTTGATGAGCATGCTGGATGAGCAGACGGTTCTGGTGGACCTGCCCTGGCTGTCGGTCGAGACGGTGGAACTGCTGCGGGCACGAGGCTTGCGGCTGATTGAAATTGAGTATGCGGAACGGGATTCGCTGGCCTGCAATGTGCTTTCTCTGGGCGGGAAGCGGGTGATTGCGCTGTCCGAGAACGTGAAAACGAATCAGGCGCTTCGCGGCGCGGGCTTCGATGTGCGGACGTTTGCGGGATCGGAGCTCTGTATTAACGGGTCGGGCGGGCCGACCTGCCTGACACGGCCGTTGTTGCGGAGGTAAGGGCCCGTCGAAATGTTTGGCTTATTGTGTCGAACCCCGGGGTCTTGGTCTTCTTTCGCCCCTTCCGGGGCTTCCCTTCGTCCCTCTTTTTCCCACGGCTTGCGCCGTGGGCTGTATTCTTGCGCCGCTTCGCGGCTGGGTGCCTTCGTGGCCGCTTCGGCTCCAACGACCCTCGACTGGCTCCGAGTTGATAGAATCAAGGGTAATGTTGCTGCCATTCGTCCGCGAACTTTTTGCGGATGTGGAACAACTTCCTGCTTTCACGCGTGCGGCCTCCCATCTCCGGGAGCGCGCGGGGCGGATTCGTGTCACGGGATTATCCCCTGCTGCCAAGACTCTCATCACAGTTTTGTTGCGTCGAGCGGTGGAGCGGCCATTTCTGCTGGTCGTTGCCGACAATCGGGCGGCGGAAGATCTGCTGCCCGTGTTGCGGGCGTTTGCGGAGTTGACGGGCGCGGCCGATCCCGATTCTGTCGTGATCCTGCCCGCCCGTGATGTGCTGCCCTTTCAGAATCTGTCTCCGCATCCGGAGATTCAGGAGGAGCGGGCGACCACTTTGTGGAAGATTGCTACCGGACGCGCCTCGATCGTGATCGCGCCGGTGGCGGCGACGACGATTCTGTTGCGTTCGGCTGACTATTACGCCGACTTGGCGCGCGTTCTGCGGCGAGGAGAGAGTTTCGACCTGGAGCGACTGCTTCAGCACATGAACACGGTCGGCTATACATCGGCCGACGTGGTTGAGATGCCGGGGCAGTATGCGATTCGTGGCGGCATCCTCGATGTCTATTCTCCTGAGGCCGACCGACCGGTGCGCGTGGAATTCTTCGGCGACGAAATCGAGTCGATGCGGAAGTTTGATCCGGCGAGCCAGCGTTCGTCGAATCCGGTGGATGAGGTTGTGCTGTTGCCGCTGACCGAAACACCCATGACGGAGGAACTGCTGGGCTCGATCAATGCGCGGCTTTCGGGCAAACGCATTACGGGTGCGCAGGAAATTGTGGAACAGGCGGTGCGCGACTCGGGAGCCGGCGTGTTTCCCGGTTGGGAGTTTTATGCACCGGTGGCGGGCGCCGACCGTTCGATCTTCGATTTGCTGCCGGAAGCGCGCGTGCTGTTGGATGAGCGTGAAATCCTTAAGCAGGAGCTCGACCGGAATTGGGGACGAGTCGAGGAAGCGCACGAACGCAGCGGCGTGGGCGATCTGGTACGGCCCACCGATCTGTATCTCGCACCGGAGGCATGGGCAGAGAAGACATCTTCCATCGCTGGAGCCGATTTCGAACATCTCGGCATTGCGCGCAACGAATTACCCGAAGCTGCGTTTCTTTCGCAGCCGGCCACGCGTTTCCACGGCGCCGTGCCCGCCCTGATCGAGGAAGTTCAGAAACTGGTGGGCAGCGGCACGCAAGTGATCCTCGCTGCGCCGAATACAGGGGAGGTCGAACGCCTCGCCGACATGTTTACGGAGTACAACGCTTCGTACCGTCTTGGGAGCCGTACGCGCGGCGGTGAAAGCTATGCGGATGAGACTTCCTACTTCTCCGGAGAAGTGCTTACCGCGACCCTGCTGAAGGCTTATCTGCCGGACGGTTTTGTGTTGCCGGAAGCGCGCCTTGCCGTGTTTGGCGCGCGCGACCTGTTCGACGAGTCGGATCTGGTTGCGTCGCGGCCGCAGCGGCAGAAGTCGAAAGTATCCGCGTTTCTCTCGGACTTCCGCGATCTGCAAGTCGGGGACTACGTTGTCCACGTGGAGCATGGCATCGGGCAGTACCAGGGGTTGAAGGAAATCAATCAGGGCGATGGCACTGCGGAGTTCATGTTGCTCGAATATGCGGAGGCGGCCCGGTTGTACGTGCCGCTGACGCGCCTCGATCTCGTCCAGAAATACCGCTCGTCCGAAGGCGCGAAGCCGGTGCTGAATCACCTTGGAACTGCTCAGTGGGCCAAGACTAAAGCGCGCGTCCGCAAGGCGATGAAGGATATGACGGACGAATTGCTGAAGCTCTATGCACAGCGTCAGACGGCACAGGGCCACGCTTTTCCGGCGGACACCGAGTGGATGAAAGAGTTTGAAGACGCCTTCGAATATAGCGAGACCGAAGATCAGGCGGAGGCGATCGTTGACGTGAAGCGTGACATGGAATCGCAGCTTCCGATGGACCGGTTGCTGTGCGGTGACGTTGGCTACGGCAAGACAGAAGTGGCGATGCGGGCGGCGTTCAAGGCCATCAGCGATAACAAGCAGGTCGCGGTTCTCGCACCCACGACCGTGCTCGCGTTCCAGCACTACGAAACCTTCAGGCAGCGATTCAATACGTTTCCGGTGACGGTCGAGATGATCAGCCGCTTTCGGTCGGCGAAGCAGATCAAAGGGATCCTGCAACGAGTCGAAGCCGGGAAAGTTGATATTTTGATCGGTACTCACAGGCTGCTCTCGAAAGATGTTAAGTTTGCCGATCTGGGGCTGCTGGTGGTGGATGAAGAACAGCGTTTTGGAGTGCGTCACAAGGAACGCATCAAGCAGATGCGGACACAGGTGGACGTCCTGACTATGTCGGCGACGCCGATTCCGAGGACACTGCACATGTCGCTGGTTGGGTTGCGCGACATGAGCGTGATCGAAACGCCGCCCAAGGATCGCATGGCAATCCAGACGGTGGTTGCGAATTGGGACTACAAGCTGATCCAGTCCGCGATCGAACAGGAACTGGACCGCGAGGGGCAGGTCTATTTCGTTCACAATCGCGTGGAAACAATCTGGGAGATCGCAGCGAAAATTCAGGAACTGGTTCCGCGCGCCCGCATTGCCGTTGGACACGGGCAGATGGGCGAGGGCGAACTGGAGAAAGTGATGCTGAAGGTCATGCATCATGAGGCCGACATTCTGGTTTCGACCACGATCATCGAGAACGGACTGGATATTCCGCTGTGCAATACAATCCTGATCAATCGCGCCGACCGATTGGGCCTCTCGGAGCTTTATCAATTGCGCGGGCGGGTTGGCCGCTCGAGTCGCCGGGCGTACGCATATCTGCTTCTGCCGTCGGAGATCGAGTTGACTCCGGTTGCGCGGCGCCGTTTAGCGGCCCTGAAAGAATTTTCCGATCTCGGGGCGGGCTTCAAGATCGCGGCGCTTGATCTCGAATTGCGGGGTGCGGGGAACCTGCTCGGCGGCGAGCAGAGTGGACACATCGAAGCGATTGGCTTTGAGCTTTACACGCAGATGCTAGAGCGAGCGGTCCGCGAGATGAAGGGTGAGGCGGGACCGGACGAAGCGGGAATCCAACTCAACCTTGGTTTGAACATCCGTATTCCTTCCGATTACATCGCGGAGGAGAACCAGCGCCTCCGAATGTACAAGCGGGTTGCCGGCGTGGAGACGGAGTCGCAGCTGCGGGACGTGCGCATGGAACTGACCGATCGCTACGGCAAGCCTCCCGCGGCGGTGAAGAATCTTCTGGAATATGCCACGCTGAAGCTGGCAGCAATGGAGGCCGGGGCGACGGGCGTCGAGCGCAAGCGTGACCTTGTGAATATCAAGTTTCGCCAGAATGCGGCGATTGATCCCGGCAAGCTGGCGCGCTTTGTGGCTTCACAGCGCGGATCGCAGTTCACTCCGGACGGAACCCTGAAGTTTTCGATCAAGGTCACCAGCGCGGAAGCGATTCTTCAAACTTTGCGGGATTTGTTGGAAGAACTAGTCGCGAGAGAAGCTCCGGCAGCGGCCACGTAGGCAACAACCTTCTTCTTAGAGTTCGCTCACTCAATTACAATTCTTCTCGTCTAATCCGGCGGAGGGAAATGACGCCATGAAGGAAACACCGCAACAGTACACTGCGCGCATGCTGAGCAACGTCGCAGACCAGGGGCCGCTGAAGGTGCAGGCCGCTACGCCCAAGAAACTCGAACGCCTAGTGGCACGGGCATCGGCAGCGAAACTGCGCAAACGACCCGCGCCGGACAAGTGGTCCGTCGCTGAAATTCTGGCGCATCTGGCGGATGTGGAAATCGTCGTCGGATGGAGAGTGCGTTCGATTCTCGGTGCGCCGGGTACACCCATCCAGGCTTTCGACCAAGATGCGTGGGTCGAGGCGGGCTACTATGCGAAACGCAACCCGCGAGCAAGCATCGCGCAAATGCGCGCTGCGCGCGAAGCGAATCTCGCGCTCTACAAATCACTCTCTCCGGAACAGTGGAAGCACTATGGTATGCACTCGGAGCGGGGGCAGGAGAGCGTCAAGCACATCGTCAATATGCTCGCCGGCCACGACATAAACCATCTGCAACAAATTGAACGCATCCTCGCTGTAAAAAAGAGAGCCTAGTGAACATGAAAGTCCGCAAAGCTATCTTTCCCGCAGCCGGATTGGGCACACGCTTTCTTCCCGCCACCAAGGCGCAGCCGAAAGAGATGCTGCCGCTGGTCGACAAGCCCATCATCCAGTACGGCGTGGAGGAGGCGCTGGCCGCGGGTTGCGACCAGATCATCATCATCACGGGACGTGGCAAGAGCGCGATCGAAGATCACTTCGACGTCAGCTACGAGCTGGAAAAAATGCTCGAGGAAAAAGGCAAGACCGACTTGCTCAAGATCGTGCAGCAGATTTCGGACATGATCCACGTGGCGTATGTTCGTCAAAAAGAAGCTCTAGGCCTGGGGCACGCCGTGCTCACCGCGCGCGAACTGGTGGGGAACGAACCTTTCGCCGTTTTGCTCGCCGATGACGTGATCGATTCGAAGGTCCCTTGCCTTAAGCAGTTGATGGATGTGTTCGATGAGAAGCAGTGTTCGGTGATTGCGACGCAGGTCATCGAGGGACCGGCAATTTCGTCGTACGGAGTGCTGAAGGCGAAGGAAGTTGTGGGCTCGGGCGGAAAGCTCTACGAGGTTCTTGATTTAGTGGAGAAGCCGAAGCGCGAGGATGCGCCGTCGAATCTTGCGGTGATCGGGCGATATATCTTGACGCCCACGGTCTTTGAAACGCTCTCGGACATCACTCCGGGTGCGGGCGGCGAGCTGCAGCTTACCGACGGACTGCGCGGACTGCTGAAGCGGGAAAAGATGTACGCCTATGTGTATGAGGGGCGCCGCCACGACACTGGTGACAAGCTGGGGTTCCTGAAGGCGACTGTCGAATTTGCTTTGAAGCGTGACGATCTGGGCGGACAGTTCCGGGAGTATCTGAAAGGGTTGAAGCTCTAGCCGATCTTGACGAACAGCCAGACCTAACGGCTCACCGCCGCCTTCAACTTCTTTGATTTCTCTTCCACTCCACGCGCGAGCTTCTCCTTGTGAGCGTTCAGCTTTCTTGCAATGGAAGAGTCGGCAAGCGCGATGATCTGTGCCGCCAGAATTCCGGCGTTGGTTGCGCCCGGCTTGCCGATTGCTACAGTCGCCACGGGAATGCCCGCCGGCATCTGGACCGTCGCCAGTAGGGAATCCATGCCTTGCAAAGCCGTGGAAGGAATCGGTACGCCAATAACTGGCAGAGTCGTGTGGGCCGCGATTACACCTGCCAGATGGGCAGCGCCGCCGGCGCCGGCGATGATCACGCGAATACCGCGTCCGGCGGCCTTCCGCGCGTACTCGGCCGTGCGGTCCGGGGAGCGGTGCGCCGAGGTCACGTCGAGCTCGTATGCGATGCCGAATTCATCGAGTGCCTTGCCGGCCTCATGCATGATCTCCAGATCGGAGTCGCTGCCCATGACAATCGAAACCTGTGGTTTGCTCATGTTTGACGAATCGTCTCCCGCGTCCCTACTTTTGCGCTCTTGCATCCAGCATAAACCTCAGGTGAGCGAGCGCGATGCCCAGTCCCATGCCGGTTGCGATGAGTGACACCATGTGCACTGCTCGTACACTCTCAAAGCCGTCCGACCGCACAAACGCGCCGAAGGCCAGGGCGGAAGCGAACAGCGGGAGGAAAAACAGGCGTCTCTTCATTTCGCGCACCTCGTAAGGAGTAGCTTACCGTTTCAGGGCTCTTGCCGCGATGTCCTTGCGATAATGGGCGCCCTCAAATCCGATGGTGGAAGCGGCCTGGTACACGGCGTGGACCGCCATGGGGAGGTCCGCAGCCCGGGCGGTTACTCCCAGGACCCGCCCGCCCGAAGTATAGAAGCCCCCGTCACGGCCTGACGTCCCTGCGTGGAACACTTTTACGCCATCGATTTTCGCAGCCTGTTCCAGGCCGATAATTTTCTTGCCGGCCTCGTAGGCGCCGGGATATCCGCCGGAGGCGACGACGACACACACTGCGGAATCCGAGGACCACTTGAAGTCGCCATCGCTGGTACGGCCGTCGATGGAAGCTTCGATGGCCTCGAGCAGATCGCTTTCCATCCGCATCAGGATGGGCTGCGTTTCCGGATCTCCGAAGCGGCAGTTGAACTCGAGCACCATGGGGCCTCGCGCAGTCATCATCAAACCGCAGTAGAGCACGCCCTTGAACTCAGCGCCTTCGGCCTTCATTCCGGCCACGACTGGGCGCGCGACGTGGGTCACAAGCCAGTCGCGCATTTGGTCGTCGATGATCGTCGGCGTCGCGTACGCGCCCATGCCGCCCGTGTTGGGTCCGGTGTCGCCGTCGCCGACACGTTTGTGATCCTGCGCCGCCACCAGCGGTGCGACGCGTTCGCCATCGCTTACCACCAGAAAGGAGAGTTCGTCGCCCTGCAGGAATTCTTCCAACACCACGCGTGCGCCGGCTTCGCCCAGCATCTTTCCGCTGAGCATCTCGCTGGCTACGGCGGAGGCTTCGTCTTTGGTCTTGGCGATGACTACGCCTTTGCCGGCGGCTAGTCCATCGGCCTTCACCACCAGCGGGGTATGAAAGTGGTGCAGGTTCGCGCGTACTTCGTCCATGGAATTGCAGATCGCGTAGTGCGCGGTGGGGATGCGATGCCGTTGCAGGAATTCCTTGGCGAAGCTCTTGCTGGTTTCCAGCTGGGCGGCCGCTTTGGTAGGGCCGAACGTGCGCCAGCCGCGGCGTGTGAACTCATCCACCACGCCGAGCATCAGGGGCAGTTCGGGGCCGACCACAGTGAGATCGGGCTGGATTTGGCTGGCGACACTTGTGAGCGAGTCCAGGCTTTTGACGTCAGCGGCAAGGCATTCCGCTTCTTCGGCGATTCCACCATTTCCGGGCGCGCAATAGATCTTCGTCACGCGCGGCGAGTGCCGGAGCTTCCAGACCAGCGCGTGCTCGCGCCCTCCACTGCCGATGACGAGAACTTTCATAGTCGGGACAATCAAGGGTAGGGGCGGGGGAATGGGGATGTCAAACGGGAGGTCAGAGGTTAGAGGGCAGATTGCAGAGGTGAAAAGCTACGATTCAGACATGACCCCGACGTCGGGAGCGTTCACCTCTGCAATCTGAACCTCTGACCTCTGACCTCTGCAATATTCATTAACTATGCTTAATGCCGCCGTATAATCTACCTACGTGATTACCGTTTCCAAAGAGGACTACCTCAAAGCGATCCACGAGGCCGAGAGTGAGGGTGAATCGGTCATTTCGGCTACCCTGGCGCATTGGCTCAAGGTGTCGCCGCCGGCGGTGACGATGGCTCTGCGGCGCCTTAAGAAAGATGGCCTGGTGCGCGTGCAGACCAGTGGCCACGTTACCCTCTCCGCCGCTGGACGGCGCATCGCTCGCAAGCTCACACTGCGCCATCACCTGATTGAGCGCATGTTGAACGAAATGTTCGGAATGGAATGGTGGAAGGTGCACGATGAGGCGGAGCGGTTGGAACATGCGGTGTCGCCAGACTTTGAAGCGAAGCTACTGGCTCGCCTGGGACGTGGGGGCGCGTGCCCGCATGGCAATCTAAGCGAAGTGGAGAGTCCGGCCAGCCGGCGACACCGCGGATTGGTGTTGCTGGCCGAAGCCGATCCCGGGAAAACCTATCGAGTCAGCGGGATCTATGAACGGGACCGTCACCTGCTGGAGTTTCTGGAAGCGCGCGGCATCCGACCGGGGGCAAAGCTCAGCTTAATCGAGCGTAACTATGACAAGACGCTGTCCATCCGAGCGGGCGCGCGCATCATGGTTCTAGGCTGGCCCGCCGCCGACAAGGTGTGGGTTTCTCCCTTGCCGTCCCGATCTTCCGATTAACTACAATTAACCTTTTGATGTATACTCCAGTTGACGCGGAGTTGCCCAAACCATCGATGAGAGATTCGGAACGACCAAAGGACAACAGCCAACCGCCAAGGTTGTCGCCTTCCACCGCTCCAAGTGGCGGCCCCGTTTCCCTGGAAGGCATACACGGTACGGTGGCGGTGCCGCACCACCAAGCGGGATTTTGGGAACAGTGGCGGGCATTCGTGGGGCCGGCGATTCTGGTCAGCGTCGGCTACATGGACCCCGGCAACT
>WNFH01003940.1_pt1 | contig 10619 bp, 8 predicted proteins | sample 5400411 | NCBI WGS metagenome assembly WNFH01 (sample SAMN13153347, study PRJNA577476) | soil metagenome | isolation source: 200 cm saprolite under Douglas fir tree site 2 hole 3 | place: USA:California | collected 2015-04-18
TGTCCCGTCTTCCATCAGGGCCTCCAGCTCGACGTTTGAGGTGGTCGCCGGATAAATGTGCCCGCGGGTGAGCAGAATTTCAGACGAGAGCCGGACCGCCTCGCCGAAGTCGCTGGTGATCGAGGTCAGAGCCGCGAGAAAGAGATTGCCGAAGCTGTGGCCCTCCAAGCCTGAGCCTTTCACGAAGCGATGCTGGAACAAGCGCGAGAGAAGAGCTTCATCTTCGGAAAGAGCAACGATGCAGTTGCGAATATCCCCCGGCGGGAGCATGTTGAGCTCCTTGCGCAGACGCCCGCTCGAGCCGCCGTCGTCGCTGACCGTGACCACCGCGCAAAGCTCGCTGATTTCGGGCTGGTCTGGCTTTGCGGAGGCACGTTCGATGGGAGGTGAAACGTATCGCTTAAGACCCTTCAACAGGGTAGAGAGGCCGGTGCCGCCGCCAATCGCCACTACCCGCAAAGTCGGGCGTTCGGCGGGCTTTGCCCGGGGCAAAGGCTCCGGGTGCTGCTGGAGATCCGCCATGGCCGCTGCCTAGCGGTCCTCCTCAGGGCCGGTGGTTGCCGACGGCAGCTCAGCCCCAGGGTCCGGATACAGCAGTTCGGTGAAGCGGGGGTCTTCCGCCAGATTCTGGAAGTCCGAATCATTGCGGGCTTGAAAACGAATCGAGGGATTCAGGCGGATCGCCTCATCCAGATGCCGCAGTGAGTCTTCCACATGGCCGGTCAGGCAATCCAGGGCCGCCAGACCGTAGGCAACGTAGTCGGCTTTGGGCACTTGCTTGGAAAGCTTTTCCAGGTGCTCGCGGGCGCCCACGTAATCACCCACATTCATGAGCGAGATGGCGTAGTCGTAGTGCTCCTCCGGGCTCTTGAACTGGGTGGGGGCGCGTTCCAAGTGCTGGTTGCAAGTACTCAGGTGCACGGTCGCGCGGTCGGCCAGTTCCTTGCTCGCACCGGTGACCACTTTCTGCAGGTAGGACCGCGCCTTGTCGAATTTGTGCTCCTGCATGGCGCGCAGACCCGCCTCATAGTTTTGCACAGCCTGTGCAAAACGGGGGTCGTCGCCAACCGATTTCTTGGGCGTGCTCTTCTGGGCCATCTGCAAGACTCTTCCGCGACTCTTCGTAAGTGCTCCTGTTTTGTTAAGCTTGGACGAGGATAGCTTAACTTTCGCTGGTGGTTTTCTCTTCATCCCGCCACGCCTTCGTGACAGCCAGTCACGGAGAGCCAAACTCCGCCTGTGGAAAAACCATCCTCAGGCGATGCGAGCAGGTTATACGCGGCTTTTGAACGCCCGTCAACCCAACCACCAGAAGGGGTTGGCAGACAGGGCCGGAAAGTGAAACAGTGAGGTCGCCCCACTCCGAGACTAGTTGATCGCCGCCCCGGTTTGCAGGTTCACCTGCTTCCACTCCCCCTTCATGATGCCTTGGCGGATCTGGCGCGCGGTCTTCCCTTTCTGATGCTCGGTATAGGAGTAATACGCTTCTTTCAAACAAGTGGCGCACTGCGCGCCATGGGTGCTCTCGAAGCAGCTATGCAGGCTGTTGTGTCCCATCCGGTCGCAGTAGCAGTAGCACGGCTGCTGATGCAACACCACCGGAATCTTGGCCGCCAACTCATAGGCATGGGTCTGATAAGCGTACTGGGCGTTCTCAGCCCATAGCTGGTCTTTAGCAAGAATCGGCGGCAGCTTTGTGCCCTTGGCCGGCGGGCCGGCGTTGTAGGCAGGCACCGCTCCTTCTTGCTGGGACGTGGTTTGCTGGGACGAGGCCTGCTGGGACGTCGCCCACGGGGCCGACAGCGCAAGGGTGATTACCAGGAGAAAAGCCAGAGTTAATCCGCGCTTAAGCATGGTGAGCGTTCCTCAGTTGAGTTATTGTAACCTGAATCGGAGGGCGGCTGCAGACCCAGGTAACCCTCCCGGTTCGGAGAGACGCACGGCAACCCTCAACAGGGATGGCCCGATCCGTATAAAATCAGAGGGAACATGTCGCAACACGCAACCCCAACAGATCCGAGCGCGATCCGCAAAACCGAGGCAGGCGCCTCAGTTCCGGCGCGTGCCTGGCCGGTTCTCTCGGTGTGGCTGCGGGACCTGATCATCTCGCTGGCTATTTCCACCTTTATCATCATCTTCCTCTATCAGCCAGTGAAGGTGGAAGGCACGAGCATGATGCCCTCGCTCGACGACCAGGAACGCATCTTCGTCAACAAATTTGTGTACCGACTGGAGCCGATCGAACGCGGTGACATCGTCGTGTTCCGCTACCCGCGGGATCCCTCGAAGAGTTTCATCAAGCGCGTGATCGGGCTGGCCGGGGACCACATCCGAATTGAGGCAGGCCAGGTATTCGTCAATGGCAAGCTGCTGGAAGAAGATTATGTTCCCCGCGCCTACGCCGACCAGCGTTCGTATGGGGAGAAGGTGGTTCCAGCAAACAGCTATTTCCTGCTGGGTGATCACCGCACCATGTCCAACGACAGCCGCGATTTTGGCCCGGTCAACGTGGGCTACATCTACGGCAAGGCGGTGTTCGGCTACTGGCCGATGGAGAAGATGGGACGGGTGCGGTAGCAAAACACTGCAGGCGCCGCGATGCCAGGATCTCTTGCCTTTTTGCCACCGTATTCATGGATATTTTGGGCGGTGTTTCTCTTCGCCTATCTGCCGGAGTTTCGTCTGGTGGCACGTTCCCAGTCATCGCCCGGAGAAAATACCGACCGCGGTTCCACGGCAGTGATTGTAGTCGCCACCTCGATTAGCATGACGGCTGCCTTCGTCCTGGCCAATGTGTCTGCTTTCGTTCTGGTGAGGGGCCAGAAAGTATGGTTTGTGCTCGGCCTCACCGTTCTGCTGCTCGGCGCGGGGCTCCGCCGTCACTGCTGGCGAATGCTCGGACTCCATTTCACAGGCAACGTCAAAGTGGTAGCAAACCAGCCAGTCATTCAGCAGGGAGCTTATCGATGGGTCCGGCATCCTTCATACACGGGTGGCATGCTGATGTATCTCGGAACCGGCCTCGCACTCACCAATTGGTTGAGCGCAGTGATACTGACGGCGGTGGGAGCCGCGGGTTACGCCTATCGCGTACGCGTCGAGGAGCGGGCGCTGGCTACGACTCTCGGGGAACCGTACCAGGATTACATGCGCCGAACCAAGCGCTTCATTCCTTTCGTGTTCTGAAACAACCCATGCACGGCCCTTAATTCGTCCTTGGCCGATTCCGGCTTGCCTGCTAGAATCCTTAAAATCCACTCCCTGGAGCATTGATGCAAGCCATCCTTGCGCTGGAAGACGGCCGGGTCTTCCGCGGCAAAGGCTACGGAGCAAGAGGCGAATGCTACGGGGAAGTCGTTTTTAATACTTCCATCACCGGCTATCAGGAAATTTTCACTGATCCTTCCTACGCAGGCCAGATCGTAGTTCTCACCAATCCTGAGATCGGCAACTACGGCACGAATGCGGAAGATAACGAAGCCACGCGGCCTTATATCGAGGGCTTGATCGTCCGCGAATTTTCGCGGGTCAGCTCGAACTGGCGGTCGCAGCAGGTGGCCGAAGAATATCTGGAGCAGTTCAAGATACCGGTGCTGGCCGAGATCGATAGCCGCGCGCTGGTGCGCCATCTGCGCGACCACGGCGTGATGCGCGGCGTGATCTCGACTCTCGAAAGCGATGCCGAAAAGCTGATCGCCAAAGCGCTCTCCATTCCGAAGATGGATGGAACCGACCTGGCGAAAGTGGTTAGTACCAAGCGCTCCTACGTGTGGGAAGTGGGCGAGCGCTCGCACGAACCGGTCGCCGTGGTCGGCGTGAAGGACGAACCGGCGCGCTTCCACGTGGTGGCCTACGATTACGGGATCAAGCAGAACATTTTGCGCAAACTGCGCGGCGAAGGCTGCAAAGTAACCGTGGTCCCGGCTGAAACTCCGGCGGAAGACGTGCTCGCACTTAAGCCCGACGGCGTGTTCCTGTCGAACGGCCCCGGTGACCCAGAACCGTGTACGTACGCGGTGGACAACATTCGGCGGCTGATGGGACGGCAGCCAATTTTTGGAATTTGTCTAGGGCACCAACTGACGGGAATCGCTCTGGGCGGGAAGACTTACAAGCTCAAATTTGGCCACCACGGCGGGAATCATCCAGTGAAGCAGCTTCACACCGGCAAAGTCGAGATCACGGCGCATAACCACAACTTCGCCGTGGATCCGGATTCGCTGCCGCAGAGCGAAGTCGAGCTGACGCACATGGATCTGAATGACAACACGCTGGAAGGCTTGCGTCACCGGAATCTGCCGCTGTTCTGCGTGCAGTATCACCCGGAGGCTTCGCCCGGTCCGCACGACTCGCATTATTTGTTCAAGGATTTTGTGAAGATGATGGAGGAGTGCAAAAGGTGAACTTGAAGGGTACGCGCGTCGAAGGAGCGCGCCAGGGAGGAGCTTTGAAAGGGCACGCCTTCAAGGCGTGCCGTAAAAGGGTAGGCGTAAGTAATTCTGTCATCCCGAGCGCGGCTCGAGCCGAGCGAAGCCAGGTGAGAGCAAGAGAGGGATCTGCAGTTTACGGGTGCCCCACAAAGGCGAACTGCAGATTCCTCGCACCTTCTCGCCGCGCGAAAGCGGCTGCGAAGGGCTCGGAATGACAAGGGTTAGGCTGGGCTGCTGTATGAAACGGTTGGATGTTTCTCCAAAACTTAAAGGAATGTCGTCCCGAGCGAAGCGAGGGATCTACAGTTGAGCAGTGAGAGGCGCTATTACGTTTACATCATGGCCAGTCGGTCATTGAACCTTTACATGGGTGTGACGAACAATATCTGTCAGCGTGCACTGCAACATAAGAGCGGAGAGTTTGAGGGATTCACGAAGAAGTACCACATTAATCGGCTGGTGTATTACGAGACATTCGGGCACATTGGGAACGCGATTGCTCGCGAGAAGCAGATCAAATCGTGGACTCGTGCGAAGAGGCTGGCGTTGATCAAGTCTAAGAATCCGGCGTGGCAGGATTTGGCCGAGGGCTGGGGAGAAAAGACGGAACTGCAGGTCCCTCGCTTCGCTCGGGATGACAAGCGCAATAGTGTGGCTGAGAAGGATGCGCCCGTCGGTGTTCCCTTTCGAAACAAAACCAGGATTGCATAGCGAATGCCAAGAAGAAACGACATCTCCAAGATCCTGATCCTCGGCTCGGGACCCATCATCATTGGCCAGTCAGCGGAGTTTGACTACTCCGGCACGCAGGCCTGCAAGGCGCTCAAGTCCGAGGGCTTTGAAGTGGTGTTGGCCAATTCCAATCCGGCCACCATCATGACTGACCCGGAGTTCGCCGAACGCACTTACATCGAGCCGCTGACGCGCGAATATCTGGAAGAAATCATTCGCATCGAGCGAGAAATGTCGCCCGGAGCTGGCTTTGCCATTCTGCCCACGGTGGGTGGCCAGACGGCGCTGAACCTTGCGGTCGAACTTTCTGACGGCGGCATCCTGGAGAAATACAACGTGCAGCTGATCGGGGCACAGATCGGCGCCATCAAGAAAGCGGAAGACCGCCTGTACTTCAAAGACGCGATGCAGAGGATCGGGCTTGATGTTCCCAAGTCCGCGCTGGTGAACAACCTGAAAGACGGTCTGGAATTCGCAGGCAAGATCGGCTTTCCGGTGATTGTGAGGCCCTCGTTCACGCTGGGCGGCAGCGGTGGTGGCATCGCCTACAACCGCGAAGAGCTATTGGACGTTCTGGCGCGCGGGCTCGATTTTTCTCCGGTGCACGAAGCCCTGATCGAAGAATCGGTGCTGGGCTGGAAGGAATACGAGCTCGAGGTGATGCGCGATCTGCGCGACAACGTCATCATCATCTGTTCGATCGAGAACTTCGATCCCATGGGCGTGCACACCGGCGACTCAATTACGGTTGCCCCGGCGCAGACCCTGACCGATCGCGAGTACCAGGCCATGCGCGATGCGGCCATCGCCGTGATTCGTGAGATTGGCGTGGAGACCGGCGGCTCGAACATCCAGTTCGCGGTGCATCCCAATACCGGGCGCATGGTGGTGATTGAGATGAACCCGCGGGTTTCGCGGTCTTCGGCTCTAGCCTCGAAGGCCACTGGTTTCCCGATCGCCAAGATCGCGGCCAAACTCGCCGTGGGCTACACGCTCGATGAAATTCCCAACGATATCACGCGCAAGACGCCCGCTTGCTTCGAACCCACGCTGGATTACGTAGTGGTGAAGATTCCCAAGTGGCAGTTCGAAAAATTTCCCGGCGCCGACGAGAATTTGGGCCCACAAATGAAGTCTGTGGGCGAGGTCATGGCCATCGGGCGAACCTTCAAGGAAGCGCTTCTCAAGGGTGTGCGCGCGCTGGATACCGGCAAAAAGGTCGGCTCGGAGAAGATTGAGCCGAAGATTCTTACGCAGCGGCTGGTGACGCCGCACCCCGAGCGGCTTTCCTACATCCGTTACGCTTTGCGCCAGGGCCACACCGTCAAACAGCTCGCGAAGATAACCTCCCTGGATCCCTGGTTCCTCTATCAGCTCAAGGAGATTAATGATATGCAGCTCGAGCTGGAGAAGCATCCAATGGAATCGATTCCAACTGAGGTGCTGCGCGAAGCCAAGCGCATGGGCTTCTCCGACGGCCGGCTGGCGGGGGTGTGGCGGCTTGACGGCAAGGGTGCGCAGGAGAAAGTCCGCCATTTGCGCAAGAAACACGGCATCACGCCGGTCTACAAGCGCGTGGACACTTGCGCCGCTGAATTCGAGAGCTACACGCCGTATCTCTACTCGACCTACGAGGAAGAAGACGAGGCGACGCCCACTAAGAAAAAGAAAGTCATCATTTTGGGCAGTGGGCCCAACCGTATCGGGCAGGGAATTGAGTTCGATTACTGCTGCTGCCATGCGGCTTTTGCGCTGCGCGACGATGGTTACGAGACGATCATGATCAATTGCAACCCGGAGACTGTCTCGACCGACTATGACACCAGTGACCGCCTGTACTTCGAGCCGCTAACGCTCGAAGACGTGTTCGCCGTATACGAGCACGAGGCTGCTTCAGGCGCGCCGGTTGGCGTGATCGTGCAGTTCGGCGGACAGACGCCGCTGAACCTGGCGCTCCCCTTGAAGGCTGCGGGTGTGAACATAATCGGCACGTCGCCAGAGTGTATTGACCTGGCCGAAGACCGCAAGCGCTTCAGCAAGCTGCTGGACGAGCTGGAAATTGCGCAGGCCCCTGGCGCTATGGCGGCTTCGGTGGAAGAAGCGATCGAAGGCGCGCGCCGAGTGCAGTATCCCGTGCTAGTGCGGCCGTCCTACGTGCTGGGCGGACGCGCCATGGTCATCGCCTACGATGAAGAGACGGTCATCCGCTACATGAAGGAGGCGGTGGAATATTCGCAGGACCGCCCGGTGCTGATCGACCACTTCCTCGAAGATGCGATCGAAGTGGACGTAGACGCGCTCTCAGACAGCGAGGATGTGGTGATCGGCGGCATCATGCAGCACATCGAGGAAGCGGGCATCCATTCGGGCGATTCCTCCTGCGTGCTGCCTGCCGTGGATATCCCCGAGCATCTGCTGGCCCGCATGCGCGACTACACCTTCCGCCTGGCACGCGCGCTGAAAGTAATCGGGCTGATGAATATTCAATTCGCCATCCCGAGGACCAACGGCAACTCGAAGGGCGACGGCGCTGAGGGCGGGAAAGTCTATGTGCTGGAAGTGAACCCGCGCGCTTCGCGCACCGTGCCTTACGTCTCGAAGGCGACGGGCGTGCCCCTGGCGAAAATTGCTGCAAGATTGATGACCGGACGCAAGCTACGTGAATTTCTGCCCGAGTTTATTGAGCGTGGAGCCGATCTAGACACGGGCCGCTGCTACTACGTGAAGTCCCCCGTTTTCCCGTGGAATAAATTCCCCGGCGTGGACACTGTGCTCGGCCCGGAGATGAAATCCACTGGTGAAGTGATGGGCGTGGCCGACAACTTCGGCGAAGCCTTTGCCAAGGCGCAAACCGCAGCGGGGCAGAAGCTGCCAACGCAGGGCACGGTCTTCATCAGTGTGACCGATCACGACAAGCCGCACGCGGCGGAAGTCGCACGGCGCTTCGTTGACATGGGATTCAAGCTCGTGGCCACGGCCGGTACTGGGGATGTGCTCGAAAATGCCGGCATGACCGTGGAGCGGGTCTACAAAGTGAAAGAGGGCCGACCGAACGTCGTGGACCTGATCAAGGGCGAACGTATCCAGCTCATCATTAACACGCCCACCGGCCTCGAACCCTGGTTCGACGAGAAGGCCATCCGCCGCGCCGCGGTCACAGCCCGCATTCCTACGATTACCACACTGTCGGCGGCCCGCGCCGCAGCCGAAGGAATTGCCGCCCTGCAGCGCGGAGAAGTACGGGTGCAGGCGCTACAGCAGTTGCACGCAGAGCGACTCGGTACTCGTTCTACCCTGTCATCCTGAGCGAAGCTTGGTCTTCGCGCAAGGCGCGAAGACCAAGGCGAGTCGAAGGATCCCGAGTGAGCATGACCAGGCACTGGCGCATCGAGGAATTCTCGCGAGACATATTCATCGCCCAGCACAAGTCATGGGAGAACGCCCTGAAGCGGCTGTGAAGCTGCCATCATCGCAGGGATCCTTCGACTCCGCAGGACCGATTCACAAGTGAATCGGCCTGCTCCGCTCAGGATGACAATTTTGGGGGAGGGGACTGTTAAGCTAACAGCCAAAGGCTAAGAGTCTAAGAGCTTAAGAGCTTAAGAGCTAAGAGCTAAGAGCTTAAGAGCTAAGAGCTTAAGAGTTAAGAGCTGAAAACCATGTTTCTCCACGGCATCTTTCCTCCCATCACGACGCCGTTCTATCCCGACGGCAAGGTGTACTTCAAAAAGCTCGAGGCCAACGTCGAGCGCTATTCGAAGACGCCGGTCGGCGGAATTGTGGTTCTGGGTTCGACGGGTGAGGCGATTCTGCTCTCTGATGAAGAGCGGCGCGACGTCCTGAAAACTGCGTGTGAAGCAGCCGCGCCGAGTAAAGTCCTGATCGCGGGCACAGGCATCGAGTCGGCTACCGAGACGCTACGCCTTACCGAATATGCGGCCGAACTCGGCTATGACGTCGCCATGGTGCGCACGCCGCACTATTACAAGAAGCAGATGCAGCCGTCCAACCTGCTGGCCTTCTACCGCATGGTTGCTGACCGCTCGCCGCTGCCAGTGATTATCTACAACTTTCCGCAGGCCACGGGATACGACATTCCCGCCGAGATCGTGATTGAACTGGCTGAGCACCCGAACCTTATCGGCATCAAGGAATCGAGCGGCGACGTGGAAAAAGTTCGCCGCATGGTCGAAGGCACACGGCAGGTGAAGCGCACCGCCACTGTAACTGACACGTTCGACGCCGTCACCCCGCGCATGCTGAAGGCCAGAGGCAATGGACAAGGCGGGGAACTGGTGCCGGTTGCGGCATTGGCGGGTGCGGGCTCGGAATCGGATCCCACCCTTGCAAAAGGCGCAAGGGTGGGGCACCCACGGTCTTCGGTCGGGAAACCTTCTTCGACGGCAGTGACGGCGGTGGGCGGCCTAAAGACGCGGCAGAAGGAAATTGGCTTTCAGGTTTTGGTGGGCGCGGCGCAGAAGCTGGAACCATCGCTGCAAGTTGGCGCTGTCGGAGCCATTCTGGCTTTCGCCGACGCTGCACCCACCGCCTGCTATGAGATATACGCTGCATGGAAAGAAGGCGACCTCGAACTGGCCCGCCTGAAGCAGGAACGGATTGCTAAGGCCGCCCAGCGTGTCGTGGGTGAATTGGGCGTTCCCGGGGTGAAATACGCCATGGATTTCAACGGATACTACGGCGGCACGGTGCGGCTCCCGCTTTTGCCGCTGACCGCCGATCTCAAGGCTGAGGTAGAGCGGCTGATGGCCGATATTAGGAACTAGGGCCGCGTTTTCGTTGCGTTCGGCTTTTCCTTGTGCTAAAACTCACGCGCAGATGAAGAAGTATCGCCTTCTCACCGTCCTGGGTGCTCTCCTGCTAGTTGTTGCTGCGGCTTCCGCCAAGAACAAGCCAGGACCCAGCTTGGTCATGCTTTGGCCCAATGCCGACAAACCCATCCTGAAGCTTACCTTTGGCACATTTCGGCAAATCGGCGCATACGCGGGTCAGCTCAGCTTTGTCTCGGACGTCACCGTGGAAAATATGTCGGCGAAGTCGATTCCACGGGCGTCTTTCACGGTCTACCTGCTGGATAAGAACAAGGTGCGGATCGGCGATGGCGTCCTGCGTATCAGCGACTTGGGCCCTGGGGAACAAGCCAAGATCGCATTCCAGTTTAATTCCGTGGGTATTCCCGCGACCCTAAGTCTGAACGCTCGGAACGACGCGTCGGGGGTGCCCGGCTCGTTGAAGACGATCTCCTTGAAGGTCATCTCTGTGCCACCGGGGGCCAACTTAAAAGTGGACGGGCGGGATGCGGGTGTGACCCCGGTCATGGTGAACCTGACCGTAGGAACACACAGTCTGGGGCTCAGCAAAGAAGGCTATGCGAACGGGAGCACGCCAGTAGAAATCACGCAGGACGAGCTGCCCGGTGGCAGCGTCACCATCGAACTC
>WNFH01003942.1_pt1 | contig 10618 bp, 6 predicted proteins | sample 5400411 | NCBI WGS metagenome assembly WNFH01 (sample SAMN13153347, study PRJNA577476) | soil metagenome | isolation source: 200 cm saprolite under Douglas fir tree site 2 hole 3 | place: USA:California | collected 2015-04-18
CTCGTCGCCCGAGGCGGGCGTCTCGGCTCGAACGACGGCCCTCTCCAGAAACAAAAGAGGCCGCCCGCAGGCGGCCTCTTGTCCCCCATCGGGGTCGCGCTATGACGAGGGCGTGACCGCCTGCTCGGCCTCGACGCGGCCGATGCTGCCCACCCGATCGTCAGCGTCCAGGTCGATCACCCGCACCCCCATGGTATTACGTCCCTGGCTCGTGATGTCGCCCCCGTGGATACGGATCATCTTGCCCTTGGTCGTGACCACGAGGATATCGTCGCTCTCCCGGATCTGGAGCATCCCGACCACGGAGCCATTGCGCCCCTCGGTCTTGATGTCGATGATGCCCTTGCCCGCACGGCCCTGGAGGCGGTACTCCTCGAGCGGCGTGCGCTTGCCATAGCCGCGCTCGGTGATCGTGAAGACCGAGACTCCCTCCTGCGCCACCTCGGCCGCGATGACCTGGTCGCCCTCGTCCACCTCGATTCCGCGGACGCCCCCGGCCGTGCGACCCATGGGCCGGACATCCTCCTCGGGGAAGCGGATGATCATGCCTTGCTTGGTCGAGAGGAGCACCTCACGCTGGCCGTCCGTGCGCCGTGCCGCCATGACCTCGTCGCCGTCATCGAGCGAGATGGCCAGAATGCCGCCCGCTCGCGGGTGCGAGAAGGCCGACAGCTCCGTCTTCTTGACCGTGCCCCGCTTGGTCGACAAGAGAACATAGCCGCCCGACTCGAAGTCCCGCACGGGCACGCAGGTGGCGACCATCTCGCCGTCGGCCAGCGAGAGCACGTTGACCATGGCCTTGCCCTTGGCCTGGCGTCCCCCCTCGGGGATCTCGTGCACCTTGAGCCAGTGGACCTTACCCTTGTTGGTGAAGAAGAGAAGGAAGGAATGGGTCGAGGCGACGAAGAGGTCCTCGACGATGTCCTCCTCCTTGGTCTCCATCCCGGTGACGCCCTTGCCCCCGCGCTTCTGGCTGCGGTAGGCCTCCACGTGCGTCCGCTTGATATAGCCGGAGCGCGTGATCGTCACCACCATGTCGTCATCCGCGAGCAGATCCTCGATGGTCAGGTCCTGCGTCTCCCCGAGGATCTCGGTGCGCCGCTCGTCGCCGAAGTCGTTCTTGAGGGTCACCAGCTCGTCCTTGATGATGCCCATCAGCCGCTGCTCGGAGGCCAGGATGCCCTTGAGGTCGATGATCAAGGCCAGGGTCTGCTCGTGCTCCTCGACGATCTTGTGTCGCTCGAGCTGGGTCAGCCGCTGCAGCCGCATGTCGAGGATGTGCCGGGCTTGGATCTCCGAGAGCTCGAGGCGGCGAATCAAGGCCTCCTTGGCGGCGTCGGGGTCCTGGGCCTGGCGGATCAGCCGGATGACGAGATCGATCTGATCGACCGCCTTGCGCAGGCCCTCGAGGATGTGCGCCTTCTCCTCGGCCCGCGCGAGGTCGTACTGGGTGCGGCGCGTGACCACTTCGCGCCGGAAGCCGATGAACTCGGTCAGCATCTGCTTGAGCGTGACGACTTGCGGCCGGCGTCCGACCAGCGCCAGCATGATGATGCCGAAGGTGGTCTGCATCTGGGTGTGCTTGTAGAGCTGGTTGATGACGATCTCCGGGATCTCCCCCCGACCCAGCTCCAGCACGATCCGGATGCCCTCGCGGTTCGATTCGTCGCGCCGCTCCGAGATCCCTTCGATCTTCTTGTCGCGGATCAGCTCGCCGATCTTCTCGATCAGCGTCGCCTTGTTGACCTGATACGGCAGCTCGGTGACGATGATCGCCTCGCGGCCGCCCCGAAGGCTCTCTTTGTGAACCTTGGCCCGCAGCGTGATGATGCCCCGGCCCGTCGTATAGGCTTCGCGGATGCCCGTCCGGCCGTAGATGAAGCCCCGCGTCGGGAAGTCCGGGCCGGGAATCACCTTCATCAGATCGTCGACGGTGGCGTCCGGATTCTCGATCAGCATGATGAGCCCGTCCACCACCTCCGTGAGGTTGTGGGGCGGGATATTGGTGGCCATGCCGACGGCGATCCCCGACGAACCGTTGACGAGGAGATTGGGGATCCGCGTGGGCAGGACGAGAGGCTCCTCCTCGTTCTCGTCATAGTTCGGGACGAAGTCGACGGTGTCCTTCTCGATGTCCGCCAGCATCTCGTGGGCGATCTTGGCCAGGCGCGCCTCCGTGTATCGCATGGCCGCCGCCGGGTCGCCGTCGATGGAACCGAAATTCCCCTGGCCGTCCACGAGCGGGTACCGGAGCGAGAACTCCTGCACCATGCGCACGAGCGCCTCGTAGATAGGGGCATCGCCGTGCGGGTGATACTTGCCCATGCAGTCGCCCACGATGCGGGCCGACTTCTTGTAGGGCCGATTCCACGCCACCCCGATCATGGACATGGTGTAGAGCACGCGGCGATGCACGGGCTTGAGGCCGTCGCGGATGTCGGGCAGCGCGCGCCCGACGATGACGGACATCGCGTAGTCGAGGTACGACTTGCGCATCTCCTCTTCGATCGGGACAGGGGTCTGGCGCTCAGGGGACATGGAAGCGGTGGGAGCTCCTAGATGTCGAGGTTGACCACGTCGAGGGCGTTCCTCTCGATGAACTCCCGCCGCGGCTCCACGGCGTCGCCCATCAAGATGGTGAAGATCTCGTCGGCGCCCACGGCATCCTCCATGGTGACCTTGAGGAGGGTGCGGCTCTCGGGATTCATGGTCGTCTCCCAGAGCTGCTCGGGGTTCATCTCGCCCAGGCCCTTGTAGCGCTGCATGGACAGGCCCTCCTTGGCGAAGTCCATCACGACCCGGATCAGCTCGTCGATGCTCCGCGTCGTGGCCTCCTTCCCGGAGGCATCCACCACGATGCACGGGCCCTTGTGGAGCGCGGCGATCTCCCCGTGGACGTCCAGGAGCTGGGCGTAGTCGGGCGACTTGAGCAGATCCGGGTTGAAGGCGAACGGGTGCGGCCCCGCGATCTGGATGGTGGCCGCGTCTCCATTGTCGCCCCCCACGAGCCGAGCGCTCCAGCCTTCGATCTCGCCGGCCACCTCGGCGATGGCGGCGGCGATCTCGGCGTCCCCCACCCCGCGCTTCGTGCCCCTGAACTTCTTGCGCAGGAGGCCATCGAGGATGGCCGGGGGCACGCCGCGGCGCGCGAACTTGCTGAAGAGCGCGCGGAACTCGAGGGCCCGCTTGAGCGCCTCGAGGAGCGCGTCTTCCTTGAGCGGATTGGCCTTGCCCGGGATCTTGACGGTCGCCTTCTCCACCCACTGGGCGAGCAAGAACTCTTCCATCTCGCGCTCGCTCATCAGGTACCGCTCCGCTTTGCCCTTCTTCACCTTGAAGAGCGGCGGCTGGGCGATGAAGAGCCGCCCCGCCTCGATGATCGCCACCATGTGCCGGAAGAAGAACGTCAGGAGGAGCGTGCGGATGTGCGCGCCATCCACGTCGGCGTCCGTCATCAGGATGACCTTGTGATAGCGGAGCTTGGTGAGGTCGAACTCCTCGGGCCCGATTCCCGTGCCCAGGGCCGAGATGAGGAGCCGGATTTCCTGATGGGAGAGGACCTTGTCGTAGCGCGCCTTCTCCGCGTTGATGATCTTGCCGCGGAGAGGCAGGACGGCCTGCGTCTTCCTGTCCCGCCCCTGCTTCGCGGAGCCGCCGGCGGAATCGCCCTCGACCAGGAACAACTCGCGGAACTGCGGGTCGCGCTCTGAGCAATCGGCCAGCTTGGCCGAGAGCCCCTCATCGTCCCGCCCACCCTTGCGCGTGAGCTCGCGCGCCTTGCGCGCCGCCTCGCGCGCCTGGGCGGCCCGCACGCACTTGTCGGCGATCTTCCGAGCCGTGGTCGGGTCCTCTTCGAAGGCCTCGGCCAGCCGGTCATTGACGATCTGCTGGACCAGGCCCTTCACTTCGGAGTTCCCCAGCTTGGCCTTGGTCTGCCCCTCGAATTGCGGATCGGGGATCCGGACCGAGACGACCGCCGTCAGCCCTTCGCGCACATCGTCGCCCGTGACCGCGCCTTTGAAAGTCTTGAGGTAGCCCTGCGCCTGCGCGTAGCTCGAGATCTGGCCGGTCAGCGCCGCGCGGAAGCCCGTCAAGTGCGTGCCGCCTTCTCGCGTATTGATATTGTTGGCGAACGAGAAGAGGCTCTCCTGGTAACCGTCGTTGTACTGCAGCGCCACCTCGACCTCGATATTGTCTTTCTTGCCCTCGAAGAAGAGCACCTTCGGATGGACGGGCGTCTTGTTCTGGTTCAGGTGCTTGATGAACTCGATGATGCCGCCCTTGTAGAGGAAGGTGTGGGTCCGCTCGTCGCGCTCGTCCTCGATGACGATCTTGAGCCCCTTGTTGAGGAAGGCGAGCTCTCGGAGCCGGTTCGAGAGCGTGTCGAACGAGAAGGAGGTCTCCTCGAAGATCTTGCTGTCGGGCTTGAAGCGGATGACGGTGCCGTGCTTGGAGGTCTTCTCCCCCGGGGCGAGGTCGCCCTGGGGCACGCCACGCTCGTAGCGCTGGGTCCACACCTTCCCGCCCCGCCGGATCTCGATCTCGAGCCACTCGGACAACGCATTGACCACCGAGACGCCGACGCCGTGGAGCCCGCCCGAGACCTTGTAGGCCGAATGCTCGAACTTGCCGCCGGCATGGAGCACGGTCAGGACGACCTCGGCCGCCGACTTCCCCGTCTCCTTGTGCGTGTCCACGGGGATGCCGCGTCCGTTATCGCCGACGGAGCAGGTGCCGTCCGAGTGCAGGATAACCTTGATGCTGTCGCAGAAGCCGCCCATCGCCTCGTCCACGGAGTTGTCCACCACCTCGTAGACCAGGTGATGCAGGCCGTAGGCGCTCGTGTCGCCGATATACATGGCGGGCCGCTTCCGGACGGCCTCGAGGCCCTCCAGGACCTTGATGTCGCTCGCCGTATACGTCTCGGCGCTCATGCCATCGCTCTCACGGGGGCACCCGACATCTCGGACACTCGTCCTCCCTGGACGTCCCACCAGGCCGCCGCGCCCGCGTCCGGCAGCGATGCTTCCGCGGTGGTCAAAAACACCTGGCCGCTGCGCGCGGCCCGGCGCAACACGCGCTCCTGCGCCTGAGGATCGAGCTCCGAGAGCGCATCGTCGAGCAGCAGCACGGGCGGACTGCCCACGGCCGCCTCGACCGGGCCTGCCTCGGCCAGCCGGAGCGACAGGGCCAAGAGCCGCTGCTGGCCACGCGATCCGAAGCTCCGCATGTCACGCCCGTCGAGTTCGATCAGAAGATCGTCCCTGTGCGGACCCACGAGCGTGAGACCCCGGCGAAGCTCCTCGGCGCGTCGACGCTCAAGGGCCTCACGAAATCCCTCGGCCGTCACCTCCGCCTCGAGGCCGCCGCGATACTCGAGCCGCACCTCCGCCTCTCGCCCGGACAGCTCCGGGTAGAGGCGTCTGATCTCAGTATCCAGCAGCGCCACGGCCGCCCGGCGGCGTCCCAGGATCTCCAGCCCGACCGTAACCAACTGCTCGTCCCACGGTGCGATCTCACCGCCGCCCCGCTGCAAGAGATGGTTCCGCCGCGCGAGGATCCGGCGATAACGCGCATGGGCCGTGAAATGCGCGGGCTGGAGCTTCCCGGCAAAACCGTCGAGGAAGTTACGGCGGGCCTGGGGACTGCCATGGAGAATCCCGAGGTCCGGCCAGCCAAAAGGAATGGCGCGAGCCCAGGGGCACCCCTCGCCCGTCATGATCCAGCCGCCGTCCTCACGACGACTGACCTCGCGACGGAGGCTTCGCGTCACATCCCCCCGCGCAAGCGCACCAGACAGCGAGGCCGCAGGGGCCTCCCAGCGCGGGAGATCGGCTGCCTTGGCACCGCGAAAGGAGCGCCCAACAAGCAGGACGCCCAGAGCTTCGAGGAAGTTCGTTTTCCCCTGCGCGTTCGGACCGCTCAGAACATTGAGCGTTGGTTCGGGACTGAGGGTGAGGGTGCGATAACTACGGAAATTTTCAAGCGTAATCCATTGGATGAGCACCCCTCGTCGGCCCCCATGAGAACGTCAAATTCTCATAGGCATGATAACACACAGCGACCCCTCCTCCTCGAAGCTTTTGATCACGCCGGGGCTCAAACCGTCCTTGAGTTCCATCACAATTTGCTCGGCGGACTGCGCACCCAGCGCATCGAGCACGTAACGTGAATTGAAGCCTATCGTCATCTCCTCACCGCCGTACTGGACCTCGATCTGCTCCTCGGCCTCGCCAAAATCCGGGCTATAGGCCGTGAGCTTGAGGAGCCCTGGAGAGAGGGTGAACTTGACCGGCTTGGTCCGCTCCTCCGAAAGCACCGACACGCGCCGCAGTGCCGCCATAAGGGTGGCGCGCCCCACCGTCACCCGATGGGGATGCGCCTTCGGGACCACCTGCTCGTAGTTCGGGAACGCGCCCTCGATGAGCCGGGCGAGCAGGAGAACATTCGGCATCCTGAGAATGAACTGGTTCTCGCTGATGGCAACCTGGACGTCCTCGCCCGTGCCGACGACCCGCGCGATCTCCTGCACGGCCTTGCGCGGCACGATCCCTGACACCTGCCCACCCGCCCCCGCCAGGGGGTGCACGGCCAGGGCGAGTCGGTGGCCGTCGGTCGCCACGAGCCGGATCTCGCGCTCCTGGATCGCGAAGAGCACGCCGTTCAACGCATAGCGGCTCTCGTCGTGGGAGATGGCAAAGGTCGTCTGGGCCAGCATGTCACGGAGGAGCTTGCCATCGAGGGTGATCCACGTCGCGGCCTCACCACTGGAGACAGCCGGGAAATCGGCCGCGCCGAGCCCGACGAGCTTGTACGAGGCGCCTCCGCAGCGGAGGGCCACCCAGGCATTGTCCTGGACCTTCAGGGAAAGGCCAGCCGCGGGCAGCTCCTTGACGATCTCGAGGAGCTTGCGCGCCGACAGGGTGATCGACCCGCCCGCCGGCACCTTGGCCGGCACGGAGACGCGGGCCCCCACCTCGAGGTCGGTGGCCGTCAGTCGCAAGGTGTCGCCATCGCTCTCGAGAAGGACATTGGCGAGGATGGGCAAGGTCTGTCGCGGCTCGACCACATTGTGAACCATCTGGAGACCCTTGAAGAAGGCATCCCGGTCCACATGGACTTCCATATCAATCTCCGTTGTTTAAGAAGAGAAACACCAACTGCATCGTCGTACGAGTCGTCGTAGCGGTGGATGCTGTGGATGCCACGCAAGCACCAGAAAGGGCGGGCGCGGATCGATACCGAGCATCGTGGACAGAGCCGCGCATGACCTGGGGGCGGCGGTGGATCACAGGGTGATCCCCTGGATCAGCGTGTCGATCGTCTGCTTGAGCTTGGGGTCTTCCTGAACCAAGGCCTGGAGCTTCGTGACGGCATGAAGGACGGTGGTGTGATCCTTCCCCCCGAAGGCGCGGCCGACGTCGCTCAGCGACGCATGAGTCAGCTGCCGGGAGAGATACATGGCGATCTGGCGCGGGAAGGCGACGGACTTGGTGCGGTTCTGCGCCCGCATGTCCGACAGCTTGATGCCGAAGACCTCGGCGACTTTTTTCTGGATGTGCTCGATGGTGATGATCTTTTCTTCTTCGCCCCAGAGGTCGGCCAGCACCTCCTGGGCGAGCTCCACACTCATATCCCGACCCGACAGCGAGCAGAAGGCGATCATGCGGGTGAGCGAGCCCTCGATCTCGCGGATATTGGCCTTGATCCGGCTGGCGATCAGATAGGCGACATCGTCGGGCAGGCGCACGCGCTCCGTCCCGGCCTTCTTCTTGAGAATGGCCACCCGCGTCTCGAAATCCGGGGGCTGGATATCGGCGATGAGGCCCCACTCGAAGCGGGAGCGGAGCCGTTCTTCGAGCTCCGGAATCTCCTTGGGCGCGGAATCAGAGGAGACGACGATCTGCTTCCGCGCTTCGTAGAGATCATTGAACGTGTGGAAGAATTCTTCCTGCGTCCGCTCCTTGCCCGAGATGAACTGGATATCGTCGATGAGAAGCAGGTCGATCGTCCGGTACTTGGCGCGGAATTCCGCCGTCCGATCATAGCGGATCGCGTTGATGAGGTCGTTGGTGAAGCGCTCGGAGGAGAGATAGAGCGCTCGGAACTGCGGGTAGAGCTTGCCGATCTGGTGTCCGACCGCGTGAAGCAGGTGCGTCTTGCCCAGACCGACGCCTCCGTAGATGAAGAGCGGATTGTACGCGCGGGATGGCAGCTCGGCCACGGCCTGGCAGGCGGCCTGGGCGAACTGATTGGAATTGCCGACGACAAAGGACTCGAACGTGTAGCGCGTGCTGAGGCCGGTCGTGGTGGGCAGCGAGTCCTCGAGCGGCGGCGAGTCGGCGGGCGCGGGGTCGCGGTCGATCTCCACGGAGACTCGGGGGTTCCCGCCCAGCACCGCGCGGGCGGCTGACTGCAGCGCATCGGCATGGTGCTGGTAGAGCCAGTCGCGCGTGTACTTGTTGGGGGCGGCGATGCGCAAGTGATCGCCATGAATCTGCAGCAGGCGACAGGGCCGGACCCAGGAATCGAGGGCGGCGGCGGGCATCTTGCCCTCGAGCGCTTCGACCAGGCGGCTCCACAGAGCGTCAAGCACGGCTAAACCATTCGCATAGTTGGCGACCAGGGAGTTACACACAAAGTTATCCACAGATGTGGATAACTACTTGCCCGACCGAGACTTGGGAGTCCTGCTGGATTAACCGGGGCTACCCGCAGCCGACGTATCATCAGGGTCGATAGGTTCGATGAAACTCCACCCGCGACTTCGCCTCGTGCGTGCCGCTCCCTCGCGCTCTGCGGCCAGTTCCGAAAAGCGTCGGGAGACACGTGAGGGTCGGCACGTTAGCACACCGTGAAACGCGCCCGCAAGGGGTCGCGCGTCTTGACTTGCTTAAAGGCGGTCAGTACACTACGCAGGCTCGTCGACCGAGAGAAGGAGTTTTCCCATGAAGCGGACGTTTCAACCAAACCAGCGGCGGCGGAAGAAGACACACGGCTTCCGTGCCCGCATGAAGACCAAAGGTGGGCGCAAGGTCCTCAAACGGCGGCGCGCGAAAGGACGCAAGCGGCTCAGCGTCTAGCCGCGCCGGCGTGAAGGCCGCCGTCCGGGCGCAACGGCTCTCCCGGGACGCCCGTCTCCGACATTCCAACGATATCCAGTCGGTGTTCCAGCAAGGCCGGCGTGAAGAGCGGCGAGCCTTCGTGCTGCTCTGGCGCCCGGGCCCGGGCGAGACGCGCGCGGCCTTTGCGGCGAGCCGCCAGATCCGTGGCGCGGTGAGCCGAAACCGCGCGAAGCGCCGGCTCCGCGAGGCGTATCGGCGGCTGGAGACGCGACCGGGGAGACTCGATCTGGTCTTCGTCGCTCGCCCGTCGACGCTCGTCGTGGAGACAGGTGAAATCGCGCGAGAGATGGCGCAGGCCCTGGCCGCGGTGAGCCGGCCATGAGCTGGGGCGCCAGGCTCGCCCTCGCCGCCGTGCGTGGCTATCAGCTCGTATTGCGGCCGCTCTTGCCCGCCGCCTGTCGCTTCGAGCCCAGCTGCTCAGAGTACGCGCGACAGGCTCTCGCCCAGCATGGGCTGACCCGCGGAGGCTGGCTGGCCATCCGGAGACTCAGCCGCTGTCATCCTTTCCATGCGGGCGGCTATGATCCGCCGCCGCGCGCGCTCTCGCGCCCGAGAGAGGAACCCCGAGACTAATGGAGAAGCGCGCGATCATCGCGGCCCTGCTCATGGCCGGGCTGTTGATTGTCTACCAGACCCTCTTCGTCCACTCGCCTGAGACCCCTCCCCCGCCCGCTCAGAAGTCCGAGGCGCCGGCGCCCAAAGGGGCGCCTCAGCCATCGCCTCCTCCGGCCAGCCCGGCTCCGGCCAGTCCGGCGGCGCCCCCCATCGCGCAAGCGGCGCCCTCGGTGCCCGAGCGTACGGCTCGGGTCATCGGGCCTCTGTACCGCGCGGCGGTCGAGAGCCACGGCGGGGATCTCTCCTCTTGGGATCTCCTCTATCGCGGCGAAAAGCCCATGATCATTTCCGGCCGGCTCGGTCCGCGCGGGGTCACCGTCGAGCGCCCCGGGCAGCCTCCGCGTGTCGTCGACTTTTCGTTGTCATCGGACAGCATCGAGTTGAGCCGCGCCGCCACCGGTGAGATGACGCTCGTCGGAGAGGACGGCTTCGGCCTCCGGATCATCCAGACGCTTCGCTTTCGGGCCGACGGCTATCAGTTCGACCGCGAGATCCGTGTCGAGAATCGCAATCGGGCCCCGCAGACTGCTGAGATCGTCCTGGGCTGGATGGCGCCCGTGACGTGGCCCAAGGAGATCACAGAGAAATTTCAGGGCCAACATCCGACTCGCGTGGTGCGATCCGTGAACGGAAGCGCGCGCCGAGAGGAGCTGGCCAAGGCCACCGATCTCGTCGGTGAGGGCCTTTGGATAGGACTCGAGAGCGAGTGGTACCTCTCGGCCCTCGTGCCACGCAGTCCCGGATTCCGTCTCGCCGAAGCCAAGGCCAATGACGGGGTGCAAGTGGGTCTGCGTACCGCACTGCCCAACCTGGGGCCCGGAGAATCCTGGGAGGGACGAGTCCTGGTCTATGTAGGGCCCAAGGAATACCAGAGGCTG
>WNFH01003948.1_pt1 | contig 10615 bp, 8 predicted proteins | sample 5400411 | NCBI WGS metagenome assembly WNFH01 (sample SAMN13153347, study PRJNA577476) | soil metagenome | isolation source: 200 cm saprolite under Douglas fir tree site 2 hole 3 | place: USA:California | collected 2015-04-18
AGGGCCGGGCAATCGTCAATACCGCGTGGGGATGGGAGCAATCCGCTGAAGGAACGCAGGACTGCTCGCACCTGGTTCATCAGGTATACCTGCTCGCAGGTTACGACTATCCGTATGCCAGCTCGTTCGATATCTATGCCGGGAACGAGAATTTTGGCCGAGTGAAAACGCCCCAAGCCGGGGATGTGGTCGCCTGGCCGGGACATGTCGGAATCGTTGTGGATCCATTGCAGCACAGTTTCTATAGCTTGGTGAGCACAGGGCTTGAGGCGCAGGATTACGCCGGGCCCTATTGGAGATCGCGGGGAAGACCACGTTTTTATCGCTACAAAGTGGAAGATTCCGGGAGCGTGACGGTTGCCAAGGCGGCGGCTGCACCAGGAGCGTCAAAGAGTGCGGAGCCGCGCAAAGGAGCAGCCGGAGCCGGGGAGCGCTCCCCTGCAGAGTATTCCGCCTCAAACAAGGCACCGAAGGCAGCTTCCGAACGGACAGCAGTGATCCATGCACGAGTGGCTGCGACGACGCCGGAGGCTCCCAGCGAGACCGCCGAAGTTCCACCAAGCATCATCATCGCGGCGGCAAGAAAACAGCCAACGCGCGGCGAGGTGGCTGCAGCGATCTCCGAATTGAGCAGCGCGACAGGGAATGTCCTGCGCGCAAGTGATCCTTCGAAACTGCAAACGCCGGTAGTGATCTACGAGCGACTCGACGTGGAGCGAGTGGAAATCAAGCGCGACCACGGCTGGGCGCACCTGCAGATTGATTCGAAAGCGTCCATCGCCGGCGGGGGAACGGATTTGAAGCGGCGGCGAGAGAAAGTGCGATGGGAACTTCGTCGCATGGAAACGGGCTGGGAGGCGGTCACGCCAACAGATCGAACCTATGTGCCGCGCGACGTGGCGGTGCGCCATTTGGCGGACCAGCTCGCACGCCTGACCGCAAGCGACGGTTCAGCGGCTCATGACGACAAGATTCTGCGGCGGGAGTCGCAACTCGCCAACCTGCTCAGCGTGCTGCTGGAGAACAAGTAGCTTCACGCTCATGGATGTGGATTAGCAGGACTTCGGGCAATTTCAAAAGATCATTAGCGACTCGCGCTCTGACATTCAGATCTAGAAGGGATCGAGAATGAGGGAAGTGCCAACCGCTACTGACCATTAAACCCGATGCGTGAATCTAGTGGTTTCGTTGCGAACTCGAACTAAAGTTGGACGAGCCTTGAGGCAGAGCAAAAGCGACGTAAACGCCGCCGGAAGACGACTTGGGATCCTTGCCGCCGCCTGCGGCGATGACGACGAATTGGCGGCCGTTCACTTGGTACATGGCGGGAGTGGCGTTGCCGGAGAAGGGAAGAGTTGCTTCCCAAAGCAGCTCACCGGTGGATTTATCGAAGGCGCGGAACTTTTTGTCGAAGTTTGTTGCTCCGATGAACAGAAGCCCGCCCGCGGTGACGATCGGACCGCCGTAGTTTTCCGTGCCCGTGTTCTTCTGGCCTTTCGACGCGAGTTCCGGGTATTCACCTAGCGGAATCTTCCAGACGTATTCACCGGTGTTGACATTGATGGCGTTCAGAGTGCCCCACGGAGGAGCGACGGCGGGATATCCATCCGGGTCGAGAAACTTGTGGTAGCCGGTGAAGCGATACTTCATTGCCGCTGGAGGCGGCGCAGAGCTTGTGAGCTCTTTGCTTTCGCCGCTGGTCAAGAAATTGATCAGCGCGGACAATTGATCTTCGGTCAGATTGGTAAAACCAGGCATTCGTCCTTTTCCGTTCTCGATGGTCGTGGCCATCTGCGCGGGAGTCAGGCGCTCGCCAACTCCTATTAGAGAAGGCATCGCGGGAGGCGAACCGGTCATTTTTTCTCCGTGGCAGACGCTGCACTGGCTCATGTAGATGGCGCGAGGGCTGTTCTCGCCGGCGTTCGGGGCGAGGGCGCCGGTCCATGCCATCTCGTTCGAATTGATGTAGATGATTCCTGACTCGACATCCACGGCTGGGCCGCCCCACTCGGCGCCGCCGTCGAAGCCCGGAAAAATCACGGTATCTTTTCCGACGCTGAAAGGAACGAACTGGCCTTCGCTGCGGAATTTTTTGAATTTTTCCAGCGCCCACCGATGAGCTTCCGGAGTGCGCATGGTCAGCAGATCTTCGGTGAGAAGCTGGCGCGCGAAGGGCGCGGGGCGGGCGGGGAGAGGCTGCTCGGAAGCAGCAACTTCGCCGGGGACAGTGCTCGGAGGAACTTTGCGGTATTCGATGGGGAAAAGAGGATTTCCGTTGGTGCGGTCGAAGAGATAGACGAAACCTTGTTTTGTGGTTTGCGCCACGGCGTCAATTCCTCTTCCGTCGCGCTTCACCGTAAGGAGTACGGGCGCTGAAGGGAAATCGCGGTCCCAAAGATCGTGGCGGACTCCCTGAAAATGCCAGATTCTCTCGCCCGTTCGGGCGTTCAAGGCAATCAAACAATTTGCGAAGAGATCGTCGCCGATACGGTCGGCGCCGTAGAAATCAAACGCGGCAGAGCCGGTCGGAGCGAAGAGGATGCCGCGCTGGGGATCGAGCGCCATCCCGGCCCAATTGTTTGCGGCGCCGCTGGTCATCCACGCATCCTTGGGCCAAGTGTCATAGCCAAATTCACCGGGATGCGGGATGGTGTGAAACGACCAGCGCAGCTTGCCGGTGCGAACGTCGTAGGCGCGAATATCGCCGGGAGGCGCAGGGAGAGTCTCGGGGTTGCGTCCACCGACAATCACAAGATCTTTGTAGACGACGGGTGGACTGGTCAGGACAATGGATTGGGCGGAAGCGGGTTCGCGGCCGAGGCTTTCCCGGAGGTCGATTCGGCCTTCTTTTGCAAACGCCGGAATGGGTTTGCCGGTGGAAGCGTCCAGAGCGTAGAGGAAGTTCATTACTCCAACCAGGATTCTCTTGTCCTTTCCATCGGTCCAGTAGGCGAGGCCGCGATCCGGTTGCGTGCCACGAATTCCGGAGTCGAACTTCCAAAATAGCTTCCCTGTCGCGGCGTCCAAAGCGAAAACTTTTTGCGTGGGGGTGATTCCGTATAGAAAGCCCTCGACGATGATGGGGCTTGATTGAAGGCCGCCCTCCTCCTGAGTGTCGAAGCTCCATGCGACGGCGAGGCGCATCACATTGCTTCGATTGATTTGCGCAAGGCTGGAATAGTGAGTGTTCTCGGGTGCGCCCCCGTACGCCGGCCAGTCCTGCAGCTCCTGGCCGGGAGCGCGAAATCCTGGGAGACTTTTTGCTGCATGCGCAATCCGTCCCCCGATGACGACCGCCACCACCATGGCGAGAAGAGACGCGCAAGTAGCAAATTTTTTCATGAGATTGGATGCAGGTTTGATTTAACTGGCGGGCGAAGGGGAGGAGCCGGAAAGACTTTCAGCCGCTTCGCGCGAGGTTGGGTAGCTTTTCAGGAAGCGATCGGCGTGAGCCAATTTCAAGACGCCATCAATCATCCGAGTAGTACCGGCCAGGCGAAGCGTGCCGCCAGCAGTCTTCAAGCGGGAGAAACAGTTTACGAGTTTTCCAAGGCCGGCGCTGTCGAGCTTGGTGAGCTTGGTGAGATCGAGGACGACGCGGGTGTGCCCGTCACGGAGCAATTGATCGAAGGCCAGTTCGAGCTGTTTGCACTCGACGCCAATCTGGAGAGGCCCGGTTAGCTCGAGGACGATGATTCCCGGCGTGAATACTTTTTTGACGATTTCCAAGGGTACCTTCCAAGCAGCCGTCGTTAAGTCCGCGAAGAGTCTTCGGCCCCTGGCGCTTCCGGGCCTTCATAGGGAAATTCACGGATCATCTTTGCGCAGGCGCAAAGCGCGTCCAAAAGCGAATTGCCCCAGCCGGTGGGGAGAAGCGGCGCGGTTTTCTGGTTGACGAACTTGTCCGCCTGAGCAAAAAAGCGCGCATATTGTTCCCGCGGCGGGGCTGCGAATTCTTTTACGGTAATGACAAAGCAGATTTCGCGGCCATTCTGGTTCTTCTTCATCGAATACGAATGGAGAAGTGCGAGCTCTTCGGAAACGTCTTTCTGGGCAAATTTCCAATCGCTCACAAAACCCCCCGGCCAAGAATCGCGCTACGCGGGATGAATGCAATTTGGAACAGGCGCATCTTAGGATGCGCGGGGAGGCAAGTCAACGAGAGGGCGCCGAGCGGGAAGCCAGTTTTTGGAAGTGGTTTCTAAACAGAATTGGCAGTGTTTCACTTCCTTTGTTAGCGCGAACGGTGTCTTCTCTCTTCAACGGTACGGGCAATTCTCTGCAAAGCGGCAATGGCCGTCTGGCTTAGCGCGATCTTGTGGAAGTGGGGATCTGGCGAAGCCCCATCACGCGCATCAGCGTTTCCTGGACGTGCACAAGTTCCTTTTGGCGCTCGTGTTCTTCCTTGGTGCGGTCGGTGAGAGCTTCCTTCAGCAGAATCAAGTTGCGGCGGAATTCGAGCTGGGCGAGGACCAGGCGGCTTAAGGCCTTCAGCGCTTCCTCCTGGTCGGGCGTCAATTCGCGGGGCGTGCGATCAACGACGCAGAGAGTGCCGAGGGCATAGCCGTCCTCGTTGATGAGGGGAGCGCCGGCGTAGAAGCGGATATTAGGGTCGGAGACGACCAGGGGATTTTCACGAAAGCGCTCATCCTTGAGCGCGTCTGGGACGACGAAGACATCGGATTGCAAAATCGCGGTGGAGCAAAAAGCGATGTCGCGCGAAGTCTCTGAAGCTTTAATACCCACTCGGGACTTGAACCATTGGCGGTCTTCGTCGACGAGGGAAATGAGAGCGATGGGCGTCTTGCAGGCAAACGATGCCAGCAGGGTGAGGTCGTCGAAAGATTGTTCCGGGTCGGTGTCCAGGATGGCGTATTTATCGAGGGCGACTATGCGAGCTTCTTCGTTCGCTGGCTTGGTGATGACCATGGGCAACCTCCTGGACGATACGGTCGTTGAGCTTAGATGATGGCCGGGGCGAAATCATACCCCAAATCTGGGAATATGGCTCACCAGATGAGTTCATGGCAGAGCGGGCCGGGCGAAGGCCAAAGGTTGCGGCGGGATTCTTCGAAGTGGGACCACCCGAACGGGGCAATCTCGATGGCAATATGACTCGACTTTCTGAGGGTATTCGCTAGAATCCACCCGTTTGCTGCCAGCCGAGTTACCGTTTTTCAAATGGAGACTGACATGAAGATTTCTACACATGCGCGATTCTTCGTTCTAGTAACCGCGTTATTTACGGCTGCCATAGCCGCTGGACCACTAGCGACCGCGCAGGGGAGCTACACACCGACGCCTGAGAACCTGAAGGCGCGCACCTGGTTCCAGGATGCAAAGTTCGGGATGTTCATTCATTGGGGAGTGTATAGCATGCTGGGCGACGGGGAATGGATCATGGAGACGCGGCCGATCAATAGAACGGATTACGCGAAGGTGCCGGCGTTTTTCAATCCGATCAAGTTTGATCCTGCGGCGTGGGTGGCAGTGGCGAAGGCCGCGGGCATGAAATACATCACCATCACTTCGAAGCATCATGACGGATTCGCGATGTTTGATTCACGCCTGACGGATTGGAATGTTGCGGCCCGGACGCCTTACGGCAGAGACATTATCGGGATGCTAGCAGCGGAATGTCAAAAGCAGGGCATCAAGCTGTTCATGTACCACTCACAATTGGATTGGCATTCATCGGATTATTTTCCGCGCGGCCGAACGGGACATCACACAGGCCGTCCGGATTCAGGGAATTGGGATGCCTACTTGGATTTTATGGACGGGCAGTTGCGGGAGCTGCTGACGAACTATGGAGAGATCGGCGGCATCTGGTTCGACGGGATGTGGGACAAGCCGGACGCGGATTGGCATCTTGCCCGCACGTACGCGCTGATTCATCAACTGCAGCCGCAGGCTCTAGTCGGCAGCAATCATCACAAGAATCCATTTCCCGGCGAAGACTTCCAGATGTTTGAGAAGGATTTGCCGGGCCAGCACACGACTGGATTTAATCCCGAACAAGCGGTCAGTGGGCTGCCACTTGAAACCGCGGGAACCATGAATAACTCCTGGGGATTCAATCTGACGGACGAACATTACAAGAGCACGGCGGATTTGATTCGTTACCTTGTGCGCGCCGCGGGATTGAATGCGAATTTTCTTCTGAATGTGGGGCCGATGCCGAACGGCGAGATCCAGCCCGAGTTTGTGCAGCGCTTGACGGAAGTGGGGCGATGGATGAAGCAGTATGGAGATTCGATTTATGGAACACGGGGAGGGCCGGTGGCGGCCGGGCCGTGGGGCGTGACAACGCAGCGGGGTTCGACGGTTTACGTTCACGTGCTGGATTGGAATCAGCCGGTGCTCGCGCTGGCCGAAATGCCGCGACCGGTTCATTCGGCGAGGTTGCTGCGCGATGGAAGCAGTGTCGAGTTCAGCGCCGTCAAGGGAGGGCTGGTGCTGAAACTGCCGGAGCCGCAACCGAACGAAGTGGATCGCGTGATCGTCCTCGAACTGGAAGCGGCGAAATCGAAAGCGGTATGCGTAGCGCCACTTTGGTCTTCTTCCGGTTATGTGGGTCCTCGAGGAAGAATTCGTTTTCAGCTCCACGGATTGAGGAGAGAAATTCCAGAGGCGTTGAAATCGGAGACGTTTCGCGTAACGAGAGTCAGGGCATGGACTTCAGCAGTGGCCGCGAAGAATGCGTCCATCACGCCGATGGGCTTGCCGACGGCGGAACATCGGCCCATGACGCGTCCCCAAACGTCGGCGATGGTGGTTTCAATGATGAGAAGGCGGCCCTCGAAGCGCAGAGGCAGCTCTTCGTGGAGCCACGCTTCGAGCCTTGATTTGCGGGCGCCCGAGGGCAGGCGCTCGGTGCCATATCGCAGTTCCGCCAGGGTCATTACCGAAAGATAGACACGATCTTCGTCCACCTCAGCCAACCAGCGAATGACGCTTGGGTTCGGCAAAGGCTTCATCCATTCCGACACCACAGTTGTGTCCAACAAGAAGTTCACAAGTCGAGCTCACGGGGCGAGTCCTGCACTCGTTCCAGTTGCAAATTGGAATTGCGTAAGGGCGAGGCGGCAAAGAATTCCGCTAGGTTGCCAACGCGGCGGGTCTTGCGCTCCCATTCTTCCGCCGAGACGATGACGGCTGTGAGTTGGCCGTTGCGGGTAATGGTTTGCGGGCCGCGCGAGTGGGCACGGTCGAGGACCTCGCTGAATTTAGCTTTGGCTTCGGCTACAGTCCACTGGCTCTTCGGCATACGGAACCTCACACATCAAATAGACACTATAGTCATTATAGTCATTTTCGTGAGACGAGGCAACAGGAAGCAAAGGGACCGCGCAACTAGCGCGAAGATTTGAAGTTGAGCGTCCAGAAAGCTTGGCGGAGGGCGGCTCAAATCAGGGATTGGGGATGGATTCGTCGAGCCTGAGGATAAGAACCTGGCCATTCGAATGGAAAGTGCCGCCGGTGGCAGTCTTGGCTTCCTTCATGGGCTTGTCGGGGAGGAAGTGGGAGAGTTCGGCGACGAGGCCCGTGGAGGTAAGAGTTTTTTCGACGTAGTCGCGCTCGAGATCGATATCGGGATCGATTTTGTGGGTGACGCTGTTGTTGCGCTGGTCGCGTTCGAATCCGATGTCGTGGGTCGCAGCGCCGACCCATAAGGTTTCGCCATGGACCTGAAAAGCCGCTTTCCAGAGGCGCAGATGGTTGCGGGATCTGACGACGCTTATGGGCTCAGCATGAGCCCAGCCGTAATCTTGTGAGCGGCCGAAGAGGTAGAGCTGGCTCATAGGCATGGTCAAGTAGGCTTCCTTGGAAAGGCTGCCAATTAAGCCGTGGAGAACGGTGTCCTTGACGTCGGCGTCGACTTTCACCCAGCCGGCCGTGGCAAACACACGCTGCATAGCGGCTTCCGAGCCAAGGATGAGAAAGTTGATCATGTCGCCGGCATTGCCCTCTTTGTCGCTGATGCGCCGCGGGATTTTCGAGAAGAGATTGTTGTCGATGCCGGGAAGCGAGCTAACTTGTCTGGCAACCACTCGCGCCATGCCACCTTCGGGCGTGTAGACCTCGATGCGCACGGCGTAGGTGCCGTCGCCGGTGTCGTCGCCGGTTTGATTGATGCCGACGGAAAGGCGGCCCGAGACAGGCGCAAGAACATCGCGGTGGACGCCGATGACGAAAGGCTCGGCGGTGTCTTTATCGCCAATGCGCCCGATGAGCGCGCCACGCCCAGCCTCATTAAAGGGCAGAATGCGGAGTAGGTCCTTGAACCCACGGGGGAGGCCGTCCGGGCCGTTGTCGTCTTTCGCGTCGGCGTAGCGCAGCTTGCCGGTGGCGGTGATCAGCGCGTGTTCGCCGGCCTGAACGTCGATGCTGGTGTCAATCCAGGATTCTTCGCCAGTGAGCTGAAGTTCCTGGGAGAGGCGCTTTTTTCCCGGAGGCGGTTGCGTGGTTGCGGAATTCTGCGAGTCTTGCTTGCCAGAGACTTGCGGCTGGGGCGCTGCGGTGTTCTCGCGGACGAGTTGCGCGCGAACAGCATGTGGGAAAACTGCCGCGACGAGGGAGAGGCCGAGAAAAAATGGCAGTTTTCTCATGAGAGGTCGAATCATAGGAGCGGGCCATCCCGCGCAGGACCAGGGAGCATCTCCACTGTTAGCAGATGCCCAGGGAAGGCGCAAGCGTTGTCCCAGTCTAGAAGTGCACTCCCCTGGCAAAGAGCAGGGATAAAGCTGTGACGCTGAGGACGTGGAGCATTCGCAGAGAAGAAGCAGGATTCCTTGACGGAGTGCGCTGGGGGCTTGTAGATTGGCAAGATGCCGTAGCATTGTGAGAGGACATAAACCGCCCCCAGATAGGCCCTTCCGTGCGGAGAACCGCGACAGGCGGAGATAGAAACAGCGACTGGCCCGAGTGAGGACTGCGGCAAAAGGCATGAAAAAACTTCAGCGACAGATGGTGTTGATTGGATTGTGCGCGGTGATGGCGCTACCGGCGGCCGGACAGGCCCAGGCGCCCGTGCCGGCGCAGGTGCAAACACAAACGCCCCCATCGGTGCAGGCGCCTGCACCACGACCGCGAACGAGGACCGCTCCGCAGAGCACGGTAAGTGTGGACGGCAGCGAGGCGATGTTTACGACGATTTGCGCGCTCCTGGCAGCGGGTTTCGAATCGAACATCAGCTCCGACAACTGGACATCGTTTCGGGCGCAGATGCGGGAGCGCTTGCGGCAGCAACAGGGTCCGGCAGTGGAAGCGGTGCGGGAATTCTACCGGCAGCACGAGTTGCGGGATCCCGGCGCCACGCTCTCAAGGTATTTGTGGTTTGGCCTCGTCTCCGGGCCCGCGCCCGGCTTTCAGCCGGTGTTGAGGCGGGATGATTTGCCGCCCGAAGTAATAGCGCTCGAGGGTTTCAGCGAAATCCTTTCGAACTATTATCAGGAACAGAAAATCGGGCAACTGTGGCGGCAAGTGCAACCGATTTATAACCGCGAAGTCGAGCGGCTGCATGATCCAGTGTCGCAGATTGTTTTCGTCGCGTCAGGATACCTGCGCGAAATCCTCGAACCTTCCGGGCCGCGGACATTTGCGATTGTCGTCGAGCCGCTAGTGGGGCGCATCACCAACGTGCGAAATTTTGGGGATCACTATGCGCTGGTATTGAGCGGAGGGGAAGAGATTCCGACAGACGTCGTACGTCACGCGTTTCTGCACTTCCTGCTGGATCCGCTGCCCCTGAGGTATCCGCACGTGACGGCAGTGAAACGCCCGTTATTTGAGAAGGCCGCCGCCGCCCCGCGCCTTGCGCCGGAGTTAAAGGACGACTATGCGTCGTACTTTGCGGAATGCACGGTGCGCGCAGTGGAGCTGAAACTCAAGCGCATGTCGCCCGGCGAGCGGGAAGCGGCGATGAGCCGGGACGACGAAGACGGTTACGTTCTGGTGAAGCCGCTCTTCGGGGCGCTGCCCAAATTCGAAAACTCCGAACCGTCGATGAAGCTCTTTTTCCCGGATTTGGTCAGAGCCATCGATACCGGAGCAGAGGCGAAGCGGTTGGCGGCTGTAAAATTTGCGCCAGCCGACACGGCCAAGCCGGAAGACGAAACGGCGAGTGAAGAAGTGACGCGCAGGAGAAACGCCGCGCCGACGACGGTGCCGAATGATGCAGAAGTCATTACGGCGCTGACGGAAGGGGAGCGGCGGATCGCGGAGAAGAATCCGCGCGCGGCGGAGGCCTCGTTTCAAAAAGTTCTGATGAAATATCCCGATCAGGCGCGGGCGTGGTACGGAATTGGATTGGTGGCGCTCCTGGATCACGATGCGGCAAGAGCCAAGCAGGTATTCGGGCGGCTGACCACCGGTGAACATGCGGCGATGCAAGATCCCATGGTGCTGGCGTGGTCGCATGTTTACTTGGCGCGGATTTATGATGATGAGGGGAATCCAGAGGTAGCGAAGATGGAGTATCAGTCCGTGCTGAGTGTGGAAGGCGGGCCGGAACAGGCAAAGCGGGCGGCACAAAAGGGGCTCGCGTCGTTTGGGGGGGACAGACCCATTGCGCGGCCGTGAACGAAGGCCGATTTTTTCCGGGCGGATTTGG
>WNFH01003950.1_pt1 | contig 10612 bp, 4 predicted proteins | sample 5400411 | NCBI WGS metagenome assembly WNFH01 (sample SAMN13153347, study PRJNA577476) | soil metagenome | isolation source: 200 cm saprolite under Douglas fir tree site 2 hole 3 | place: USA:California | collected 2015-04-18
AAGCAGCCCTATGAGGGGGAAATCGCCTACGCGGACAGCCAACTGGGTCGGCTCTTCGCCTGGCTCAAGCATGCCCCCAACAACCTCTATGACAATACGCTGATAGTCTTCCTCAGCGATCACGGCGAATCCCTTGGAGAGCACGGCGAGAGAGAGCACGGTTTCTTCGTCTACGATTCGACCGTGCACGTCCCTGTCGTCTTGAAGCCTCCAAAGAGCGCGGGCCTTGCCGTGCAGCGCGTTGTTGACGCAATTGAAACGATTCAAGTCGGGCCAACGGTGCTCGAACTTGCAGGAGTGCAAGACCCCATCCAGAAACAATTTCAGGCCGCGAGCCTCGTGCCGCTGGTGATCGGCAAGCCCTATGGTCCAGTGCGCCCCGCCTACAGCGAGACGTTTTATCCCGCGAACTCATTCGGCTGGAGTCCGCTCCGCAGCGTGCAAACCGCCCGATATCACTACATCGAAGCTCCTGAGCAGGAACTCTATGAACACCAGGCCGATCCAACGGAAAACAACAACCTCGCTGCCGAGAACGCGAACATTGCCACGAGTCTGCGTGCTCAGCTCAATCAGTTATTGGCCAACTACCCGGCGTCGGCAACAGCCTCCGGAGGAATCGCTTCCAGCACAAGCGCGAGCCCGGAGGTCTTGGAAAAGCTAAGGTCCCTCGGCTACGTCGCCTACCGCGCCCCAGCAGAGCCAAACACTAAACTAGCCGACCCCAAAGACAAACTGCCCGTCTTCCAAGACGTGTTGCTGGCCACCGACCAGATTCAGACTGGCAATTTCGCCGCCGCGCGCTCACTGCTTTCCAGCGTCCGGCGAAGGGAGCCGCGGCTCTATCTGATCCCCTTCCTCCTTGGTGAGGCGGCCTCACACGACGCGCAATGGAAAGAAGCCGAAAAACAGTTCGGCCGCGCCGCCGCCCTCAATCCCGGCTTTGACCAAGCGCGGATGGGACTCGCTCGCGCTCTTGGCCTGCAAGGGAAGACCGCGCAGGCCCGAGATATGATCGGCACACTGCTCACACCCAATCCCCAGAATTTCCGCGCCTGGTTCCTGCTCGCTCAAATCGAGTCCAAAGACGACCCGCGCTCCAGCCGCCAGGCGCTCGACAAGGTAATCGCCATTCAGCCCAATTTCGCTCCCGCCTACCGCGATCGCGGCTTGCTCTCGGTTCGCGAGCAAACCTACGAGAGCGGCGCGGAAGATCTCTCTCGCGCCGTCGAGATGGGCATGCGGGACCTGACGACCTACAATTCCCTGGGCATCTGCTACAGTCGCATGAACCGCTTCGACGACGCCGTCGAAAGTTATCGTCGCGCCATCGCTGTCGACCCCAGCTACGCTCAGGCGCATCTCAACCTCGGCTTCGTCTACGAGCGCATGAGTCAACCCGATCTGTCGAGGAAGGAATACGCGGAGGCCTGCCGCCTAGACCGCCGCATCTGCCCACTCGTCTCCGGACGCTAGCAGTTCACTTCTGGAGGAATTACGGTGAGGAAGTTTTCGCCATCTTGTTGAGCGCCGCGCGCACCTTGGGAACCATCGGGTCGTTGGGGAATTGCCTCAGAAATGACTCGAACATCGCCGCAGCCTCGTGCTCTCTTCCGCTTTGCAGATACAGGGTGGCCAGCGAAATCGGCACTTGCGGCATCTTGGGATTCAGCGCGCGCGCCGTCTTCAATTGCTCCTCTGCCGCCTTGAAATCCCCCAGCCGTGTCAGCACCGACCCGTTCAGATAATGTCCCAGCGCGTTCGAAGGCGACAGCCGAAGCCCCGCTTCCAGCGTCTCCTTTGCCTCGCCGTTCCGTTGCGTCATAAACAGCACGTTGCCTAAATTGAAGTAAGCTTGTGCCCCATTCTGATTTAGCTCGATCACCCGCCGGAATTCTGCTTCCGCCGCCTGCACATCTCCTTTTTGCAGGTGCCGGATTCCCAGGTTGTTGATCGCCGGATAAAAATTCGGCGCTTCTCGCAGCGCTGCTTCATACAGCCGCACCGCCGCCGTCATCTCTCCCCGCTGTTCCGCCTTCATTCCATCCTTGAAATCTCTGATTACCGCGGGAGGAAACTTCTTCGCAAGCTCGGCGACATTTACCATATCGGGGTTTGCGCCCGCCACCTCATCGGGCGCGCTCCGCGCCTTTTCAGTATCTTTGGGACGGAGCACAACATGAACCAAATTGGTCTGAATGGCAGTGGGATTCACGATGACCCTCATGCGAACAGACTGATAGCCATCCTCTTCGATGACCACGGAGTACGCATTCGGGAGCAGGTCGTTGAAGCTGAAACGTCCCTCGGAATCGCAGTAGGTGACGCCCACGACCGCACCATGACCTTCCAGGGTTACCTGCAACCGCCCGTTCGGGAACGAACCATCCACAAGGCGGATTTGTCCGGCGATGTTGCCTTCTGGCTCCTGTGCCTGCAAAGTTGCAGCAGAAAGCAGCAACAAAATCACCAGCGTGAGCCCGCAAGACTTCTGGCTCGATCGCTCTGCGTTGCGCCCCATCGCTTGCACCTATCGCCCCGAGGGTACCATAAAGCGCTACCCGCGGCGCAGACTCTCAGGAAAATGGAAAGGCCCCCGACCGATACCCGGCCGGGGGCCCATGGGTGTCCCCAATAGCTCTTAGAAGAGCACCTTAAGCGCTAGTTGAATTAGTCGCGGGCTGATTTCGCCAGCGGACTGGCCGAAATTCGAACTGGTAATCCGGTTCGCAAAGTTGGCCCCCGTCGCGCTGCTGGGCAGCTTGAAGTTGGCGTGGTTGAAAGCGTTGAACACCTCGAAGCGGAACTGCAAGTTGAACCGTTCCGACATCTTGAAGTTCTTGAACACGGACTGGTCGGTATTGAAGATTCCAGGTCCCTCGAATGTGTTCCGGCCTAGGTTTCCATCGCAGGCGATGCAAGGCCTGGTAAAGAAGCAGCCTGCCCCGAATCGGCACGAGCCCGGAGCAGTCCCTGCGTTAAACCAGCCATTTGCCCACTGGTCACGGCTGGCGCTGAAATGATTCACCGCCGCGTCGGGCCGGTCGTTCCGCTCGCCGTCGTAGTTGAAGTCGCAGTTGTTGCCCACAGCGCAATACGGCGTGAAGTGGGCGCCGCTCTGGAGGGCCCAGAGGCCCTGATACTGCCAGCCGCCGAGCACGTGCCCAGCGAAGCCCTTCTGCTCCTTCATCCAAGGCAATTCGTAGACGTAGTTAAAGCTGATCCGGTGCCGGATGTCAAACGTAGAGTTGCCTCTATCCAGCTGCGGTTGCGTTGGATCCAGCGAATAACCGTCCCCGGCCGCGGACCCATTGGCGGATGTTGCCCCGCTGTGCCAATCGGAGCCAGTATCAATCGAGTGGCTGTACGCGTAGTTCACATTGAACACCAGTCCACGCGTCGCTTGGTGTTTCACGGTGACCTGTAAGCCGTGGTACCATGACTTGCTCACGTTGTCCCAGATACGCAGACGTCCGTAGTTGGGGTTCAGGAATCGGCGGTCAAGTCCAGTGAGGGTCCGGCCGAATGTGTCAACTGCAGTCCCGTCGTCCGCAGTCCCCGTTAAGCCATCCTTACCTGGGCAAAAGTTGGGATTGGGTTTACCGGCCGATGTTAGTGGGACGGCCGAGCATCGGATCCCCGGGAGCCGGTTGCCCTGCTCGGCTCGGAAGAGTCTGCGCCCCTGCGTGCCCACGTAATTCACTTCCAGAACCGTTCTTGGCAGGATTTCGCGCTGCACGCCGAAGAAGTAGTTGAGGACATAGGGGTCGCGAATTCCCTCCGGGAAGATGATTCCCGTCAGGTTGGCGGTGTTGGGGTTCCCAAAATAGTACCCTTGAATGTTCCCTGTAGCCTGGGTGCCTGTGCCGATCCCTGGGTTTTGACCAGGCCCACCCGCAAACGTTACCGGCGCGCCGCTGGGAACGCAAGCCGAGGTGACCGGATTGCAGTTGGCCGTACCATCAGGGTTAGTCGCTGTTGGCCCGTATACCACAACTCCGTTTCCCCCTCCCAGCTTATTGAGGTTCTGGTTGAACGAGTAAAACGGCGGGTTCCATCGCGAGTTCGAAAGCGGGTTGTATAACGTGCCCTCATACGAGAGGCCGAAGCCGCCGCGAATCACTGACTTCCCGTTGCCCCATGGGTCATAGGCGAAGCCCGCGCGCGGGCCGAAATTCTTATGGTTACCCGCGCCTAAGCTCTTGGCAATGGCGAAGCCGCCTGGCCCGCACACTCCCGCAAGGACGACATGGGAGATTTGAAATGGCGTGGTGCAACCAGGAGAACCCGCCCGTATGTTGGCGTTCAGGATCGCATCCGCGCAGAATCCGTTGGATTGAAATTGGCAACCCGGCCCAGGAAGGAACGTTGTCACCTTGCCGCTCTTCTCTGTATGGCGCGTGAAGAGGTCCCACCGGAGGCCCACGTTGACGGTCAGCTTTTTACTCACCTTCCAGTCGTCCTGGATGAAAGCACCAATTTCCAGGTTCCGCCAGTGCCGGAAGTTATCGGCCAACTGCGCCGGCTGGTTGGAGGCGAAGCCGGGGTCTACACCGGCAACCATGCCGTAAGGGGCATCGGCCGCGAAGAAGAGTTGGTCTTGGAAGTAATACGACGGCCGCGCAATGTTGAATTCGCTGTTCTCGATGTTCCTCCGAAAATCCGCGCCCACCTTGATGCTGTGCTTGCCCCTCTGGAAGGACATCATGTCGCCGTAGGTGTAGATGTTCTCGTGGAAAAACTGTGGGTAGCCGTTGTAAGAACCGAACCCCGCGGTGCCATCGTCAAACCCGACCGAAGGTACTCCCGGAACGGCAACGTTCGTGTCCCCGCGGTTTAGGACGTACCCGGCCCGCGCCTCATTGATCCAGTTCGGGCTGAAGGTATGCACCCAGCTCGCCGATAAGCTGGGAGTATGGGTAGCCGTCGGGTTCTTGAAGCCATGGATGCCGCTGCTGGCATTGGCAGGGCCGAACGCATCAGACGAATGCTGCCAGTAATACTCGCCGAAGACCCGGTCATTCGTCCGCACCCAGTCAATTCGCGTGGACCACTCGTTCCCGTTAAATAAGTTGCCCTGGACTTGCGAGCCGAAGAGGAGGATGTTGTCGTTGAGGAACGGCGTGTTCCGGGGGATCGATCCAGCTTGTACAGTCAAGCCGGGACACGCGGCAGCTTCCGCTGCGGTCACGCCAAACAGGGTCTGGAACTTTGTCGCAACATTTGTAAAACCGGTCGGATAGTTCGACGGACAAGTGTAATTTAGAAAGTTACCGACATACCCAGCTACGTCCGTGCTGTCTGGGCCGTTATAATCCCCCGGGCTAACCGTCGGGAAGTTGCCGTAGATCTTGGCAGCCACCGAATTCGGCAGAGCGGCGACCACGGCGGCGCGCCATTCCGGCGTCTCCGATACGATGGGCGTCGGCGCGGCCTGCGTAATGAAGCGGTCGCCCTGATACGAAGCCGTGAAGAAGAGATGGTCCTTCCAGATGGGCCCGGTCACTGTCCCGCCGAACTGATTGAAGCGTAACTTCGCCGGCTTGTCATTCACTCTCGTCGCCGGGTTTATGTCCGTCGACTTATTGCGGAAAAAGTCGTTAGCATCGAGCTTGTCGTTCCGAAAGAACTCGTAAACGCTGCCATGCAGGGCATTCGTGCCCGACTTGGTCACCACGTTCACGATGGCCGAAGCGCTGTTGCCGTACTGCGCGGACATGTTCAGCGTGAGTTCCTGGAATTCCTGCACGATGTCGGCGTTTGGAACGGTCACCACGCCCCCGCTCAAGCCCTTGTCCGACGAGCCATTGACCAGAAATCCGCTGAAATTGGGCCGCAAACCGTTGATCACCGTGCTGTGGCCGTTCTCAAACGAAACGCCGGTCACGTCCACCGCGCCAGGCGCCAGCGTGATCAAATCGAAAACGTTGCGGCCGTTCAGCGGCAGGTTGGAGATTTGGGTTGAACCGATTGTCGTAGATAACCGCGAATCCTCGGTTTGGACCTGCACCGCACCGGCCTCCACCATCACCGTCTCTGTCTGCTGACCAAGCTCGAGTTTGAAATCCACGCGCTCGATGTTTCCCGAGTTAAGATAGACTCCGGTCTTCAGCGCCTTCTTGAACCCTGCGGCCGCCACTGTAAACTTGTAGGCCCCCACGGGCAACTCCGAAACTCGATAGATGCCATCCGCGCTCGTCTTCGTCGTGACCGTGCTGCCGGTGCCAACATTTGTGATGGCTACCTCAGCTCCAACGACAGACGCGCCCTGGGGATCCGTAACCGTCCCCGTAAAGACGCCGCTCGTCAACTGCGCATGCGCCGGCATCGCCGCAAATGCGAGAAGTAGCAGCGCTATAAAGCAGCTGCAGAGAGACGCGCCGCGAAACAGTCTCGTCGACATCTCAAAACAATTTTTTGCAGAATTCATGCATCACCCCCGCGAAGGACGTAGTGGAGCGTATTTTGGTGCAAAATAAACGGGCCTATCGATAGGTACAGGCAACTCTTCACCCCATTGCGCTCCTATATCTCTCACTCAGCCCTCTCTTGTCAATAAGTATTTTATATTTTTAGCTCAGTGGAATATTGCGCCAAGCTCATCCAAAAAAGGTGGATATCTGCAATTATGGATATTCTACAGTTCATGAATTGAAGGAAACACTGCCTTTGTGCAATTTTATGTTGGTTTAAGGATTCCGGACCTTCAAGGCCCATCCTCAGACCTCCTCGACCTATAATTCGAACGAAAGTGATCCTATCGCCTGAGCTGGAATGGCATAGCCTTTCCCATCCCCTCCCGGATCACCGTTTCACTGTCCACGGGCAGGGTCGCCAGCTTTTCCACCAATCCGGAAGGCCAGCGAATTACGACTCGATCCACGCGCGTAGCCGATCCAAGGCCAAAGTGCAACCGCGCATCACTCGCGGACAGATAGCTGCTATTGGCGCGAACCTCATCAACTTGTTTCAAGCCACCGGCAACAATTTCGACCCGGGCGCCATACGCGTCGCGATTCGAACGGGTTCCGATCAGCTTGAGGCGAATCCAATGGCCGCGCGGCTTCGAGACGTTGCGCAGCAGTGTGGGACCGCCATCGAGGTTGGAAATGAGAACCGCGAGCGCGCCATCATTATTAATGTCCGCGACGGCCAAACCTCGGCTGACCCGGGGCTGCCCGAGGGCGGGACCCCCTCGCAGACCAACCTCCTCAAACCGCCCATCTCGCAGGTTATGGAATAGCAGTGCTCGCTGCGCATACGTAATCCCGAATGCATGCTCGTCCACTTGCGGATTCACATGCCCATTGGCGACAAGAATGTCTTTCCAGCCATCGTTGTCGTAGTCCAGGAAACGGACGCCAAACCCTAGAAACGGAACGCTGACCACACCGAAGCCTGCCGCGCCGGCCCGATCGTCGAACGTGCCGTCACCGTTATTGTGATAGAGATTGTTCGCATCGTCAGAGAAATTCGTCTTGACCAGATCTGGAAGACCATCGTTATCGTAATCGCCGAAATCCACACCCATCCCCGCCTGTTCGCGGCCGTCATCGCTGAACGCCACACCGGCCGTTACCGCAACTTCCGTAAACGATTTGCCCTCATTGTTGTGATAGAGCAGACTCGGTGAAGAATCGTTGGCCACGTAGATGTCCGGCCATCCATCGCCATCGTAATCCGCCCAGATCACGCCCAGGCCATAGTGGGAGTCCGCGTCGATGTTCATCTGCTCGGTAACGTCCTTGAAAGTGCCATCGCCGTTATTATGGTAAAGGCGGTCGCGCGATCCCGCGAGACCACGCGGGCCGCAGGAAACTGGAATTCCGCGGTACTGGCAAGACAGCGCACTGCCGAATTTCGGAAGGTTGTTCAGGTCGAGAACCACGTAATTTGCTACGTAGAGGTCGAGATAGCCGTCGCGGTCATAATCTCCAAACGCAGCGCTGGTGCCCCATCGTCCCAGGTTGCCGACCCCAGCCTGCACGGTGACGTCGCGAAACGTTCCGTTACCATTATTCTTATACAGGAAGGAACCAGTAAGACAGGTGATATAGAGGTCGTCCCAGCCGTCGTTGTCGTAATCCCCCACAGCCGCCCCCATGCACCAGCCGCGGTGTGCCAGGCCGGCTTTCTCCGTCACGTCGGTGAACGTCCCGTCATGGTTGTTGTGATACAGCTTGCTCGCTGGGCTTCTGTCCGTTCTCAAATCTTCGAGGGTCGAGCCGTTGATCAGGAGAATGTCCGGCCAGCCGTCGTTGTCGTAGTCGATAAAGGCAACGCCCCCGCACATCGATTCCATGATGTAGAGTTTTTGTGAGCCCCCGCAGGTCAGGTGAAAGTCGATGCCGGCGATGCGCGTCACATCCATGAACACCGTCATCGAAGCCGGCTTCCTTTGTGCGCCCGGGGCAGAAAACAGCAGAGAAGAAATAAGCAGCGCGCACAGTGAAAACGAGCGCAGACGCGCAGAGGGTGGGAAGTTCATTCTAGTAATTGGGCCGGAATGCCATCCCACCCGATTCTCCCCGTCGTTTCTTCAGTTCCACAAACTGCCGTAGCGCCTTTGCGGATTCCTCCGGCTTTTGCACCTTCCCATAAGCTCGCGCCAGCAGAAAGAACGGACTCGGGTCGTCCGAATTCAGCGCAGCCGCCTTCCGTAACGCCTCGATGGATTCAAGCGGCCGGCCGAGTTCCAGAAGAGCTTTCCCCAAAGCGCACTGGGCATCAGCATTCTCCGGGGCCAACCGCAAGGATTGGCGAAGCTGGACAGCGGCTTCCTGCATTTGGCCGGCGTCCAACAGGGCGCGTCCCATTCGGTAATAAACTTCGGCATTGTCCCGGTGCAGCGACAGTTCTTTGCGGAATTCTGCGATTGCTTCCGGATTGCGTCCAAGGCTCTCGTAGGCATAGCCAAGATGGTAGTGGCCGAGGGGAATTCTAGGATCGATGGAGAGAGCCTTGTTGAATTCACGGATGGCGGGAATTGTGCGATTGGTGTTCAGGTAGGCGCGGCCGAGCAGGATATGCGGCAGAGGTAGTTCAGGTTCGAGCCGGACCACGACTTCCAGCGATTCGCTGGCGGCGAGATACTGTTTCGTACTTAGATAGGCAAGAGCCAAATCGAATTGTGGTTCGTGGCGGTTCGGCATGAGCCGGGTGGCTTGCAAGAGTTCCTGAATCGCCGGCTCCAGCTGTCCATTCTGAAAGTATGCGAACCCGATCACATGACGCGTCTCTCCGTCGTCGGGCCACCGCGAGAGGGCTTCGCGCGCCAGCTCCAGAGCGCGGGGTTTTTCTCCTAAGCGCAAGTAACACAGCACGAGGCTATGCCACGCCTCCTTCCTCTCCGGGGCTTCACGCCGCACCTGCTCGAAGCTGCGAACCGCATCAGCAAAATCGCCCTGCTCGAAAGCCTGTTGAGCTTCCTTCAGCGCCCGATCCGTCGAAGTGGAAGGTATCTGAGCGAACGCTCTGGAGACAAAAACCGCGAAGATCAGGGGCAGGACTAGTCTCGATATGCTGCTGATCCACCTGCGGACTAGGAATATCATCTGCATCGCTTTGATGGAAATGGTATAACACCAAGCTTCGGGGTTTGTCACCAAACCGGGCGCGGGAGTTGAGAGGCTTCAGTTGGGCAGTCCGTTAAATCGGCTGCACTCCAGACAGCGGAACTCAGAAGTAGAGGGACACGCGGTAAGAGTGCCTTTACGTACCCTACTGCCGCGTCTCGCGTGTCCTCTCCATGAGCGCCACAAAAGATGAAACGACTCTACATTTGGGTGGTTGCACTTGGTGTTACTGGATTACTCGGCACCTTCCTGGGTCTAGCGCTGGCGCGCAAATACCGCCCGGAGTCTCCCGCACAGAAAAGGAAGCTCCTCATTTTGGGTATCGACGGCATGGATCCAGAACTGCTTCAACGTTTTATGGGCCAGGGGAGAATGCCCAACTTTGCCGCGCTCGCCGCGCGCGGCAGTTTTCTCCCTCTGCAAACGAGTATCCCGCCGCAAAGCCCGGTCGCCTGGGCCAATCTGATTACCGGCATGGACCCAGGGAGTCACGGCATCTTCGATTTTATCCATCGTGATCCTGCCACCCTGACCCCTTACTTCTCGACTTCCCAGGTAAAGCCGGCCAAGCACAACCTGCGGCTGGGGAGCTGGATAATTCCCCTCTCGGAGGAGGAGGTGTTGCTTTTGCGGCATGGCAAAGCTTTCTGGCAATACCTGGACGAGCGGGGAATTCCCCTGACCGTTTTCCGTCTACCATCGAATTTTCCGCCCGTCTCCAGCAGAGGTAAGACATTCGCGGGGATGGGCACGCCGGATCTGCTCGGCGGATATGGCACATTCTCCTTCCATACGGACGACCTGATTTTCTCCCCGGGCCCAGTGAATGGCGGCGCTATCTACCCGGTCCAGGTTGCGGGTGACCACATTGAAGCGCACCTCCACGGACCCGTGAATACGCTTCGCAAGGAAAACCCTGAACTGATCATTCCTTTTACCGTTGATCGCGACCCTTCCGAGCCAGTCGCGCGATTCTCCATTCAGGACCACCAGTTCATTCTTCGCGAGCACGAATGGAGCCCCTGGATACCGCTGAC
>WNFH01005605.1_pt1 | contig 10611 bp, 10 predicted proteins | sample 5400411 | NCBI WGS metagenome assembly WNFH01 (sample SAMN13153347, study PRJNA577476) | soil metagenome | isolation source: 200 cm saprolite under Douglas fir tree site 2 hole 3 | place: USA:California | collected 2015-04-18
TCGGGCCGGGGATATGGGAAGAACTCAAAGATTGGCTTAAAGGATCATGCGAGCGGCTGAACGCTGAACTGGAAACCGAGATTGCGAAATTCAACCTGGTGAACGGAGAAGAGGTCGTAGTCAGCGGCAAGGGCGATGGAATGGACACAACTATTACTGTGATATTCAAACCTTCAAAATCAACTCTGGAGTACCACAGTCAAAGTGGCGACCCGTCTAAGACATTCGAAATAACGATAAACTCCGAGGGTCATGCGGGCTTTGGAGCGCACGGGATGCCATTCTGTCTAGCGGCCGACGACGTAGGTAAGGAAATAATGAAACACGTTCTCAAGTTATATCCCTAGTTGTCCGCCAGCTCCACGCTGCTCCGTTGAAGAGCCGCTGAGCGGGAGTTGTCCTTCGCCAAAATTCTATTTGCAGTGAAAATAGCGCGATTCCCGGTCGCTACGGCTGTTCCATCCAGGTTATCCCTTCACCCCCGAGCGCCAAGATTCTCTCCCGAGGAAACGCCCGTGCGGTGTACCTGTGTATATAAGGATGGAGGAACCCGGACGTTTTCCCGACGCTACTTTGGTTCGGATTAGGCAGCCCGATCGTACCGGTGATGCAGCCCTCCCAGTCGCACATGAGAAAGGACGCGACCTGAGGCTATGGTGCGAATTCTGCCGTCTGGCGTTCCCTTTCCGAGTCCGAGATGCGTACGGTCCTCGTGGTAGTAGCGAATATACTCAGAGAGCAGACGTTTCAGGTGGCGTTGGTCAACTGCGATGATGTGATCCAGGAGATCACGCCGGCAACTCCCTACCCAACGCTCTGCGACTCCATTCTGCCAAGGACTCCCGAATGAGGTGCGGACAGGACTCACCCTCAGGGATCGAATCGCTGCGGGGACTTCCAGTCCATACTTGGCATCGCGATCAAAGATGACGAACCTCGGAGCCGATCCAAATGGAAATGCTTCTCGCAACTGCTGGACGATTCACAAGCTTGTCGGATGCTTTGTGACATTGAAATGCAGGATGCGCCGACGATCGTGACTGATGACGAAAAAGCAATAGAGCACGCTGAAGTTGATCGTCGGAACAGTGAAGAAGTCCATCGCGGCAATCGCTTCCCGGTGATTACGGATAAAGGAAAGCCAGCGCCTGGTCGGCTCCGGATCTCTAGGCGCCCGTTTGATCCAACGAGAGATCGTTCGCTCAGAGACATCAAAACCGAGCATGCGAAGCTCGCCATGGATGCGCGGCGCTCCCCACGTTGGGTTCTCAATGACCATCCGGAAGATCAATTCCCGAACTTCCTTCGACGTCTGCCGTCTCCCGGTGGGCCTCCCGACCTTGGAGATCAGCCTCCAGTACAAACGGAATCCCGCCCTGTGCAACGCACCACGGTCTCGGGCGTGACGACGATGAGCGCTTGTCTCCATTCTGACCAGAACCGACGAACGGCGACCCAGAAGAGCTTGTCGAGCAAATCTAGTCTTAGCCGCGGACGCCGACGTTTCAGGACGGCGAGTTGTTGACGTAGCGCCAGATTCTCGAGGAAGAGGCTCCGACGGGCGTGCAAGAGGCGAACCAGTGTTCCAAAGCAGCCCAGGCCGATGAATCGAAACATGGCTAGGAGTTATAACAGAACAGTGGCGGGAGGGCGGCTATGTCATTGATTTCAAAGTCGGCCAGAATTTTGGCGAACCACAGCAGTTAAGTAGCTCAGGAGCTTCTTGACAATGGTAAACTATATGTTACCATCAAAAGGATGGTTGATATCCGCGAATATCACGACCGAGGCCATCACAGTCCTTTTCGCGAGTGGTACGACAGGTTAAACGCCGAAGCCGCACGGAAGGTGACGACGGCTCTATACCGCGTAGGACTGGGGAATTTCTCCAACGCGAAGAGTGTTGGGGCTGGCGTCTACGAGTTCAAGATCAATTTCGGCCCCGGTTATCGAGTGTATTTTGGAAAAGAAGGTGAAGAGATAGTCATCCTACTTGGCGGCGGAACGAAACAGCGCCAACAGAACGACATCAAGCGCGCGGTCGAACGATGGGAAGACTACAAGCGGAGAAAGAAGCAGCAGAAAGAAAAGGAAGGGGAATGAACATGGCTTTGACACGAGATTTCAGAGAGACAGTTCAAGCACGCGTGAAGCGCGACGCCGCCTTCCGAAAAGGGCTGCTGAGCGAAGCTATCGAAAGCCTTCTCTCTGGCGAGGTGACACTCGGCAAGGAGCTACTGCGTGATTACATCAATGCGACAGTCGGCTTTCCCAAGCTGGCCGCGCATACCAAGACTCATGTAAAGACTCTTCACCAGATGTTTGGCCCAAACGGGAATCCTACCGCCAATAATCTGTTTGAGGTCGTTGCCTATTTACAGAACGCGGAAGGCGTACGCTTCGAGGTCCGATCCACACGCGCCGCGTTGCGCACGAAGCGGCGGCCATCTCCTCGGGGAGCAAAACGCACTGCTTCTGCCGCCTTGAGTCATTGATCTCGGCCAGTCGTGAGGTTATGGAACTACGCCCAATCACCGATCCCGAAAAAGTGGTCAATGAAGAGATTCGACGTTGCGCAAGAGACGGCTCCAAAGCTGCAGCAACAAAACATTTCGTGGCAGTTGAGAACGGCGAAGAAGTTGCGTTCGTATCCTTGGACATCTTTCCCCATCCGCAGGAATCTCTCGTTCTATACACACTCGTAGTGCCCCAATCCATTCGGCTGAAAGGTTTCGGTTCGCGGGTTCTGGTGGAAGTTGAGCCGGTGGCGAAGGAGTGGAGGTATGCCAATGTGTTGCTGAGACCCAAACCATTGGATAAGTGCTGGTCCAGCAAAAGGCTTGAACGTTGGTATTCGAATCGAGGCTACAAGCCGTCCGATCCTGAGCGCCCCGATGTATGGACCAAGGTGCTATAACAAAGTGCACCTGACTTGCCGCGTTGTGAGCGCTCGAAGTTTCCTCATGCAAGGTTTGCAAAGTTCGGCGCTCCTGAACAGCGAGTTCAACTCTTCTGACTTGTGGCACGCCTGCAGCGACCTGCTCACCAGTAAGCACGAGGGCGGCCCGAAGATCGGAAGAGAATCTCACGTTCGGCAGCTCCGGGTGCGCCGCTGGTGGCTTTTGTGGAACTCGGTCCAACGCGCTTTGGCCTTGTCCAGCCTGTTTTGCGCACTCTTGAGGTCTTCCGTAACCTCCCTCGGATGCGGTTCGCGTGACGGTTTTGTGAGCGGTTTGTGAGCACAAAACTGCCATCTTCAATCTGGTCGAGCGGGCCCTGATCGTGTCAACGGGCAGACACTTCTGACACTCCCGATAGCTCTGACACTTCGATTTCGTAAAATGTAGCTCAACTAATTTATTGACAATAAGACGCTTGAAGAGAACCTGTACCCATTCTGAAATTGGCAACTGGTGTGCCTCACTTATACACCCGAAATGGTTATCACCCGTACGCTCGCATTCGCGTTTTAGTGCCGCTATGACACGTATACGTCTACTTGAGACTCTAGTTCGGGTCAAGGCATCAAAAGGCTGGGAAGGAGACGTGGAGACATGGGTGTGAGTCCTGAACAATCCATTCATCTTGGTGGTTTCAGCTTGGGCAAACACCGCCATGTGTGCGCTTTTTTTCACAGCCAGGATCAGGAAGACAAGGTAGTAGTCCCTTTCGTGAAAGAGGGAATCAATCGTGGGGAAAAAGCATTTTGCACGTTAGACCACGAATCGCGCGTGCATCTTTTACAAAATCTGAGTCGCGAAGGCATTGACGTTGCTTCCGCGGAAAAGCGCGGGCAGTTGGAACTTAGAGGATTAGAGGAAATATACATTCGAGACGGGCGCTTCAACCAAGATGTCATGCTGGAGCGTTTTCGACAGTTATCTAATCAAGGAATAGAACAGGGCTTCGCCCTAACCCGTTTTGTGGCTGGCATGGAGTGGGCCATCAAATATCGAGTGGAAATCGAACAGCTCCTAGAATACGAGGCGCGGCTCAACGAGGTTTTGGAGGAAATCCGGGATCCCGTGGTCTGCGTTTATGACCTGGCCCAGTTTAGTGCAGGAGTCGTAGTGGATATATTGCGTACGCATCCGGTGGTTATTATTGGTGAGGTGGCGGCTGAAAATCCGTTTTTCGTTCCGCCGGAGATATTTTTGCAGGAGCTAAGCGAACGTGGTGCATACCGCGGGGAAGCTGCACTCTAGAAGAGCATGAGCACTGAAATCTTAATCAAGGAAAATCGTCGACTGCGCGAAGTCATACGAGACCTGCTGGCCCTCGCCAATGTGCCCGCCGCTTGGATGGGGCGCGAACCACAACAAATCGCAGAATCATTTGTGGATGTGCTGGTTAGCGCGCTCCGGCTTAACGGAGCGTACGTTCGGTTAAACCGTGGTGATGAAGAATTTATTCAGGCTTCGCGGGCGCCGGAAAGTCCCGCGTTCTTGGAGTGGCTGAAAAGTCAGCAAAGCCAGGCATGGGCGTTTAACGGCGAGCGCCACCAACGACGTATGGAAATTCCTTCCGGTAACCGTACGCTTCGCGTTTTTGTCTCCCCGATAGGGATTCAATCGGAAGCGGGGCTTATCGCCACGGCGGTCTATCGCCCGGAATACCCGACAGAGACAGAAGCACTTTTATTGTCAGTGGCCGCGAACCAGGCTTTGATTTCGTTCCGGACACTTGCCTTGCTTAGTGAGGGCGCGCGAAATGAGCAGGTGATGGTGGCGCTCTGCGAGGAAATTGACCAGGCCTCGATGTTCGAGGAGATCGTTGGTCATTCGCCGGCCATACAACACGTGCTTTCGCGTGTAGCGAGAGTCGCGCCTACTAATACAACGGTGCTGGTTCTAGGGGAGACGGGTACTGGAAAAGAACTGATTGCCCACGCCATCCATAGGGGGTCCCAACGCTCTGGGCATGCGATCATCAGCATCAACTGCGCCGCCACTCCGCCATCTTTAATAGCTTCCGAACTATTTGGCCATGAAAGAGGAGCGTTCACGGGGGCGCTTCAACGCCGGCTCGGTCGTTTCGAACTGGCGAAGGGTGGAACTATTTTTCTGGATGAAGTTGGCGAACTTCCCCTGGAAAATCAAATTGCACTGCTGCGAGTGCTGCAGGAGCGAGAGTTTGAACGGCTCGGCGGTACGCATGTTCTATCGGCCGACGTGCGAGTAATAGCTTCCACGAACCGCGATCTGGAGGCCGCCGTCGCCGCGGGCACATTCCGGATGGACCTGTTCTATCGGTTGAATGTGTTTCCGATTGAAGTACCGCCTTTGCGGGAGCGAAGCGAGGACATCCCCACGCTGGTCGAATACTTCGTTCGGCGTTACGCCAGAAAACTAGGCAAGAAAATATCAAACGTGAGCGAGCAGACTCTGAAGCTGTTCCAGACCTATCACTGGCCAGGAAACATCCGTGAGCTGCAAAACGTCGTCGAAAGATCCGTGATCCTGAGTGAAGGCGACGTCTTTCGCGTGGATGAGAGCTGGCTGTTGAGCCGAAGGCTTCAAAATCGTGCTTCCTCTAAATCCTTGTCCAAGAGATTGCAGGATCAGGAAAGAGAAATCATTGAGGAGGCACTGACGAAGAGTAAAGGTCGGATCGCCGGGCCATCCGGTGCTGCGGCGATGCTAGGAATATCCCCCTCAACGCTGGATTCTAAAATAAAGAACCTCAAGATTAGGAAGAACCGGTACAAAGCCGACAAGTAGTTCGGTTCCGCAAGTCACGAAAGTTCGGGAAATCCCGATAAAAAGTGACTTAGCTGAGGTAGTTCTCCTTTATTTTCAATGTGATAGAGGTGGTGTCTGAGTTGCTATATCTAATCTGTGCGGGTGTGGGTGATTGGTTTGAAAGTTTCTCCGCAGCCCTCGGGAGGACGCATGACGCTTAGGATTCAGGAGCAATTGGACGAACCTGACAGTACGACTTTTGTGTTGAGTGGCCGAATTCGGTCGGAGCACGTACTGCACCTTGCCAGCCTGCTGGAACAAGAGCGAGGGCGAATCGTGCTGGACTTGAAGGAGGTAACGCTTGTGAATCGAGAGGCAGTCAGATTCCTAGCTGCTTGCGAAACGAAAGGATCTGTACTCAGAAATTGTCCGGCCTTTGTACGCGAGTGGATCCTTATAGAAAGATCCAATGGAGCCAGCATGGATATTGCCACGGACAAATTGTAATTCCAGGTGAGAGTGGAGAAAGAACATTCTCTTCCGAAATCGAGGACACTTTGAACAGACCAACTTATGAAAAGCCGCAGGTTGTGACTGTGGATCAGGCAGTTTTCAAGATGACGGATGAGCATGTCACGGTTCACGACAGCCTTGCGGTCTCCCAACTTAGATCTTGTTTTCTTTCTGGCAAGCGAGCTGATCTGAAACCCATAGCTGTCCGGTTCAAGTTGTCCACGGATGTCTTTCCCAGAGACTGGCAGAAAGTTTCGACGAATACGGAAGCAACGGTAAATGAGATGTCAACTAATGTCTGGTACTTCCTGGGTTACGTACCGCATAGCGTTGAATTCACAGCGGAGTTGCAAGTTCTTTGTAGGGACGGAGTGGTGAGGATTGCCAAGACGAACAATTTGAAAGTACATCCCGACAGGCGATTGCGTTTGCTAGTTCTGCGGTAAATCTAGAGAAAAGCACAAGAAACGAGGGCACCGGGTTATAGCTGTCGGGGATCTTCGTCCTCGGTTACAAAATGTTTGAATTCAGTTCCTTCAAACAGAAAGAGTTGGGTTGCTCGGCAGGCGGGCAAGGGCTAGCAGCAGAACCCAGGCGTGGTTACTTGCCAGCGAATGCGAACGGTTGATCGTGGAATCGGATGAAGTCAAACCTCACTGAGCCAGATCGGGACGTGCCCAAACAAAAGGGGACCGAAATGGCATTGCGCCAAAGCGAAGAATTCGTTCGTCTTTTGCTGGACTCCACGGGCGTGGGCATCTATGGCGTGGATCTGGAAGGAAACTGCACTTTCTGTAATCCGGCCTGTGTCCGAATTCTTGGCTACCGTTCTTCCGACGAGCTGTTAGGTAAATTCATGCATGACCTGGTCCATCACAGTACTCCGGATGGTAAGGCTTACCCACCGGAAGAGTGCCGAATCTACCGAGCGTTCCGTAAACAGGAAGTTGTTCATGAGGAGCATGAGTTTTTATGGCGCCGGGACGGAACCTGTTTTCCAGCCGAGTATTGGTCCTATCCAGTGCTCCGAAATGGTGAAATAACAGGTGCGGTCGTCTCCTTTCTTGATATCACAGAGCGTAAGCAAGCACTCGAAGATTCGAATAGACGCTACCAGCAGCTCTTTGACAACAATCCGGAGGCGATGTTCGTTTACGATCTCGAAAGTTTGGCTTTCCTGGCCGTGAACGATGCATTCATCAAGTGCTATGGATGGTCTCGAGAAGAGTTCTTGCGGATGACTGTTAAGGACATCCGCCAGGCCTCTGAAGTCCCTGCATTGCTGAAATATCTCTCCGGAGCAGCTTCGGTTTTTAAAAAGGTTGGCGTGTGGAACCACACAAAAAAGGGAGGGGATCGTATTGAAGTCGAAATTACCTCGCATCCGATCAATTGGAACGGGCGGCGAGCGAGGGTTGCTTTTGCTCGCGACGTCACCGAAAAGAAGCGCCTGGACCAACAACTTCGCCAAGCACAGAAGATGGAAGCGGTGGGCCGCCTGGCTGGCGGGATCGCTCACGACTTTAACAACCTATTGGGAGTAATCATCGGATACAGCGAAATTCTGCAAGATGGCCTGTCTCAGAACGAGCCTCTTTCCCGGAAAGCCGCAGCCATCAAGGGGGCGGGGCTCCGTGCCGCTTCCCTCACTCGGCAGCTCTTGGCTTTCAGCCGCAAGCAGGTGCTGGACCTGAGTGTTCTGAACCTCAACGCCGTGGTAACCGATACCTTGAAAATGCTGCAGCGGCTGATTTCCGAGGATATCGAAACGAGTGTGGTTCTAGCGCCAGAGCTAGGAAGCATTAAGGCTGATCAAGGTCAGATCGAGCAGGTCATCATGAACCTGGCCCTGAACGCTCGAGACGCGATGCCCGGGGGAGGGAAACTAAAGATCGAAACCGCTAACGTGGAGTTAGACCAAGTCTACACTCGAAACCACCCAGGTTCCAAAGTCGGGAGCTACGTTTCGCTGGCGATAGACGACACGGGAACAGGGATGGACGCAGGAACGCTCACGCATATTTTTGAGCCATTCTTCACCACCAAAGAAATGGGCAAGGGAACGGGCCTGGGGCTAGCGACCGTCTACGGAGTTGTGAAGCAGAGCGATGGATATATCGCGGTAGATAGTGCGCCGGGGCGGGGCACGACGTTTAAGATTTACCTTCCTAGAGTCCATGAGGCGCCGCCAATACCGAACGCGGTCAAAAGTAATCAGAAGACTGCGCGAGGATCGGAAACAGTCCTGGTGGTGGAAGACGCACAGCCCTTGCGCGAGTTGGCCAGCGAGCTTCTCAAAAACAACGGTTACGCGGTGCTGGAAGCTGCCAATGGCGCCGACGCCATCCAACTTGTTGAGCGATATCAAGGTCTGATCGACCTCCTATTGACCGATGTGGTCATGCCGGGCATGGGTGGGAGACAGTTGGCGGAGAAACTAATACCCCGCCTTCCGAAGATGAAGGTGTTGTACATGTCGGGGTACACGGATGACGCCATCGTGCATCACGGGATCCTGGAACCAGGCATAGCACTGATTCAAAAGCCTTTCACGGCAGAAACACTTACGAGAAAAGTGCGGGAGGTTCTCCAGGCGCAAGAGAAAGGGAAAGCATAGAAGCCTCGATACATCCGAGAGGCGCGAAGCGCTGCTCGGGCTCTTCACCAAATATCCACACACGATTGCGACTTCGAAGTTAGGTGCGACGGAGTTTTGACCTCGGAAAGTGAGCGTTCCACATGGTTCCTCTGGATCCAGGCCGCCCTGCACTATCCACGGTGCAGCCTTGACCATCGGAAGGACTTTGGGTCTTTAGAGACCGTTGGGATTGTCATCCAGCGGCTAACTCCAGGTGTCACGCATATTCCCGCGCGGGAATGAGCTCTTCGATTGAATTCGTTCCGTTATTGCCCTGTGTTGCCCCTGTGCGTTCTTCGTAAATTCTTACGAATCAGATGCATAAGTGACAGAGGTGATGGGGTGCGAATCCACCAGCGATATGGAAACAAAGGAGTTTTGCGGTGCGACCTGGCCTTCTAAGGTATTGAAAGGAAAGGGAGAGAATCCTTAGTGCCCCCTTAATGCCCCTGAATGTAGACTAGAGTCGCGTTCTGACGACAATACAACGAGCAGGTTTCTTGGACCCTGGGTGGACTGGGACAGGCATCCAGACTTTGAATCGCCGACCTTCTGGTCCCGAACCAAATTCCATGGCTTATTGAAATCTACGAAATTCTGTGGTTCTCAAGAGATTGCTAATGAACCAGTTGCGCCTTGTCTTTTGAAATCAGTTGAAATGTGAGCGCACGAGAGGCTTTTCCAGCTACAAAATTATCTACACGCTTAGTTTCCGTCAAATTTGCCGTATTGTGTTTTGGCGAAGGACAAGGGACGGCAACACCATATACTGTTGAAATCACAGGCGGACTGAATTTTGACAAACGACAGCTTTAAGTGACTGCCGCCTGTGAGCTTGGACTCACGGCACGCGAAGTGCGTGGGAGTTTGACTAGAAAAACTGTTCCGGCTTCCGAAGTTTGCTCGACGCTCACGGATCCTCCGTGATCGCGAATGATTTTGTTCACGATCGCGAGACCAAGGCCAGTGCCGTTGGGTTTTCCGGAGCTGACGAAGGGATCGAACAACGTGCCGCGGATGGATGCCGGTATACCAGGTCCGTTGTCGGCGACACGAACCTCAAACGATTCCGCGGAGGAATGGAGTTCGACACTGATCTGGCCCTGGCGCTGAGCCGTAGCTTCACACGCATTCAGTACCAGATTGAAAAATGCTCGCTCCATCTTCTTGGGGTCGAAGACCCCCTCCATTTCGCCCGACGCGTTTATCGAAATCCTGCGGCTTCGTAACTCCGGCTTTGTGAGCACTGATTCGACCGCGTGGCGGACTGTCTGATCGAGAGACGCGGGCGCAGGAGATACGGCGCTGTCTTCTCGCGCTAATTCGCGCAGGGAATCCAGCAGATCGGTCATTTCAGCCGACGCAGTCTTAATCTCTTCGTAGATCTCGTCCCTGTTGAGCTTCAAGTTCTCCGCTTCATACAGGAATTCCGCGTTCGCGACGACCGCCGCGAGGTGGTGGCGAAGATCGTGAGAGATTGAGCTCGCGGCACTGCCCAAAGCCGCGATCCGCTCGGCTGCGATCCATCGCCGTTGGGATGCCAACAGCTCGCTGCGCATTTTCGAGAAGGCCTCTCCCAATTCCGCAACTTCACTGCTCCCGCGCGGCGTGATTGAAAACATGTAGTCGCCGGCGGCGAGCGCACGGACACCGGAGACAAGATTGTCCAAGGGATGTGTGATCGTGCGGGAGACAAAGCTGAGCAGCAAAGCACCCAAGAACACGGCCGAGGCTCCGAGAATAAAGATTGTGCGATTGAGTCGCTGAAGAAAACTGTTC
>WNFH01003952.1_pt1 | contig 10610 bp, 13 predicted proteins | sample 5400411 | NCBI WGS metagenome assembly WNFH01 (sample SAMN13153347, study PRJNA577476) | soil metagenome | isolation source: 200 cm saprolite under Douglas fir tree site 2 hole 3 | place: USA:California | collected 2015-04-18
TCCTGGTTGGCGAGCTGCTTGGCCTCGCTGCGGACCGCGCCACCTAACCTGCCAAGCGCTACCGCGTGCGGATTCTTGCGCACCGACTTCCTCATCACTCCGCTCCATTTCATAGCTCCTTGGCCTCTGGAACGAGGCATGAAAAGAACCAACCTAACAACTAAGCTAACTGCTTTGCTTCGTTAAGTGAAGGGCGAGCGGTAAAAGAAACGTGTGCTGGTTTCGCGGGTTTGACACGAAATCGGTCCGATGCAGACCCACCGGGTTGTCACTTTGGATTGCAGGCCGGGCTTCGCGAACGTGGCCCGATGAGATCAGCGAAGATGAGGTCTGATCTTACATGAACCTCGAGAAGAACGGGGAGAGGAATGAATCACTTCATCGCCGGGCCTTACAAACAATTCAGCAGCCGATAGTAGATCTCGCGGATGACCATCGGGGCCAGCGAGGGATGTCCTGCGTCCGTGCTCTTTCAACCCCGGTTCTGCCCGAGCGGATTGGCGCAGCGCTGGGATTTTCAAATGGTGGTTATGGCTGGACGGGTCGTTCGAGCTGATCGTGTGTCCGTTGCTGCTCGCGGAACTGGAACGGGCTCTGCTGCGCCCAAAGTTTCGACCCTACGTAACTGTACATGCAAACCTGATGCGAGAATTCTGAACTCATCTTCTTGGCTAGAGTGTTAGACTGGAGCTTAGGGAGGCCTCGTCTCGCTGAATCAAACGCGGGCCAAACATTCGAAGCGGCCGCGAGATTTTGCCGGCCAGCAATCCGAGTGTGAACCGCCTTCTCCGAGAGGGGCTTAATCATCGCGACCTCGCGTCAGCAGATAGGCGGCTGACGCTGACTTTTCGTTCATATGGCTCCAAGCGTCAAGCGCGCGTGTGCAACTTCGGACCACCGCGAGGCCGATCAGTTCGCCGAGACGGGTATGTTTTCCGCAATACATGTGCACCGGCAGAGCGTCTGGAGCCGCCACGACGATGCAATCGGTGCCGGTGCCGGTCGCGAGTTTGTGCGACGTGACGCTTTTGATCGTCGCCATGACGAGGGCTGCAACGCGTCCCTCTGTAGCAATCTGGATCGCCTCGACCATCGCGGACGGGCTTAGCGCCTGATTGATCAATACAATGATATTGATGGTGCCGGGCCGCGCCAATTCGACGGTCGCCGCATCGCCGACCCGAAGTGCATTGGAACAGCCGGCGGTGCACCAGGCGCTGACTATTAGATCTTGCCGGGACAAGTTTACGACACGGGCGTTACGCATTCGTACGCCGGTCATCATCGCAACCGTGGAGTGCGGATTGTGTCCTAGCGAACGCGCAAGCGCCGCCAGATAACGGTGTGGCGCATCCGCGGCCGCCCGATCGTCACTCTCGATCTGGTGATTGATGATAACGTTAGCGCGCTTCGATCCGCCGCCAAGCGAGGCCCAGCTGAGCGTGCGATATGTTCGGGGCAACTGCACTACTAACGAGCGGTCGTGGACTTCAACGCTCCAGGGAGGATTCCGCTTCATGTGCTCAGAAGTTCCCAATACTTGACCTGAACTCAGCGTCTCTAACCGTCTGAATTTAGCGGAACGTATGCCCTGATCGCGGTCAAACGCGGACGCCGAAATATTTTGAGGCGGATAAGACAAGGCGGGCGTTATCGGGCCGGGATCGTAGCCCGATCCGGTAGAAACCAGGGCCGCATCCGGGAAGTCCACTCAAGTCCCGAATTGCGACGCCCCGATCGAGTAAATAGCGGCCGAACTCACCGCAGCATCGCTCGCCGCGAACCCCGATCATCAGAAAATTCGCATTGGACGGAAATACTCTGAGTTCGCGCATGCGGCCCAACTCATCTCCGAGCCAGCGACGTTCTCGCCCGACCTCCTCCCTTGTCCGCGCGATAAAGCCGTCGGCAATTTTCAAGCAGGCCATGCCGACATATTCGGCAACCGCATTTACAGACCATGGTTCGATATGCTCGCGCAATTTCCGAACGACGTCCGGTGCTACCAGCAGATAGCCTAAGCGCAATCCCGGTATGGCAAAAATTTTGGTCAGCGATCGAAGCACTACCAGCTTGCCGATAGTCGTTACGAGGCTGGCGAGTGAACGAGCGTCATCGGCAAACTCTATAAACGCCTCATCCACCACGAGCCATGCGCCTCGCCGAGCGCATTCGCGCGCCAAAACGGCGGCTTCGTCCAAGCCAACCATCATACCTGTTGGGCTGTTTGGCCTTCCCAGAAAGACACCATCAGCGCCACTATCGAGTGCGTCGTAAAGTCCACGCTGCTCGAAGCGAAAGTCTGCATCAGCGCTGGTCGGGATTGGCAGCGGTTTGGATCCGCAGGCGACCAGGGCGTTGGCGATTTCACTAAAGGATGGAATCACCACAAATGGCAACTGCAGGCGCAGGAGGCGCGCGGCGGCGTATATCAGTTGCGTGGTGCCGTTACCGGCGATGACCGTTTCGGGATCAACATCGAGCCACGCCGCGATGCGCGCCTCAAGCTTACGCGGATATGGCGGCGGATATTTCGTAATGCGTGTAACGGCCTCACGAAACGCGTGTATCGCTTCCGGCGGTGGACCAAAAGGGTTCACGCTCGCACTGAAGTCGATGCATCCTTCAGGCGCGTTTCCACCGTGGGCGCGATCAACGCGGATCGGATTTCGAGCAGTTTTCACGCGGGTACTATCTAGCCCTGCCGAGCGATCAACCGCAATGCGATGCCGAGCGTAAGCACGAGCGCCGTTGCCATCCACATCAAGGTTCGCGAAGTGCGCAGAGCTTCGACATCGAGCGGAGCCTCGGCGCGACCGAACTTTGGCCGGTGGTCCAAATCACCGCCGTAGTAGACATCCCCACCCAATTGCACCCCGAGCGCTCCGGCTATTGCGGCTTCAGGATAGCCCGCATTCGGACTTGCGTGTTTACGCGCGTCGACGACGCATGCGCGAAGGCTTTCGAATCCTCGGCCGGTTACGAGCGTTGCTGCAACTGCGAGGCTCAACGCGGTCAAACGCGCCGGTACCAGATTGGCGAGATCATCCAGCCGCGCAGCACATCTTCCGAAATAAAGATAACGATCGTCCTTGTAGCCGATCATCGAATCGAGCGTGTTGACCGCCTTATATACGAGAGCGGCGGCTGGCCCGCCGACAAAAAGGAACAGCAGCGGCGCTATAATGCCATCACTTGAATTCTCGGCGACCGATTCGATCGCCGCGCGAAGGAGTCCTTCGTGGTCGAGACGATCCGGATCCCGTCCGACCAGGGCTCGGATTTCGCGGCGGGCCGAATCCTCATGGTTCCAACGAAGATGCCGCTCGACCGCCAGCGCGGCATCGTTCAATCCGCGTGCTGCCAGCGTGCTCCATGCGATCAAAGTCGCGGCGAGCGCACCAAGCCACCACTCGATCGCCCCCAGACCGGCGATCACAATCCAACTCGCGACGATCGATAGGCTCACGACACTAATCGTCAGCAGTGCGCCGGCTGCCAAATCTCGGCCAGGCAGGCCGGTGCGCAGCCGCCGCTCTCCGTAGGTGATCACATGACCGATCAGCACGACTGGGTGCGGGAGCCATCGCGGGTCGCCGCATAACAGGTCGAGGACAGCCGCGGCGACTATGAAATTCGTAGGCAGATGAAACGCGTAGCTCAATTTCCGAGGTAATTTAGTCTGCCGAAACGTCTTTAGCGGATTCTCAAGCCCACCAGCCCAACCAGGTACGAGGGGTCGACGCTATGAGCTAGCAGATCCGCCACGCGATCATATGCGCGCAAACGCGTGATTTTGGCGTTGCCGGTGGCCATCTCTAACCGCGCCAGTCCCTTCCGCTGGCGAAGTTTGTTTAGATAGTGGTGCCGGAATCGGGACCCATCCAGCAGTCCATGAATTGAGGTGCCCAACACGAGGCCGTCCTCTGAAATCGCGCCTTCCGATTCATCCACGGGCCGGCCATCCCGCTCGCGGATTCTAAATGCGGCGTTGCGGTCCAGCTCGATTAGCCGACCGCAATGAATTTCGTATCCTGACACTTCGGCACCGGACGAGACGTCTACCGCGCTAACCAGCGACGTGATTTTGTCAGCGGCGAAGACGGTCTCGATTCCAAGCATGCCCAACCCCGATACTTCAGACGTGGAGCCCTCCACATGGCCGGGGTCAGTGATCAGTCGCCCCAACATCTGATAGCCACCGCAGATGCCCAGGATCGATCCGCCCGCCCGATGGTGTGCGAATAAGTATTGATCCCATCCGAACTCGCGAACCCAATTTAGGTCGGCAATCGTGTTTTTGGTTCCGGGAAGGCAAATCAGATCCAGGTTTCCGGCCTCTTCGGGCTTGTCATAATAGCGGCGATCAACGTCGGGTTCGCGCACCAATGCGTCAAAATCGGTAAAGTTCGAGATGCGCGGAAACCGCACGATGCCGATCTGAATTGATCGATTGCCGTTAATCCTCGCACCCCTCTTCAAGCTGGCACTGTCTTCCTGCGGTATATCGAAATCCTCCATGTACGGCAGGACACCGATAACTGGAACTCCGGTTTCATGTTCGATAATTCGAACGCCGTCGGCGAACAACGCTGGATCGCCGCGGAACTTGTTGACGATCAGACCTTTGACGCGGCTGCGCTCAGCAGTCGAGAGAAGATGCACCGTTCCGACCAGCGATGCGATCGTCCCTCCCTTCTCGATGTCGGCCACGATCAGCACCGGCGCATCGGCAAGCTCGGCGACACGCCAGTTCGCCACGTCGCGGTCGCGTAAATTCATTTCGGCGGCGCCGCCGGCCCCTTCGATGATGATTAGCTCAAATCCTGTGGCAAGACGATTATAGCTTTCTACGATCTCAGGCCATGTCTGCTCACAGTAGTTACGAAAGTGTTGCGCCGTCATTCGGAATTGCGCTCGCCCGCGGATGACGACTTGGCAACCGGTTTCGCTGTCCGGTTTTAGGAGGGCAGGATTCATATCGAGTGCCGGTTCCAAACCGCACGCCTCGGCCTGGGCCGCCTGCGCCCGCCCGATTTCGCCCCCGCCGCGGCATACGGCCGCGTTGTTGGACATGTTTTGCGACTTGAATGGTGCAACCCGCACGCCGGATCGCGCGAATAACCGGCAGAGGCCCGCAACGACCACGCTTTTGCCGACGTCGGAGGCGGTTCCCATCACCATCAGGGTCTTGGCTTTCGTAACGATGCTCATCTCGGTTGCGCATTATAACGCGGCTCTTCTTCCGGTCGCGAGCCGCCTGTATGAAGGCATCGACGCGTTTCAGAACGCTTCCGGATGAATCCGGCGTGCGAGGATTTCGAACGTCTGCCCGATGCGCGGTCCCGCATGGAGCGTCGGATCCTCGGGATAGCCGAGCACATGGTGTTCCCGCACTGCAGGAATCGACGGGTATCTGTTCCAGAATGTCACGGGCGTCGACGGATCGGTGCCCATCTGCCCATCGAGAATTACCTCTGGGCGGCTCGCTATCACGTATTCGAGACTGAGACGCGGCCATTGCTGTATTGATAAATCCGCGATGTTCGACGCGTGCGCCAGTATAAGTAGGTCGTCGAGATAAGTTCCGTGGCCGACTGCGACCAATGGCTGATGGCCGACAACCATGAGAACTCGGCGCACAGGAACAGTTTCTAGCCGTTGTTCGACAGATTCCATTTCGTGGCGGATTTGCGCCACGACACGCGCGGCTTCCCTAGGGTGACCTATACGATCGCCAACGCGCTCGATGCTCTCCTCGATCTGCAGGACCGAGTCATCTCTGATCATCAGAGTTGGAATTCCCATTGCACCGAGCGCTCGTATCTCGCGCGAATTGGACGACATTGCAAGCCCGATCACAATCGTTGGGCGCAGCCCGATTATTGCTTCGATATTCGGAGACAGAAATGTCCCTACTTTTGGGAGCTGCAACGCCCTAGGGGGATAATCACAGTATTGCGATACCCCGACGACCTCGCGGCCCGCCCCAAGCGCGAATAGAGCTTCGGTCACGGACGGGACTAGCGAGACAATTCGCGCGGAGCCCTCGGCGGAATCGGCGCCTTCGCTCGACACTCTGCACCCGCTCTCCGTGGTTGCGACTGCTGCGAATACAAGGGCAAAGATGACAAACCCAAATCTCACGGGGCAAGGCTACATGATCGCACTGGCCGTATTAACGGCTCGCAAACGCGCGTGATCCTAATGCGAAAGAGGTCCTCCCATTGCGTCCTCCGCTAGTTTGGCAGGAGGGCTGAACAGTCGGGTACCATCGCCTGCTCTGCTCGATGTAAAACCTGATTGATCGCTGTCTGCTTGCTCGCGGATCGAAGGACCGTTCGAAGTCCGCAGAGAGCGCCGCGCGATCGCCCGAGCGAGCGCGCAGCACGAGGATGTGATCTTCAGGGTCGGTGGGGGCGCTGCCGGCGAGAGCGTTAGTCGTGCTCATGGTCACCTCGATGCTGGAGATATCGCCGCCTGCCCCCCTCATGAGGCATGCGGCAGCGGGGAGAAATGACCGCTCACGATCTTCCACTGCCCGCCTTGTTTGACGAAGACCAGGGTAGTCCGCCTGTGGATGGTCAGAGCCTTGCCGTCCTTGGTCACTCCGGTAAACGTGTCGAAGGCGTTCACAATCCCCGTGGTGTCGTTAAACACCCGGCACGATGGCTGGCGGAAGCCAAAGCTCATCGAGGCAACGCCTTCGACCGCTCCGGCCAGAAAATTGGCGAATTGGGCTTTATTGTCAAATCGGTAAGGAACGTGATCGAACACTTCTAAACTTAATATTGAATCGCGCGCTGTGCGCACGTCGCAGACTCCTTAGCTCGGCTCCACTGCGTTTCGCCTAATGTCCGCCGCAGGTTGACTTTGCGCGCCTGCGATCCTAATTATCGTGGCCGCATCCGATGAACGGGAAGCCGGTGAGAATCCGGCGCTGCCCCGCAACTGTATCGGGGGACGACGGCCCATGAGGCCACCGCGAAAGCGCGGGAAGGCGGGCCCTAGTGAGAACCCCAAGCCAGGAGACCGGCCGGATGACTTAGCCGTCTGCCTTCCGCGGGAGAGGGTGGCGTCAGGTACCGGTTTTCCTGATGCCCGATCCTTCGAGCGAAGGGTCGGGTTTCTTTTTGCGGACCTGATTGCGCATCGCTCGCCAGGGCTGGCGGCACACCACGAGGGTGGCCATGCGGCGAGCGTACATTTCCGGCATTTTCCTATGCGTGTTGGTGACGGCTCTGGGAGCCGCGCGAACGTCGGCGGATGACGTGCCCATCACATCTCAGGCGTCGAATAATGGCGCGTCAACCCCGTGGCAAGCGCCTGGCAAGGGCATTGCGCAGATCACCAGGACGCAACCGCAACTTGCCGCTAAGAACGCCGACGCGTCCCCTGCGAAAGAATCGTCATCCGCTGGGCGCCGCAGGCTTCCTCATATGGTGATTATCGTGACGGCTACGCGGATCGCGCAGCCGCTCAGCGAAATCGGCACGACCGCCTCGGTTCTGGGCGCCCGGCAAATCCAATCGCAGCAAATCCATAACGTCACTGACGCCCTGCGCCAGATGCCCAGCATGGACGTGACGCAGAGCGGCTCACCGGGGACAATTGCTGACGTCTCGATTCGCGGCGCGACACCCGCGCAGACGCTCGCGATGATCGACGGCGTTCCGTTGAACGACTCGGCCACCGGTTCCTTCGACTTCAGCCGGCTTACAACCGACGATCTTGATCGAATCGAGGTGATACGGGGCGCGGGTGGTGCGCTTTACGGCTCGCAGGCGATTGGCGGCGTCATCAATTTGATCACGCGCGAGGGAAGCGGGCCGATGAAGTTCGCGCTCACATCGGAGGGCGGCAATCGCGCAACACAACGTCAGGTGCTTACGATGGACGGCGCCGAGGGCAAGCTCGCCTACTCGGGAGCGCTCTCGTATTTCTCGACGACCGGCTTCAGGCTGAAGAACGACAACTCGGATGACCTCACAGGCGCGCTTCGCCTCGACTATCATCTCGACGAGAACACGACGATTCGCGGCTTCGCGCGTTACATCCGCGCGAACGTGAGCCTGCCGACCTTCTCGGTCTTCGCGGGAATCCCACTCAACCCCAACGCCCATCAGCGCAACGAGTTCATGCTCTATAAGGGCGAAGTCGATCGCCAGTTCGGCGACCGTATTCTCGTTCGTGTGAGCGGCTATTTCGTGCGCGACGAGTTGCGCTTGAACACGGTCCCGTTCATGGGGAATCCGACTTCCGAGACGGACCACATTCCGGATGAGACGCGGGGCGCCAATCTTGAAACGATTTATACCTGGACAGAGGGGTTTAGGTCGCTTGTCGGCTTCGACTTCAAGGACCGCTGGGTCCATTCGCAAGACGACTTCGTGACGTTCGCGCCGCCACCACCCGCACGATTTTTGACCGTGTTCAACGCACGCCGGCAGGAATACGCGGGCTACTTCGAGCAAGAGGCGCGGCTCCTCGACGGCCACCTGCTCGCCACGGCGGGATTCCGCGTCGACGGCAACACCGACTTCGGCGAGGAAGTGAGCCCCGCATGGTCGGTGACGATCCCGTTCGAAAAGCAGGGGTTGACGCTGCGCGGAAGTTACGCCGAGGGATTCCGCGCGCCTGCGTTCGACGAACTTTTCTTCCCCGGTTTCGGCAACCCGAATCTCAGTCCTGAGATTTCCAGCGAGTACGACGGCGGTATCACGAAGACCTTCGGCGAAACAGCCCAGCTCACCGCAACATATTTTTCACGCCGCGTGCGTAACCAGATTGTCACCGTGCCATGCACCTTCAACGCGAAGACCTGTCCCGACGGGGCGCATCCCGGCAACGCCGAACGCGTGGATACCCAGGGAGTCGAGATCGTGCCGTCGATTCAGCCAATACGCGGTCTCACGCTCGGCGGCAGCGTAACCATTCTCGACGAGACGCATGCGGTGGCGCGGAATGTGGTTCCACGGCCGCAACCGCTACGCGTTCCCAAGTATTCGGCCCAGGCGGTGGTCCAATATACGCATCCAGACTTGTTGAGATCGGAGGACCGGCTAACGACGGCGCTCGCCTACACATTCGTCGGAGATCGTGACGACATCACGACGACGTCAACGATCGCGAATCACGACGCCTATCATCGCTTCGACCTGGCGGTGTCGTATTCGCCGGGGATCAGATGGCGCGCGGTGCGCAACGAGGAGGTTTTCACACGAATCCAGAATCTCTTCGACCGCCATTATTCGGAAGCGTTCGGCTTTCCAGCGCCTCCGGTCAACTTCGTTGCGGGCGTCAAGGTGGAATTCTAGCGCGGACAGCTACGAAGACGTGGTTCTTTCCTGTTCGCGGGAGAAGCAAGCGTCAAAGATTGTGCGAAGGCGGGTGCGGCGAAAATCGAGTTCCTCCAGGAGGCGCTGGGCGGCGTCAGGACCCTCGTAACCCATCCGGCGCGCGAGGGGGGTCAGTGCGTCGGGAGCAGTCGGGAGCGCCCATGCGGCCTGGTCGGTTTCGATACGCAGCCGGTTTTCCAGTCGAGAGAGAAAGCGATAGTCGGATTCGAGATTAGTCACGTCGGCTGATCGCAACTGAGTGCATTCGCCGAACGCGCGAATTAGCTTTGAGCTTTAACCGCTACGAACAATGGGTGTCAGCCCGGCGACGAATAATGTCGTGAGCAGCCATCCGAGTCCGATATGTCCCCATAGGTACATCCGCAAGTATTTGCCCCATCCTCCTAGCTGCGGATTTGGCATCCATCGGTGTTTCTGACCAAGATTGATGATCGGCAGAAAGGTATCGAGCGCGTAAACGGGCGCGGAGAACTTCTGATAGGTACCATGGCGGTTCGCCATGTCGCTCCTTGGGAGGTAGGTCTCAAAAGAGGAATAGGCTCTAAATCGTCGGAGAGCATGTCTAGCGCAGTTTGATGTTTTTGTTGTTGAACGCTTCGGCGAACTGCTGAGCCATGGCTTGAATTTCTTGCGCACTCATCGTGATCTCCTTTTGGTTAACCGGCCTTCCAGTCTTGTAAAATTTCCCCTGTTTTGGAACTCGAACCCGACCCTCTCCGGCTCCGCTGTGTACCCGGCCATATGGACGCTCTGGCCGAACTTTGCCGCTCCATTGCCAATTAGACACGCCCAATCGGAGAGTGTGACAGAAATGCCGCACGTCATTGTCTACTCCCAGACTCCGGAATAATTCGTCAAACCGCTGGCGCAGCCGAACTTGGCGTTTCTGAAGGATTTGGAACGCTTTTCCACGTTCGCGCCGCTTAGGCTTAAGCGAGCACAGCAGTCACTCTCACGCGCGCGCACAGCTTCTATTGCGGCCGTAGCGGATGCCGGCCTCACCCAGTCCGATGGCGAAGTAGCCGAAGCGCCCCCGGATCAGGGCAATTAGGGCCTTGATCTCTTGCGGCGACCAAGACGGGGAAGCCGCGCATTGCGTCGACAGGCGAGCGTCTTTCGCCGGGCTTTTGGCCAACCCGCCCTTGCGCCCGTTCTCCTGGTTGGCGAGCTGCTTGGCCTCGCTGCGGACCGCGCCACCTAACCTGCCAAGCGCTACCGCGTGGGGATTCTTGCGCACCGACTTCTTCATCA
>WNFH01003953.1_pt1 | contig 10610 bp, 11 predicted proteins | sample 5400411 | NCBI WGS metagenome assembly WNFH01 (sample SAMN13153347, study PRJNA577476) | soil metagenome | isolation source: 200 cm saprolite under Douglas fir tree site 2 hole 3 | place: USA:California | collected 2015-04-18
TACTACAGTTGTAAATATGATAGAATAGGAGGAGAAAAGGAAAAGGAAGCGAGGAACACGTCTTATCAAAGAACAGCAGTGGTCCGAGAGCGGGCCAGCGGGAGCAGAAACGCAGTGGGCAAGCGCCTTTGACGCGCTGGGGGAGCGGATCGGTCGCTACGTGGTGCGGCAGGAACCACGAGAGCGGATGCGAACCTACCTGCGGGTGTTATTGAGTCCGGTCGAACGCAAAAATGGCTGGCAAGTGGCCGAAGAGGCGGGGGAGGCGACACCCTATGCGATGCAACACCTGCTGGACCGAGCCAAATGGGACCCGGATGGGGTGCGCGATGAACTGCGCAGCTACGTCAGCGAGACGTTGGGCGATGAGGCAGCGGTGCTGGTGATCGATGAAACCGGCTTTCTCAAGAAAGGCAGCAAATCGGTGGGAGTGCAACGACAGTACACTGGCACGGCCGGGCGGGTAGAGAACTGCCAGGTGGGAGTCTTCTTGAGCTATGCGAGTGCGAAGGGAGCCTGCTTGCTGGATCGCGAACTGTATCTGCCTAAGAGCTGGACTCAGGACCCAGAGCGGTGCCAAGAGGCGCAGGTGCCAGCAGAGGTGGGGTTTGCCACCAAGCCGGAGTTGGCAGCACGGATGGTGTGGCGCACGCTGGATGCGGGGGTGCCAGTGGCCTGGGTGACGGGCGATACGGTCTATGGCAGCAATCCGCAGCTACGAGCAGGGCTGGAAGCCCGCGGCCAAGCCTATGCGTTGGGGGTGTGTTCTCACGAGTGGGTGGAGGTGAGCGGGCAGCGCGTGCGGGTGGATCGGCTGGCCAAGGGACTCCCGGCGTCAGAGTGGCAGTCTCTGAGTGCCGGAGCGGGAGCCAAGGGACCCCGGCTCTACGACTGGGCCGAGGTCCGCTTGAGCAGCCCGGCCGAAGCCTGCTGGCAGCGCTGGCTGGTCGTGCGCCGCAGCTTGCAGAACACTGCACGGCAGGACAAGCTGGCCTATTTCCTGGTCTTTGCCCAGGCGGGAACCACGTTGGCAGAGATGGTGCAGGCCATCGGCAGTCGCTGGACGGTGGAGCAGTGTTTTGAGGTGGGCAAGGGGGAGGTGGGACTGGCTGACTATGAGGTGCGGTCCTGGCATGGCTGGTATCGGCACGTCACCCTCGCGCTGCTCGCGCAAGCCTTTCTCACGGTCATGCGTGTCCAGAGCCAGGGGGAGCAGGAAAAAAAACGGCTGAGGAGGCTTGCCAGCCCAGTACCCACCACCTCGACGAGTTCGTTGAGCCAGTTCAAGCGCCAGCGGGGCCTGTGATGGTGCCTCTGAGTGTCCCGGAAGTCCGTCGGCTCTTCTGGTATCTCGTCGGGATCACTCCACTGGCTCCGCTGCATCGCTTGGCGTGGTCGATGTGGCGACGCAGCCATCAAGCTCTTGCCAAGCTCTGTCATTACAAACGTCGTCTCGCTCACTATCTACAACTGTAGTACTAGAGAGGGCGAGGCGCGTCAGCTGGGGAGTGGTCCGAAACCCTTCTAGCCGAGCCTTTGAGTGATGAAATGCCCTCCATCCTCTCATAACATGTACACTAACGGGTGCTGTCAAGCTGTATAGATAGTACAGGGACAGGAGCACCAACAATAGGAAGGAGTGCAACGATGCTACATCCAGATTGCGAATCTCTCATGCAAACGATTCAAAGCATCGCAAAGCAAATCGAGGAAATTGACTATCGAATAAGTGCTCTTGAGGCTGAAGCGATGGAGGAACTTGATCCACTAGCGTTTCTCGTTTCCCAGCCAAGGGCTGATCGCCTCATCAAGGAGAAGCACACGCTCCAGAACACATGGCATAACGCCATGAACGAGTTTGCCATCTGTCAATCGGTCTATCCTGCTTACCGCCCTGTTGACTGAGACCACGCTCTTCCTGGCAGATGAATTCCAATGGATGAAAGGAGGATAATTGCTGTGCCCATCTACATCATCATTATGAGTATTGTAGCGATCATCCTCGATCTCTTGGGGGTGATACTGCTTCTCATCCAGACGTTTGATGATGACTTCTACTACTGATTCTCCGGGAGTGAGTCCTGTACCATCTTGCAACTTGCCATTGACAGTTTCGATGGGATGACGGGATGACGTTCTGACACAGGTACATACTACTAGATCAAACTGGAGGCATTTTAGGTAAGGAACACACGAAGTGATCTCGCAAGAGATGAGGTACAAAATATGGACTTGAATAACAATATCACGACAGATAGAGAAGATAGGCCTCTTACAAGAGCAGACATAGAGCAACGCATTCAAATGGTGGGTGGGAGTAACAGGCTGGATATGAGTGGTCAAAATTTAGAGGGAATCGACCTGAGCGAGGCCAACCTCAGCGAGGCCAATCTCAGCGGGGCCAATCTCAGCAATGCCGATCTCAGCAATGCCGACCTCAGCGAGGCCAACATCATCAATGCCAAACTCATCAACGCCGACCTCAGCGGAGCCAAACTTATCAATGCCGATCTCAGCGGGGCCCATCTCAGCAGAGCCCATCTCAGCAGAGCCGACCTCAGCAGATCTGATCTCAGCGAGGCCCACTTCATCAATGCTGACCTCAGCGAAGCTGACCTCAGCGGGGCTCGCCTCAACAAGGCCAACTTCAGCGGGTCCACTCTGTCTGGGACAATCATAACCGCTGAAAGTAAGGAAGATCTCCTTCATGCCATTGGAGTACAGTGGAGCATATAGCAAGAAACATCATCCACAGCACGGATGGATGATGATCAGATGGAATCGCAGAAGAGCTGGGTTGATCGTTCCTCAATGAATAACTTATAGATATGTGGCTTACAACATTCAAGGGAGGATGTACATGGACGAGATCAAGCATTACTTGATGGATATGGATGGAGTCATCCTGCGCGGCACGACGCTTATTCCTGGGGCGAAAGAGTTTGTGCAGCGCCTACGGGCGCAGGGGATTCCGTTCTTGATTCTGACCAATAACTCGCGGTACATTCCGCGCGACCTGCAGGTGCGCTTGTCCTACCTGGGGCTGGAGGTGCCTGCGGAAGCGATCTTCACATCCGCACTTGCTACGGCACAGTTCTTGCATGCACAGCGCCCAGGTGGGCGGGCGTATACCATTGGAGAGTCTGGACTGACGACAGCATTGCATGACATTGGCTATGTCCTGACTGACCAGGAGCCGGAGTACGTGGTGCTGGGGGAGACGACCGCATATGGCTTTGACCGCATTACCCGTGCCATTCGTTTCGTGATGGCTGGGGCGCGTTTCATTGCCACCAATCCGGATGTGATGGGACCCGGTGAGGGAGGTATCGTCCCGGCGACTGGCGCCCTAGCCGCCTTGATCAGCGCGGCCACGGGTGTCAAGCCCTACTTCATCGGCAAACCGAACCCGTTGATGATGCGCACGGCCCTGCGCACACTGGATGCCCATTCCGAGGACTCCGTAATGATCGGGGATCGCATGGATACCGATATTATTGCTGGGATCGAGAGCGGCCTGCGAACTATTCTGGTGCTTACCGGCGTCACCACACGCGAGCAGGTGGAGCGCTTCCCCTTTCGGCCCACCTGGATACGGGAGTCCATTGCAGATGTTGAGGTGTAAAGCGCATCTGACTGAAGCTACTTGCCCTAGAATATCTTGAGATGCTCTGCGAGCATCTCTTTAGAGAAAATATATTTTCGCTTCACAAAATTGATTGAGAAAAATTAATATAAATACTTGACAACGCAACATCCACGACCTATACTTGGTTAGGGTAGACTTACGTCGATAATGGAGAATCCGTAGTCTTAGCACTACCTCACCGGGGTGCTCGGTTGTCTCAGATGGTCTGAGACAGCAGCGACACCTTTGAAGCTGTGTCTGAAGACTGTATCTGCTTCACCACCTGGTTTTAGATGCTCAACAAAGCGAGTGGCGCGACTCGCTGCTCGTTCGTATTTCATAGTTGAACAGATAAGCATGCTTTGCTCTTCAGCATGCCCCAGCTTTCAGAACATGAGACCGCAAAACTCGTAACAATATTATTTGAGAGGATAAATGATCCATGACCTCTCCAATAGATGATGCCTTCGAGGAGGTTGTTGCCTTATTAGACGAGTACGAGCAGTTTCTCTCAGGCAAGGCCCAGGGAACGACGGATGCTTATCTCCGCACGGTGCGTCAAGTGATGGGATGGGTTGCCCAGCTTCCTGGCAATGCAGGACGGTTTCAGCCGCAGCAGTTGACCCAGAGAACAGTGGAGAGGTATCTGACCCACTTAGAGCAGGAAGGGTTGAGTCTGAACCACCGGGCGCGGGTGAAATCCACCATCAGCAATTTTGCCCAGTTTCTCATTGAGGAGAAGGGGCTGCTCCAACGCAACCCGACCCGTGGCATCGATCTTCCCCCCATGCCGCTACTGGCTCCTCAACCGCTCTCGGACGAGCAGCGCTCGGTCCTGCGCTCGTTGGTCAAGCAACAAGGAGATCGACGTGGGGCCGCCCTCTTCGCCTTGGGCTACTGGGCGGGATGCCGGGTGAGCGAGGTCTCCTGGCTGCAGATGGCCCATACTCATGTGGGTCCATCGGAGGGATGGCTCCAGGTGGGCCATGATGGAAGGAAGTGGCGTGATATCGATTTGATGAACAAAGCCCGCCAGCCGCTCTATGACTACTTGCAAGCCACTGATGATCCAACACGTACCTATGTGTTTACGTCGCGGCGCAGCGAGCGTTTGACGGAAGAAGCGATCCACTACTGGTTCCGCACGTTCAAGGCTCAGGGTACGCGGGAACAACGGGAAGTGATCGCGGCTCTCACTTTCCATGACTTGCGGCACGACTTCGCCCACCGGGCACGAGAGGCGGGGTGGGCACTTGAAGAAGTGGCGTCCTATCTTGGGCTTGCCACTAAGCAAGGGGCTCTTCCGACTTTTTGGTGAATCCCTGCGAAATTTATGGACAGCATCGACAGCTGGGAAAAGAGAAGGCTTATATTTCTCCACTTCCAGGGCACTTTTGCAGTTCAAGGTGGATCGTGTGGAGTGCCTTCTCGAGGCTCTCGATGACGTTAATCGTTTCTACTGGGTTAACTACACCTTCGCGTTCCTCTTCATTGACGCCCACTTTCAGCATATTTATTTCGTGGACAAGATGTGCATGCAGACGACGCAATCGGGCACATTTATCATTGTCATCGTTCATAAAGTATTCTTCTCCTTCATGACTATTAGTACTCTTGCTCCTGCGTGACGAAGGCTTCAAGGCATCAGCCCATGCCGTCTCCAGGTTTCCCTGTTGTTAGTCAGCATTGTTCAAGCCCTGGACGACCTCAAACAGGAACCACGTGCGGCGCTCAGTCTGGTCTAGGATCTCCTGCAACGCATTGCTCGTGGCCGGGTCGCGGTGCTGATCACAGCAGGTCTTTTTGTGTTCCCTCAAGTATACATCGTATGTGATGTTTTGTCAAGTATTTATATTATCTCATCAACTATTTATCCGGAACAAAATATATTTTTCTAGAGGGAATATGCTTTGCGAGCATTTCAAGTTCAAGGAGAGGCTAGCCAGACATCATACAGAACCGCCATTGTATAAGACAAAGAGATTCCTATCCGCAAGGGCTCGTGGTTGTCCGTGACCCACATGGCGACCGCAAGGGCTCGTGGTTGTCCGTAACCGGCATGGCCATCACCATGAACCCTTGCGGTCGCCATACCAGGACTTATCCCCCAACATTCCAATACGCCTCATCAAATCCCTGCAACAGCGGTGAGTTAGTCTGCGCAGGCACCGCCATCAGCAATGCACGCATGGCGCGGGTCATGCCGACGAAGATGGTGCGCCGGTCAATTGCCAGAAACTCTTCCCGCTCTTCCTCTGCAACGTTTCCAGGCACATTTCCGTACCAGCCACTGTTGATGAAGCCTGCAAGGGCGACGATGGGGAACTCCAGTCCCTTGGCGGAGTTAAGGGTGAGTACTTTGACCCCTGGACGCGAGAGGTTGAGTTCTTGACCTGTCATGAAGGTGGCCTGGATACCACGCTGTGTTAATTCTACTTCGATTGCCCTTCCTGCTTTCGCTGTGGGGCAGAGAACGGCACAGGCGCCAATGCCAAAGCGAAACGCATGTGCTACTCCCGGTAAGAAGCGTGAGAGAAGTTGCACTTCTTCGCCGCCATTGCGTAGCGCTCGCACGACGGGCAGGGGGCCGTTGTTCACGTAGGTGCGCTCAATCGGCTCGGTATCCAATGCGCCAGCCGCCAGGTAGGATTGCGCTGCTTCGCCAATCTCGCGGGTGGAGCGATAGTTGGCGTACAAGACGCTGGTGCGGCCCTGGAAGCGCAGGCTTTCATGGACATCCGCCCAGTTGAAGCCACTTCCGTAAATAGACTGGTTGGCGTCGGCGGTGACGAAGATGCGATTTGGCTTATCACACAGATGCACAAGCAGGCGTAACGCGCTTGGGTCGAGGTCCTGCGCTTCATCGATGATCACCGCATCGTACAGGAGGCCAACCATATCTCCTGCAACACGTTCCTCCGCCATTGCCCGAACCTGGCGCCATGTGGCCTTGCCCTGCTGCTCCAGCGTTTGCCGGAAGGTCTCATGCACCTGCCAGACTGCTCGCCGCTGGAGCGCGTTGAGGCGGACCTTGCGGCCTGGACGTGGCGCCGCAAGATACTCCTCCTGGGTGGCAATCTGGCGGGCCACGATGACCTGGTTGATTTCCCGGTGTAGGTACTCGATACTGAGCCGCTCAATGGCCTGTCGCTGGGCCTGCTGCTGTAAGGGATTGCCCTCGAATTGGGTTACTTTTACCGCCTGTCGCAGTAAGTAGTTCGCTTCGCCGTGGTTGATGGGCTTTGGCACGACTCCGGCCTTTCGCAACAGTGACATGGCAATGCTGTCTGCCGTTTGCACTTCCACGAATTGCATATCATCGCCGAGCAGCTGTTCTAAGAGTTGCCGGGATGATCTGACGAGGGCATTGGTGTAGGTGGTGAAGAGGATGCGGAACTCGTCGCGTCCTTGTTTGCGCAACTCTTGCACCAACGAGCGCACACGATAGAGTGCGATGATGCTTTTGCCCGTGCCGGGACCGCCCTTGAGGAGTGTGGGACCGGAGGCATTGATGGCCCAGTCCACATACTTTTCCTGTTCGGGTGAGAGCTTGAGGAGGAAACCGAGGAGTTCGCCTTCTTTGAAGCGTAGGAGATCATCGACCTGCTGCAACAGGTAGTCGGGCTGCTGCACGACCTGGATGAGGGGGCGCTCGAACATATACTCGTCGATCTTCAAGAGGTGATCTTCGGGAATGCCAGGGCAGTCGAGCAAGTCTTCTTGTGTCTGGATTGGTAGCAAGCGGACATGGCAAGCTTTGGGGATATGCAGGTTCGTTAGCAATTCCTCGGTAATGGGTTCAGGCAGGCGTCGCTTTTCTGGCGTTTTGGGGACATAGGACCGTTCCCAATACGGTTGAGTGGTTTTGGTCGTTTCTGTTTCATGCAGGTCGGCATCAAGCCCGCCGAGGAACTCAACGTCGTGTTCTTCGTCGTAGGTGTCATCGTCACGACGGCGCAGCGCGAGCAGGCTGATGTAGGGCTGCTCGAAGGTGTAGAAGATGCGGTAATTGCCGCTACGGAGGCGGTGAAGTTTGCCATGCATGTACTTGAGCTGCTTTTTGACTTTGGCGTCAGGCGTCGGGTCTTCGGACAACAGTTTGATTTTTTCCAGGACCTGGTGAGCCTCTTTGGGAGGTAAGGCCAACCATTCGGTTTGAAAGGATGGTTTCATTGTTGTGAGCCATTGAGTGGTCATGTAGTATACCCCCTATCTAGCGACATAGCATATTGTATAGTTCAGTTAGGGTGGATTATACCGGATAAAGGGGTTTTTGCATACAGGTCTGGTACTTTGAGTACTTTGCCAGACACCTCAACTATCGCTGCTGTTTGCCTTCTGGGCCCAGCAACTGCATTTCGATCTGGGTAGCGGTGAGTTAGGCAATCACCTCTGGGCGGCAGAAGGGACAGGTTGTGTGAATGGCTGTGGCATTTTTGCCACCGGCAGACTGAGACCACAAAAAAGCATGCTGCTAACGTCTATTGAAGTACACAGAAAAAGAAGGTGTCCTTCAGAATCATGAGACGAAATGATGTGTCTCGTGAAGTAAGCATAATAGATTGGAGCAATAGCATGTCTCTCGGATCCCTCGAATTCACGCACAGTGGTATTAACTATGGCCTCCTGAAAAGTCGCCCGACTGACCGTCTCTTCGGCAGCGACCAGACCAATCAGCACTACCAGATTCACGCCATCGCCGGCACAGCAGAATATCGCGTCGCCGTCAACGTCCAGTCGCAGGATGCCCCCTCGACATTACTGTATTTCGTAAATGAAAATTTCCAACACCCGATCATTGACAGGCTCGCGAACACGGATTGGGGCTTTCAACTCGTCGCCAAGCAGCCGGATGGCCTCGCACTCGATTTCGTACGTGGCAATCTCTTTGATGTAAGTCAGATGCAACTTCTCCCAGCCAACGATCCATCCCATCATGACCTCAACGATCTCATTGACGGCTATGTACAGGCCGCCATCGCCGATCCCGACGCGGTCCTCTATGCTTTCGGCGCTGGCTGGGGACCGGAAGGCAAGCCCGATCAGTACTTCGACTTTGTGCCTGGTCAGGGCATCCATGATATCCACATGAATCAAGGCAACTCCGCAAACTGGCAGCATGATGACGGAACATGGCAGGATGGTGGGCTGCTGATCAACCTGGCAGCCCAGAAAAAATGGGTGGCCCTCTTCCTGGCCTTCCAGTCGCAATGCTTCAACACCGATGACACCACCGGGCACTGCGCATAAGGGTGGGGCAAAGATGCCCTGCATTGTCCTTTGTCAGAAATTTTCCGGCTTATGGCCCTTTTGGCGTGGCGCGAAACCTCGATGGCGCCATCGCTCGCTGCTCAGTGATCCCCCGCTGCCTGAGGTCCTCATGGTGTTACCCTTCTTGTGTACACACGTCCTACTGGCAGAGAGCACATCAGGGAGGTGTGAGGAAATGTCCTGCTCTGATGACGCTAACTCCGCTCCACTGGCTGTGCGGTGGGAACACGTTCCACAGGGATGCATCTCGATTATCGTTGGATGCAGAAGGAGAAGAAAAGGGAAGTCCATCAACGCAACGGCTACAGTCTTGAGCGGGGCAAGATGCGCAGACATGTGTGTCTTTTGGGATGCTCTCAAAGTACTGATCCATCCGGGATCTGTCTCTTCCACGCTGATGCAAAGTATCTCACGAATTGTGTAGGAGAGAATCATCCAGGGAAGCAAAAGGAGGATGTGCGTTATGCAACCATCAACCGCGGTCTCGAGGCGCACGACGCAACCACATTGGCGCACGCTCAAGCTGATGGCAGGCTTTCTCAAAATCATTGCCTGTCTGATCCTGCTCGGCGGGGTCGTCCTGGCGGTAGTGATCGTGCTGGAGGTGGTCAAGGTGTTGCCTCTGCCTGTGTTGCCTGTTCCGGCTGAGATGGCATTGCCGATCTCTATGGTCTATCTCATAGGTACTGTGCTGGCAACGGCACTGAGCTTTCTCGTGTTTAATGCGCTCGCTGAGTTGATTCTGTTGCTGGTAGCGATTGAGTCCAATACACGCCAGCGGCCCTTCTAGGGAACTGCTTGCTCCGCGAACATGCAGAGGCTTCTCTAGTTTCGGAGAGCAGGCGCTGCCTGGCTTCGATATCGCGTACGTCGCGTTCCGGCCGGGTGCTGATTTTGCGGCGCAGGAGATGTGAGGTATTTTTATTGCGTTGGTTGCTATTCCGTTGATCTCGACATAAGCTGCGTAAGCTAGAGATGCAGAGCCTCTACTGTCTCCAGTACTTCGTTAGCGTGTTCTTCCGGATTGACTTTATGCCAGATCTTGCGCACGATGCCATCTTTATCAATCAAGAAGGTCTCTCGATTGACGCCCATGTATTTCTTACCGTACATGTTTTTCTCTCCATAGACACCATAGAGTTGAGAAACAGTTGTGTCGGTGTCGGAGAGTAGGGGAAAAGGAAGACCGTACTTTTCTGTGAATTTAGTGTGGGAATCCACACTATCTGTGCTCACGCCGAGTACGACAATCCCGCGTTTCTGCATCTCATGATTGGCATCACGGAAGCTGCAAGCTTCTTTTGTGCAACCAGGCGTATCATCCTTTGGATAGAAATATAAAACTATTGTTCGTCCATTAAGCTCTCGTAGATGCACCTGGCCGTTTTTCACGACGTCGTCACTTCCCACAGCGGGGAGAGTAAAATCAGGAGCAGGCTGCTCCTCCTGGATTATTGCATTACTCACAAAAATCTCCTCTCAGAGTTTGGTTTACTTAACTACGAAGAGTATATCATACCTTTCTTTCATGTTGATATCGCCATGAGGTCGAGTGGACGATCGCTTGACATGGATCAAAGGCGTTGCCAAAGAAGGTGACCAGGTGGCGCACAACGAGATCGTTTTTTTGCGCGTAGCGTGAGGGCCAACCTGACGACCGCAAGGGATCGCCAGGCTCGACACCATGCAAAAATTTGAACTTCACCCAGAA
>WNFH01007373.1_pt1 | contig 10607 bp, 8 predicted proteins | sample 5400411 | NCBI WGS metagenome assembly WNFH01 (sample SAMN13153347, study PRJNA577476) | soil metagenome | isolation source: 200 cm saprolite under Douglas fir tree site 2 hole 3 | place: USA:California | collected 2015-04-18
TCAGCGATTTTGACTCGGCGCTCGGCTTCTTCGCCGGCCATCATGATTTCCAGTTGGCGGTCCTCGGCTTTTGCTGCTTCAGCTTCCGCGTTCGCGATTTCGTGCTGGAGGGCCTTGTAAGCTTCGTTGGTCTTGACGGCGCCGCTCTGGTCGCGGTACTTGCGGGCGCGGTCCTTCCACTGCTCGACGTCAAGCTCGAATTTCTTGCGTTCTTTCTGGCTGTTGACCTGTGCTTCTTTTGCTGCCGCGACCGCGGCCCGAACGCCGCTGAGCTTGGCGTCAGCTTCGCGGATGCGTTTCGGAAAGGCCTCCAGTTCGGCGCGCAAGGCGGTAATCAGATGGTCGACACGCTGGAGCTCAATCAAGTGAGGAATGGCGGGATGCATGCACAGAAATTCTAACACAGGAGAGGCACGAGCTTTTCGACGAGACCGTCAGAGGATAGAATGCCTGCGCTTTTCAAGAAGCAGTTTGGGAACGGCTTTTTCAAGGAGAAGGAACGATGCCGCATGTGCAGATTACCTGGGTCGAGGGACGTGCTCCGGAGATGAAGCGCAAGATCGCCGAACGCATCACGGCCGTGTTGATCGAAGACGGCCGGGCCAAGCGCGAAAACATTCACGTGGCCTTTCACGATGTGCCAGCGACGAATTACGCTGAGGCAGGCGTGCTGGTGGCGGACCAGAAGCGCACACCGTGAAAACAAACAAGGAGGGCGGACCGGCACCTCACGGCTGTTCGGGGTACGAGTCCGCCCCCATCAATGCAAGAGATTGTTAACCGGAGGCGCGAAGGTCGCGGCGGATGAGCGTGAAATCGAGGAAGTAGCCCGCGCCGACGGCCAGGGGAATGATGCCGAACGCGGCGGCGGTCCAGAAGTCGCGGTCCGCTTGGATCTGCGCGATCAAACCGAAGGTCAAGATGTAGCCCACTGCTCCGGCGATCAGCAGAATTCCCGCGCGGCGAGATCGCGCCGCTTGAGACAATTCCGGCTCCAGCGGAATGCTTACTCCGCGTGCAATGGCTGCGAGACGCTCCTCGCTGCGCAGTTTCCGCACCCGGTAATAGGTATACAGCGCGCCGAGGGGGACACCCATCCCCAAAGTCACGGCGACCAATCCAATCAATTCTCCGCCCATAATGTGCTCCTTTTTTCTTTAGCGCGCCCGTCGAGCGCGGAATCCCGGGGAACCGTTGTCGCTAGTAGGTACGGAGCGGCGCGGCAGAAAGTTCCGGAAATTTTGTGCGGAGAGAGATGAGTTACAGCACTGTGAAAATGAAGTTTGAGCAGAGCGGGTCAGTTTACTTCCCGGACTTGCAGGGTCTGGTCCACGGCGAGCGTGGGATAACGGATCGGGGAACCGGCGGGCGCAGTAGCGTGGCGCGCAGTGACGGTGAAGTTTTCTCCGGCACACACCACGGAATACGAGTAGCCATCCCGCTCGGGGCGCGACATCGCCAGAGAGTTGGAAGAGAGTAGTTCATCAAGCCCTGCGCAGTGGCCGTTTTGCGCGACAAAAAGGCGCTCGGCCTGCGCGATCTGCAGCAGATCGCTTCGAACGCCAGTGAGGCTGATGGCTTGCGTGGATGCCGTGCCTTCGTCGATGGTGGGCATTTTCTTCAGATAGAAGTGATAGACGCCGAGGAGTATGGCGGCAGCGACGAGAACCGCAGCGAGGGCTCGCATGGTCTGATTGTGTTCCCGGGGCGTTAGGGCCGCAAGGCTTCCGTCCGCGTGCGTGCGGAAGGAAACAACGGCTCTGTTTTTCCGGTGTGCTGCGTGGGGCTTTGCTAGACTGGCTTTCACGCCGCTTCCCCTACCCGGCGAAACGCTCCCTTCGGAATGTCGTATGAATATCGCCACGCTGCCCGGCAAATTCCACGAACTGGACAAACAGCGTCAGGCAGAGCTTGACGAGGCCCGGTTGATCCAAAGTTCGATGCTGCCGGAGAAATCGCTTCGTGCGGGCGAAGTGACAGTCTCGCATGAGTTTCACCCGGTCGACGAAGTGGGCGGAGATTTTCTGGATTATTTTGAGCTTTCGGATGGCACCGTCGGGCTCTACCTGGGCGACGTATCCGGCAAGGGGCTGGCCGCCGCAATGTACGCAGCGCTCGCGGTTGGGACCCTGCGCGGTGTTCACAAAACGGGTCAGTCGCCAAGTGCGGTCCTGGGGTTGCTGAACAAGCGCCTGCTTCTGCGTAGTCTTCCGAGGCGGCACACTGCAATGCAATATGCCGTTTTTGATCCGCGGAGCAGGGAGATGCAGATCGCCAGCGCGGGAATGCCCGGTCCTCTGTACCTCTCCGGGAAAGGTTGCCAAGCGCTCGAGCTTTCGGGAATTCCGCCGGGACTCTTGCCGGAGGCGACCTATGACGTTACCACGCTGCGGCTTCAACCTGGTGAATCCCTACTTTTCTGCACGGATGGCATTACGGAAGCGTTTGATCCCCTTGGAGAGGGCTTTGGAATCGAGCGGTTGGTGGCGCTGTGCGGGAAACATGGCGGTGCCTCTGCGGCGGAGCTTCTCCCAGAAATCTCGCGCGCGCTCGGGCGCTTCTGTCGCGAAGCAGAACAGCATGACGACAGAACCGCAGCATTCTTTCATACGGCCGGCGAGTGACAAACTGAGCGGCGCAGCCGCCCCAAGGGGCAAAGACTGCGCAAGCCAGCCCGGGTTTGCGGTTGACACTGGAAACGCTCTCCAGTAACAACAATAGATAACGTTTTCCGGACGGATGCCCAAATGGGAAGGGCATTTTGTGAGGCTAACCACAGTGACGTACACTTAATGATTCGAGATGGTGTCTAATTTTGAGTGAGGCTCCCTTTGACCAAGTCGATCCGTAAACACATAATTTCTTTCCTGCGCGGAATGAGTCTGCTGATCTTTTTGGCGCAGGTTTTCGCGGCCACCGCGCAAGCCGGGCCGCCGGATACCCAAGCTAAGCGCTCACCTCTGCTTGCCGCGCTGCAGGCGGAACTGCAACGCTCGATGAAGTCGCTCAACGCGCAGGAGCCGCCCGCTTACTACATGGGTTACACGGTCACGGACACGCAGAGAGCGGAGGTATCGGGCTCGAATGGCGCGCTGCTTTCTAGCAGCGAGGCGCGCAACCGCTGGCTGGAAGTCACCGTGCGCACGGGCACCTACGGCGAAGACAACACGCACAAGATCGGGGACCGGCGGGGAGTCAGCGGCGGGCCGGGGACGGCCGTTCCCATCGACGATGATCCCGAAGTGCTGCGGCGGGCCGTGTGGCTGGAGACCGACAAACAGTACCGCGCCGCCGCCGAAGCTCTGATCAAGATCAAGACGGGACGGGAAGTGAAGGTCGATTCTGTGGAAAACAGAGCGCCGGATTTTTCGCGCGAAGAGCCGCGTACCTACGTGGGCCAGCCGGTCTCTTTCACGCTGGACCGTAAGCCGTGGGAAGAAAAGGTGCGCGCGTACACCCGGACATTCCGTGACTCGGCGGCGATCATCAATTCCATCGTCACCTTTACCGCGCAGGCCCAGAACGCCTACCAGGTCACCAGCGAAGGGACGCAGCTTCAATTCGGGCAGATTCGCTACCGGCTGGAATTGTTCATCCAGGGCAAAGCGCCCGATGGGATGGATATCGACCGCTACTACAATTTTGACTGGGTGAATCCCTCGGACGCTCCGGACGACAAGGCTGTATACGCGGCGCAGGCCACCATGCGCAAGGAACTCGAAGGACTCGTAGCCGCGCCTATCAATGAGCCGTCGGTGGGCCCGGCGCTTTTGACCGGGCGCGCGGCGGCGGTGTTCTTCCACGAAGTATTCGGCCATCGCGCCGAAGGCCACCGGCAAAAGGATGCAGCCGAAGGGCAGACGTTTGCGAAAAAAGTGGGCGAGCAAATCCTGCCTGATTTTCTGAGCATCGTGGACGACACGACGATGAGAAAGCTCGGTCCGCAGGATCTGCTGGGCTATTACCAGTTCGACGATGAGGGTGTCGCCGCGCAGCGAGTGACCCTGGTGGATCACGGAGTGCTGAAGAATTTCGAGATGGCGCGTTCGCCGCTGGTGGGCTTCCCGCATTCGAATGGACACGGGCGGCGGCAACTCGGCGCGACTCCGGTGTCGCGGCAGGGAAACCTCATCGTGCAGAGCAGTAAGTCGCTGACGAACGCGCAGCTCCGCGCCAAGCTAATCGACTTGATCAAAGCGCAGGGAAAACCGTTTGGCCTGTTAATCGACGACATCGCCGGAGGATTCACGTTTACCGGACGCGGGCAGCCTCAAGCGTTTCAGGTGCTGCCCTTGGTTGTCTACAAGGTGTATGCCGACGGGCGCCCGGACGAACTGGTGCGCGGCGTGGACATCGTTGGCACTCCGCTGGCCGCGCTGACGAAAATCGTGGCCACGGGCGACACGCCGGAAGTGTTCAACGGCTACTGCGGAGCGGAGTCCGGCTCGGTTCCGGTGGCGGCCGCCTCTCCGGCAATCCTGACCTCGGAATTGGAAGTACAGAAGAAAGAAAGCTCGACGGACCGTCCGCCAATTTTGCCGGCGCCTGCTCATGACACGGTGAAACCGGGAGGCCAGCTGTGAGGCGCGGCGCGGCAAAGGCAGGATTGGCAATTCTCGCGGCGGTGCTGAGTCGCGGCGCCGTGGCGCGCGCGCAAGCTCCGCAGGATAACGACCATACCTTGCAGGCCATGCGCGACGAAATGGCGCGCTCGAAGACGCGGTTGTCATTGAAAATTCCGGGGCTGGATCAGCCGCAGAGGCCCTACTACGTCGAATACCGGTTGCTGGATCTTGACGTGCGCGAAGCCGTCGCGGAGTTCGGCGCGCTGCTCTCCACCACGCATACCCGCAACCGCTTTATGAACGTGGAAGCGCGCGTCGGGGATTACAAACGGGACAGCTCGAACTTCGTCAGCGATGAAGGCTTTCGCGGATTCATCGGGCCGACCGGTTCTGTCGGAATCGACCGGGACTACGATTCTTTGCGCCAAGATCTTTGGATTGCCACCGACCAGGCGTTTAAGGAAGCAGTAGAGACGTATTCGCGCAAGCAGGCGTATCTGAGCAGCCTGGCACGGCAGTCGGACATCGACGATTTTGCGAAGGCGGAGCCGGTGCAGCTCATCGAGCCACTGGTCGCATCCGACTGGAGCAGCCGCAATTGGGACCAGGAAGCGCGCGATACTTCTGCGGCGCTGCGGGCATTTCCGCAAATTTATGAAACCCGGGCGACGTATTACTTGATCTACGCTACAGAATATTTGTTGACCAGCGAGGGCACGGAGATTCGTACGAATCGCTGCTACGCCGCGATTGAGGCAGGCATGAATACGCTGGCCGACGACGGCGTGGAATTGAATCACTTCTACGCGGCTTACGCGCGGCGCCCGGCGGATCTCCCGGGCGTGGAGGCTGTTCGCAAGGGTTTGAACGTCGCAGCCAGTGAATTGATGGCCACGCGCGCGGCACAGCCGGCCCAGGATTACAACGGGCCGGTGCTCTTCGAAGCGCGCGCCGCGGCTCCTCTTCTCGCGGAAGTGCTGGGTCCGGCGATGAACGGAGCGCGGCCGCCGGTGTCGTTCACGCCGGTGATGGAGCAACTCCTTACCGGACTCGGCGGGAAAAGCGACTGGGTGGGACGAATCGGGGCGCGGGTCCTGCCGCCCAGCGTCTCCATCATCGATGACCCGAGCGCCAAGGAGTTTCACGGGACGCCTTTGCTCGGCGGGTATGCGGTCGATGAAGAAGGTGTGAAAGCGCAGAAAGCCACCGTCGTCGAAAACGGCAACCTGAAAGAGCTGCTGATGTCGCGCCGGCCGGGGCCGGACTCCGACAAATCAAACGGCCACGGTCGGTCGGCGTTTTTGAACGATGCCAAGCCGACGATGAGCAATTTGTTTTTCACCTCGACGGAGACGGTTTCGCCCGCGGAATTGAAAAAGAAATTTCTCGATGAATGCCGGGCGGAGAAGCTTTCCTACTGCCTGGTCGTGCGAGAGATGGACAATCCGTCGATCAGCCTGCTGCACCAGGAGGATTTCTCCGAGCTGCTCGCAAGCTTCGGCGGAGGAGCGGGGACGGGCGATCGCTTGCCTCTGGTCGTCTACAAAATTTACCCGGCGGACGGACGCGAGGAGATGGTGCGCGGGGCGCGCCTCGTGGGCGTGAACGCACGCGCGCTGCGAAACTTGGGAGCTATCGGGAACGACAGCCTTGCTTACAACTACATGCAGAGCCAGGTTGCAGGTTTTGCGGGGACGGCGCTCGGCGCGTTTGGTTCCGCGCAGAGCGGCTTGCCCGCCTCGATCGTGGCTCCGTCATTGCTCTTTGATGACTTGGAAGTGCGCGGCGCGCGCGGCGAACCGAAGCGGCTGCCGCTCCTCCCCGCCCCGCCCATGACTGCGGCGAAGTGAGGCCACAACTGTTCCGCGGGCGATTTGCCCGCGCTTCCAGAGACTGGGCCGGGTTGCCTTAGGTTGGGCGAGGCATGCAAAAATCCCTGTCCCGCATGAGCGCTTTCACTGCTTTACCTCTGCCAATAGATCTTCAAAATCATTAATTGAAAAACGATCGACCTTAGCCGGCAGCATAACGTCAATCTCCTCTTTCGGATGCGTCACGGCAATCGCCCCCAGGCGCTGTGTTTTGTCGCCCATGTGGGCGTAAAGGGGAATGACGTCTTTCCATGTGTCGGGGACGCTGGCGCGCGCGAGTTCCGCCTTGAGGTGTGTTTTCCCGTCCGATGTTACTTCCGTCGCGTAATGAAAAGTGTATTGCGGCTCGCCCATGCCGTAAACGTACTGGTTGAAGAACCAGTCCATCTTGTGGTTGCCGTCGAGGTCCATGGACCGTGTCATGTGCTTCTCGACGATGGCTTTGAAATCTTCCGTGGAGGCGGGCTTGTTTTCGAACGTCTTGCAATAGTCCTGCATCATCTCTTTGAACAGATGGTCGGGGTCCGGGTTGCGCGAGTCCATCAGTTGCATGCGCAGCATGTGCAGCACGTAACCGCCCTTGGAGTAGATCAGGTCCTGGTAGGAACGGGGCGAGGTGATGGAGGCTCTAATGCGCCGTCCCATCCAGATCGGTCCAAGCGATTCGACGGCGTGACCATTCTGGTCCTTGGTGTGCAAGAGTTCCTTTTCCTTGCGCCAGCGACTTAAGTACTCCTTCATGTTCTGACGGTATTGCACGTAAAGGTTGCCGGAGAATTCGGCAAATCCTTCCGAGAGCCACTGGTCGTGATAGCTCTTCCAGCCGACCTTGTGGCCCCACCACTGGTGAGAAGTCTCGTGAGCGCGGAAAAAGTCTGTAACGGCGGTCTGATCCTGAATGCCGATAGCATGGCGTTGCGTGGAATCGAGGAACGATGCCGACCAGATATAGAGGAGTCCCGGCCATCCCTGGCCATATCCGGCAGAGAAAGGCAGCGTAGTTACCGCCAATTGCTTGTAAGGATAAGGCCCGAAGTACATGTCAAAGACACGCAGCATATTGGCGATTTCTATTCCCATCGTCTTGGCCATGTTCGAAGGAGACATCGACCCGACCGCCGCCTGGCCCTGACCGGATTCAAAGTAGCGCTGCACGTTCAGCATCACGTCATCGGGCTCGCGATTGGCATAGACATCTACCGAAGCCTGATCTGCTTTGTCGTTGTAGACCTTGTAGTCTCCGTAGGCGAACCCAGCGACCGCCAACGGAACGCTGCTCTTCCAGGTGGAGATTTTGGTGTTCCCGTCGACGGTCTCGCTGGTCTTGTCGGCAGTGGCCACGAGAGTCAGGTTTTTGGGATTGTGAAAGGTAAGCTCAAAATCGGCGCGCGCCGCGAAGCTATCCGGGATTGCCGGATACCAGCCCGAACTCTCACAAAAGAAATACCCGCTGCCGACTTTGCGAATGGCGCGCTTGCCACCGTAGTGGAATTCGAGCGATTCGGGCGTGCCGGGAGCGAGCGGCTGCGAAAGAACCACCGCCACGTAGTCCCCATAGGACTGAAAGCGGTCTTTTCCTTCGCGCGATTGATAGAAGGAGAGGGACGCGTTCTTGGAATCCTTGATGGACTCGACGCGGAGATTCGAATCGAGGTCAAAAATCAGGACGCTCTGCCCGGCCAAGCGGGGCTCGAGATCGACGTGGGCCGTGGCATGCAATTCCGCCCCGGAAGTGACTCCCGCATCGATTTTGTAGCCACGAATGATGAAGTCATTCTTGGCCTGTGGGTTTTTCCAGGCGTCAGCGCTCGTGCGTCCGCCCGCGGGAAAACTCATCCAGATATCGAAGATCTTGAGCGGGCCCACATCAACCCAGCGTCCAATGCGGACATCTTCGGGTTCAAGCAAGTCATCGCGAATCTCCACCCAGCCTTTGCCGGCGACCTTCAGATCCGCCAGGAAATAAGCCGTGCGAGTTCGATCGGCCGACAGCAGGCTCTGCAACAGGCGAGGCAAGGACGACTCGCCAAGGTCCTCTCGTTCCTTCTGGCGCTTTGCGTAGAAATCGTCACCCGCGGGGCCGGAAGATTGCCATTTCACCTGTTTTGCAACTTCGTCGAACAAGCCGTCCGTGAAGCTGAACGTGGCGTCAGTAAAGGCCATGTCGAGTTTTGCTTGACCCGTGAACAAGTGGAGCTGCTGGGCCTCATTGAAACTCGGTGGATCGGCTTGCACCCGGCCGTTGCCATGGAAGACGGCGCCGAACACCACGCCATTCACCGGCTGAGTGAATTGAATCGTGCCGTCGGTGAGCGTGATGTGAATACGGTCGCGGACTATGTTCACATTTTCGGCGTGCGCCGATTTTGCGGCATCCATGGCCGGGGCGGATAGAGCGTTCCAGACGCCCGCGGCGGGTGACACCGCAGGAGTTTGCGCCAAGCATGTAGGCGCAGACACAATCCACGCTGCGAACATAAGCGCCACACTTCTGAACATGGGGATGGCTCCCGACACCTTGCGAAAAACTACCTTGTCTCAGCTTTGGTGGCAAGTACCAAAGGAAGTATGCGTTCCCGCGAAACGGAGCCTCATTGGCGTACGGTGATTGGTCGTCGCGCAACCGCACGGTTCGCGTGCACCCGGGATGTGCAGAATTAGAGGGTAGTTGAGGTAGTCTAACGCAACAGCCATCATGGCGCAGCCAGAGCAAGAAGTCAGGGAAAAGAAGCGGGCGGCCCTGTTGAGCGTCGGGTCGGCGACGCTCCTGGTGTCGCTGAAGGCCTTCCTCGTCATCCGCACGGGAAGCCTGGGGGTGCTCTCCGAAGCGCTGCATTCGGGGCTGGACCTGCTCGCGGCAATTATCACGTTTCTCTCCGTCCGGGTGTCCGATCAGCCCGCGGACGAGAAGCATCCATACGGCCACGGCAAATTTGAAAACTTCTCGGCTTTCGTCGAGACCGGGCTGCTCCTCCTCACCGCTCTGTACATCATTTACGAAGCGTTCCACCGGCTGTTTTTCCATAGCGTACACATCCGGCCGAGCGTGACGGCAATCCTCGTTCTCCTGGTTGCCCTGGGGATTGATTTGACAAGGTCTCGCGCACTCTCGCACGTCGCGCAAAAGTACTCGAGTGAGGCGCTGGAGGCGGACGCGCTGCATTTTTCGACCGACGTCTGGAGCACCATTGTCGTGATCACGGGCATTGCGCTGGTGTGGGCCGGGGAAATGTGGAATCTGCCCTCGCTGGTCTACGCCGACGCGCTGGCCGGACTCGCCGTCGCCGCCGTGATTATCTGGGTTGGCTCGCAACTCGGTCGGCGCACCCTGGACGCCTTACTCGATGCCGCGCCGGAAGGCTTGCAACAGCAAATCGCCCGTGCCGTGGCGGGTATGGAGGGGGTGCTGGACGTGGACCGCGTGCGCGTGCGCCGCGCGGGAAACCGTCATTTTGTGGACGCCACGGTCAGCGTGGCGCGCACCGCAAGCTTGGAGCAGGTACACGCGCTGAGCGACGCCATCGAAAAACGCATCTGCGAAATCGTGCCGGCTGACGTGATGGTGCACGCCGAGCCTCGCGCGCCCCAGGGCGAACATTTGTTTGAAGCCATTCGAGCAGTGGCGCAGAGCATGGGGCTGGCAATTCATGACCTCACGGCGCTGCAGCAGCGGGGGCAACTCTTCATCGAGCTGCATCTCGAAGTTGACGAGAACCTCAGCCTCCGCCAGGCCCACCGCCAGGCGAGCGAACTGGAAGAACGCATCCGGGAGCTGCGCGACGGCGCCGCCGATGTCAACATTCACATCGAACCGCTGGGCCGGCACATCGCCACTCCCGACGCCGACGCCGGCGAGATGAAACAGCTCTCCCGGGCCATCGAAAATTTTCTGAACGAACTGACTTTAGAATACGACGAGCTCGTGAATTGTCACGACGTGCGCGTGAGGCAGGTGGAGCACCATATTCTTGCCTCGTGCCATTGCACGATGAGAGGCGCTCTTCTCATCACCCAGGTGCACGATGTGACGGCGGCGCTGGAAGACCGCGTGAAAGAGAAATTTCCTCAAGTGCACCGCGTTACGATTCATCCGGAACCCGCCGAGGAATAGTGTTTGGAAAGACCTGCCTCTCTGTCTCTGGCACGGGAAGAAAGCCACCGAGCCGCGTTG
>WNFH01003954.1_pt1 | contig 10606 bp, 11 predicted proteins | sample 5400411 | NCBI WGS metagenome assembly WNFH01 (sample SAMN13153347, study PRJNA577476) | soil metagenome | isolation source: 200 cm saprolite under Douglas fir tree site 2 hole 3 | place: USA:California | collected 2015-04-18
GAGAGCATGTCGCGAGCACCGTTTGTCATCGGCAAGTCGGATCGCGCGTATTCTCGCTCTATGAGAATGGAAGATACCACGCTCGGCTGGCGATTCGTAAATCCTTGTATGAAGGCAAAGTACGGCGTTGATTCGATGCCGGAAACGGGCGAGAACGTCGCCGAAGAGTTTCACATCTCTCGCACCGATCAGGATCTATTCGCTCTGAGGAGTCAGCAGCGCGCGGCGGAGGCCATCCGCAGCGGCAGGATGAAGCAGGAAATTGTGGCCGTGCCAATTCCACAAAAGAATGGAGACTCGCTACTTTTCTCGGAGGATGAGCATCCCCGGCCGGACACGACGCTGGAAGCGCTTTCGAAATTGAGACCCCTCCTGAAACCGGATGGCACGATCACTGCTGGAAATGCGTCGGGAGTGAATGACGGAGCTGGTGCATTGCTGCTGGCCTCCGAGGCGGCGTTGAAACGCCACGGATTGACGCCAAGAGCCCGCGTCGTTGCTGCCGCGGCCGCTGGCGTCGCTCCGCGAGTCATGGGCATGGGTCCAACTCCCGCGACACGAAAAGTCCTGGCCCAGGCCGGCTTGTCGCTCGGGCAAATGGACGTTGTGGAATTGAATGAAGCGTTTGCGTCACAGGCCCTGGCTGTTTTGCGCGAATTGGGAATTCCGGACGACGCGACGCACGTGAATCCGAACGGTGGTGCGATTGCTCTCGGGCACCCCTTAGGTGCCAGCGGCGCGCGGCTTGTAACCACGGCGCTCTATCAGCTCATGCGCACTAATGGCAGATATGCGCTCTGCACCATGTGCATCGGTGTGGGCCAAGGAATTGCCTTGATTCTGGAACGCGTTTAGCATGACCGGCGCTTCAAGGAGCGCCCATTTCCTCGTAGTCGCCGCGAGCCGGGACACAACTGCTGTGGGAGAAGAATAACTTCGATGCCCATCGTTAAGTCTGGCGAAGCCCGCATTCATTACGCGCTCGAAGGTCAGAGTGGGGCGCCCGCGCTGGTGCTCTCGAATTCGCTTGGCACGAATTATTCCATGTGGGATCCGCAACTACCGGAACTTAGAAAGAAGCTCCGGGTCCTGCGCTACGATACGAGAGGGCACGGACAGTCCTCGCTCACACCGGGCCCCTACTCCATCGAACAGCTCGGGAGAGATGTCATGGCACTGCTCGACGCATTGGACCTGGACCGCGTGCATTTTTGCGGGCTGTCCATGGGTGGAATGATTGGCATGTGGCTGGGAGCCAACGCGCCCGAACGCCTGAATAAGCTGGTCCTCTGTAACACGGCCGCGAAGATTGGAACCTCAGAGGTTTGGAATGCCCGTATCGAGGCGGTTCGAAAGAACGGAATGAAATCCGTTGCGTCGGCGGTTGTCGAGCGGTGGTTTTCGCCCGCCTTCCGCGAGAAGCCCCCTGCAACGGTATCAAGTACTTTGAAAATGCTTGAGGCAGCAAACCCGGAGGGCTATGCGGCATGTTGCGCCGCCATTCGCGATTTCGATTTCCGCGAACAGTTAAGCAGGATTCGCGTGCCAACCCTGGTGATCGCCGGAGCGCACGATCCGTCTACACCGCCTGCGGACGGGCGCTTTCTCGCAGATCAGATTCAGGGCGCGCAATACGCTGAACTCGACGCCGCGCACCTCTCCAACATCGAAGCTCAAGACCGATTCAACAATGAAGTTGCCAAATTTCTGAACTCCTGAGGAGGCTTGCCGATGCTACTTCCGTACCAGGCTTCAATTACCGGGCCTCGCGCGGTCGATGAGGAATGTGCGTGTGACGAGCGAACGGCTCGTAAGCAAGGCGGTCGCCGGAAAATGGGAGTACCGCACCCTGCGCACAAATCCGAGGGGTCGCACCTTCCCGTCCTTGTTGACTCTGCATTCGAATACGACGGTGCCGCGCTTGTCGATAATGACCATCCTGAACGGCGGACTACACTTGCGGGGTTCGTTTGACCGGATGAAACCGATCATTTCGTCAGCCAGTCCGCCAGCTATGTTCTGGTAATTCACGGCCGGTATTGCATGCAACCATTTGTCCTTGATCTCCGCGTTGCGTCCACCGCCGGTGTTTTTCATTTTTTAATCTCTCCCGCAAGTCTTGCGTTCGACTCGGAAGAGGCTCGATCCTGCATCCAAGTGAGCCGCCTCGGAAGACGCGAGGCGCGCAACCAGCGCCCCGGGGCCAGCTATATGGTCGAATGAAACACAGCTATATAGCACTTATGCCCCAACGTCAAGCGTTATTTTGTACTTTCTACAGATATTTGAAATGGAGGACTATAGCGCCAGATGGATTCCGCTCTATATCACTACGGGTCCAGGAATGAACCCTCCGCGTTTTCAGGTCTTGACGTGGAGTCAGAATGGAATATCGTTCTTGTTATGCATCCGCCTCCCCCCCAAGCGTCCACGAAGGAGTCCCGGACCCGTTCGGGAGTAAGAGTGCCGGCGAAGAATCGCAACGGCTTGCCCGCCTACCAGAGAATTCAGGCCGCCATCCGCAAGCGCATTGATGCCGGACAGTTGCATCCCGGTGATGCCGTCGCCTCGGAGCGCGACCTCGCCAAGATTCATCAGGTCAGCCTGATGACCGCGCGCCACGCCCTTGCCTCGCTCGAACGCGAAGGGATCGTCGAGCGCCGCCGCGGCATCGGAACTTTTGTCGCCGCCCCAAAAATTCACTTTAATAAATTGATGAGCTATACCGAGCAGATGTCCAGTCGCAGCCTCACCGCCGGCTCCAAGGTACTCTTCGCCAAAGTGCTCGAAAATGAAAACGAAGCAGCCGCGCGGCTTTCCCTTCCCCCCACCACCAGCGTCATCAAACTCGAGCGCTTGCGTCATGCCTCGGGCGAACCGTTTGCACTGGAAACTTGCTACCTCAGTGCTGCTGAATTCTCCGGGCTCTTGGACGCCCCCATCGGCCGGGAATCCCTCTTCGGAATCCTCGAACGCAACTACAAGATCGAACTCGGCTATGCCGACGAAGAGATTGACGCGACCGCGGCAGACCCGAGAATCGCCGAGATTCTCTCCATTCCCCGCCGCGCCCCCCTGCTGCGCATTCGCCAGGTCATCTATTCCACCAAAGGCCAGGCAATCATGTACGTGCTGGGCTTCTACCGTTCGGACCGGCACAATCTCGTGATTCGCCGGTTCCGGTAAGGCGGACGAATTTCTTTCGCCGGCTCATTCTTGTTTCAGCTCATGGGAAAAGAACAGTTCAGAGAGGACGCCGCATGCTGGTAATCCTGAAACGCGACGAAGAAGAAATCAGCCTCCAGGCCGCACAACTCATTGCCAGCGCGGTGCGCAAAAAACCTGGATTGGCGCTTGGATTGGCAACCGGCGGCACGATGGTCGGCGTCTACAAACATCTCGTGCGCCTGCACAAACAAGGCTCGCTCGATTTCTCACGCGTCGTAACATTCAATCTTGATGAATATCTCGGACTTCCCGCCGCGCATCCTCGGAGCTTTCATCATTTCATGCGCGAAAACCTCTTCGCGCATGTCAACGTGGATCCCCGCAACATCCACATTCCCGACGGAACCATTCGCGGCGATTACGATCAGTACTGCGCATCCTATGAAGAAGCTATCCGAAAGGCCGGCGGCATCGACCTTCAGCTTCTGGGCATCGGGCGCAACGGCCACATCGGCTTCAATGAGCCGACTTCCAGCATCGGCTCCCGCACGCGCCTGAAGGTCTTGAGCCAGGAAACGACGGACGACAATTCTAAATTCTTCGCGCCCGGAGAGGAGAGTCCGCGCTGCGCCATCACCATGGGCATCGGCACGATCCTGGAGGCGCGGAAAATTCTCTTGCTCGCCACGGGCCAGGCCAAGTCTGCCGCCGTCGCGAAGTCCATCGAAGGCCCGGTCACCTCCGCGGTCTCCGCCTCCGCGCTTCAACTCCATCCCGACGTGACTTTCATCATCGACGATGCCGCGGCCTCGCAACTCACCCAGCGCGACTACTATCACCGCGTACTCGAAATGACCGCTCTCTTGACTCCAGATCGTCTCTCGTAGAACCAACGTCCCTGCGTTCACGGATTGACACGAGTACAATGACAGGTCAGATTTGCTTTAGACTTGGTGTTCACGCTTCAGCGCGTAGCGCTCTGACTGAAAATATGAGACCTGCAAAGCTCTTCCCCATGTTCCTTAAGCTCTCGGCGCGGCCTTGTCTCGTCGTCGGAGCCGGAACCATCGCTGAATCCAAAATCGCCAGCCTGCTGGAGGCCGGCGGACGTGTGCGCGTGGTGGCGCCTGAAGCGACCCCCCAAGTGCGCTCCTGGGCGCAATCAAACATCATCGAATGGCATCCGCGCTCTTTCCAACAAGACGATCTTGAAGGAATGTTTTTAGTTGTCGCCGCTACGTCGTCCTCGGAACTTCACGAGCGCATCTTCGAAGAAGCGGCGCAGCGCGGCGTGCTCTGCAATATCGTCGATGTTCCCCCTCTTTGCGATTTCTACTATCCCGCCGTCGTGCAGCGCGGAGCGCTGCAGATCGCCATTTCGACTACGGGACAAAGCCCGGCCCTCGCTCAGCGCCTCAGAAAGCAGCTCGAAGAACAATTCGGCCCGGAATATGAAGAATGGCTTGCGCACTTAGGTGAAGCTCGCGACAAGCTCCTCTCCTCCAAGCTGGATCCTGAGGAACGGAAACGCTTGCTGCACGAGGACGCCAGCGAGGAGGCGTTCGAAGCGTTCCGCCGAAATCGCCGCCACCCGAAACGCTCCGATTGAGTTTTCCGCTCCTTCCGCAACCCGGCCATTTCCCATCACTTACTATTAAAAATATCGATTCAGAGTATTCATTCTTGCGCACATTCATCGACCAGCCTAGTGCTAGTGTTTTAGTGCGGTATTAGCGGCTGGCGGTTTCTTCGAACTGCCACCGCAAGAAGGACCGCTGGCTTATGTCAGTGGCACGGTGGCATCCGATGTACACGCCGACCATGAAGGGAAAAGTATATCTGCTGGCAGCCGGTCCCGGAGATCCCGATCTCCTGACCGTCAAAGCGCTACGTGTACTTCGTGCTGCCGAGGTCGTTCTTCACGACGACCTGATCTCCTCAAAAATCCTCGATTTGATCCCCGCTTCGACCCAGGTCCGCAACGTCCAGAAACTCGGCTTGCATGCGGGAAACCTTCAAGAAAAAATTCATTCCGTGCTTATCTCTGCGGCGCGCGAAGGACATCAGGTCGTACGGCTCAGAGCGAACGACCCGCTTCCCTCTGCGCATGCTGACGATGAAACCGAACTCCTCGCCCAAGCCGGCGTCGATTTCGAAGTGATTCCCGGCGCGGCGTCGGCCGTGGGAGCGGCCGCAGGCGCAAGCTCGCGTTGACCAGTCCACGCGAATCTCTTCATTACTAGTTTTCGTCAACCGGCAGAAGCGATACCCGCCCTTTTCTGGCGAAGAAGTTCCGCGGATCGCTCGGCAGTTTCCTTCACCAGGAATCCCATCTTCGGATGTGACGGCTCGAGATCGGCTCGAATCCCCCGCCTCTGCAGTTCTTCGGAGGTCGTCGGCCCGATCGAAGCGACAACCGTCCGGCGAAGACCAAGCCGCATCGGCTCCTCCAGTTTCATCTCCGCGGCAATTTGGAAAAGGTTCGCCACCTGCACGCTCGTGGTAAAGAGGACCGCATCGAACTCTCCTTCGGCAAGCGCCTTGACGGCTGCCTGAAGGGGAGCGCAGTCCGCCGGCAGCGCCCATTGGTAGACCGGCACGCGTGTAACCGTTGCACCTCGTTCACGCAGCCCGCTCAGCAATTCGGGATTGGATACCCCATATTCCTGGACGGCAACGCGGGCGCCACGCAAGCGCAATTCCTCTTTGGAATTGGCCGCGTCGTCGAGTGCGAGCAGAAGCTCGCGCCACGTATTCGGTTCGGGAACCGTGATGGCTGGAGTGATGCCGATTTCGCGCAATGCGGCAACAGGTTTCGGCCCGCGCGCAACCACTTTCACGCGTTGGAGCGCTGCGATGTACTCGTGGCGTTTGTAGGCAGTCTCGACGACGCCGAGAAGTGCCCGTGCGCCAACGCCGGTCAAGAAAATAACCATGTCGAATTCGCCGGCGAGAAAAGCCCCCGCAAAAGCCAGCGCTTCCTTGTTGGATTCCAGCGGCACTTCGCGCATCGCTGGCGCAACGACGGCTTCGCCTCCGTAGGTGGCAATCAATTTGGCGAGTTCTGGAGCCCGGCGGCTTTCCAGCGCCAAGACTCGCAATCCGGCAAATCCGCTCATGATATGGAATTGTTAACCAGAAATGTCTCCGCCGCCAGCTTCTTCTGCCGGCGATGCGCTCTTGTAGCTGCGGCCTCCGGACGCCGTTCAACTGCGCCGCGAAGAAAACACCAAACCGGACGTAAGCGGCACCGGCGCAACCGGCATCCGCGGAAGCTAGGGCTTGTGCCAGTAGATGTCCCATCCGAGATAGCGCGTTGCCGCTTCGTGGACGGCGGAGGCGACGGTGGAGAAGTTGGCAGCGACGTGATGCTCGAAACCGCGCTCGCAAATAAAGCGGAGCAATTTTTGCAGTTCGGGGATTCGGACGACGCCCGCGCCGCCGAAGGTTTCAAGGGAATCCTCGGTGAAGGCGCCTTCGCCGACGTAGCCGGAGATTTTTCCTTCGCGGTCATTGGTCGAAAACCGCGCGAAGCTCATGGGGCCACTTTTCACGCGTCCCACGACGGTGCCAAAGGTGTTCTCCTTGCCGACCGTTCCGGCGATGATTTCCTGGAAGTCCATTCGGAAGTCCTGGAAAAAATGCTTCGGCAGGTTGCTGCAGTGGAAGCACACCGCTTTGTCTGGATCGTCGGCGTAGTTGTTGTTCCAATCGAGGAGGGCGCTGGGCGTTTGTGAGGCCAGTTGCAAGGCGTGCATTCCGATCACGCCCGCAACGTCCACTTCGCAAGCGCTGGAAAGGCCCTGGTCGCTCATCATGCTCATGACCGTGCAGGGGACAACGCCGAAATATTCTTCGAGCGAGGTCCAGCACTGAATGGCGCTGATGTTCACCTCGGTGTCGCGCATCCAGGTGTCGATGACCGTGCCAAGCTTGGCCATTTTGACGAGCGCGGCGTCCGGGATGCTGTTCGTCGAGACGTATTGGCGAATAGCCCTGAGGCGCTCAACAACTTTAACGTCGTCGTCCTTCAGCCGGCCAATCCTGCCCATAACTTCGGAGAGGTCCAGAGTTTCCACGGAAATTCCCGCGGACTCGAGAATTTTTTCGCTGTAGCGCACCGTGTTAAACGCCGCCGGGCGCGCGCCGATCGCGCCAATGCGCAATTTCTTCAGACCTTTCACCACGCGACAGACGGCAAGAAACCAGTCCAGGTCCGTTCGAAAGATCTCCGAATCCGGGGCCTCGGTGTGCAGCGTCGTCAGCGAATACGGGATTCCGTACTGTGCGAGGTTGTTGCAAGCGGACATCTTCCCGCAAAAACTGTCGCGGCGGTCGCGGATGGACATGCGCGAGGGCGTATCCGGAGTGGCCTGCATCAGGATGGGAACGCCAAGATTCGCCATTCGAATCGTTTCCGCAATGGCGCGCTCGTCGCCGAAGTTCGGCAGCGTGACAACAATTCCATCGAGTTGCTCGCGGTGCTTCTTGAAAAGCTCGGCGCAGCGCGCTGCATCCTGGCGGGTTTCCACTGCGCCAAACTTGGACGCGTTCTCGTCAAGGATGACCGGCTGGATGCCCTTGGCAGTGAGGGCGGCGATAATATCCTGCCGCCCGGAGCGAGCGAGGTGATCGGGGAAAAAACCGCGGTTTCCGACGATGACGCCGAGTGTCATAGATATATTTGCAGTTTGGGTCATGGCTGCACTTAAGATATGGGATAGATACCGTAAACGGTTACTTCGCGCACCTTACTGCGCTTTTTGTAGCTATGCAAGGGCTCGACGGCTGAGACTTCTCTCGGCATTTCGAGCCCTAGACTCTCAAGTCGAACGCGGACAACCAGGCGCCCGCCGTCACTTTTCGACGGAAAATTTATAGGTCGTGATCGTGTGGTAGCGCTCGCCGGGCTTCAGGACCACGGACGGGAACTTGGGCTGATTCGGAGAATCGGGATAGTGTTGGGTTTCCAGGCAAAACGCGGAGCGGCGCGGATAGGTCAGGCCGCCTTTGCCGACAGTTTTACCGTCGAGAAAATTTCCGGTGTAAAACTGCACGCCCGGCTCGGTGGTCCAAACTTCCATAACGCGACCAGTGGTAGGTTCGACGACGCGCGCGGCCAGGGATTCTCCGGAGTCAGCGGAGCGGCGCAGGACAAAGTTGTGGTCGTATCCACCGCCGAGTTTTAATTGCTCTACGTCTTGATCGATGCGCGCACCAATGGCGACCAGTTTGCGAAAGTCGAACGGAGTGCCCGCGACGTCGCGAAGTTCGCCGGTGGGAATCAAGCCGGCATCGACGGGAGTGAATTTGTCGGCCTGAATCATAAGCTGGTGGCCGAGAATATCGCCGGAGCCCTGACCGGCGAGATTGAAATAAGAGTGGTTGGTGAGATTGACGACGGTTTTTTGGTCGGTGGTTGCGGAATACTCAATCCCTAATGCGTTCGAATCCTTCAGTGTATAGATCACACTCACACTCAAGTTTCCAGGGAACCCTTCCTCGCCGTCCTTGCTGAGGTAAGAGAGTTCCAGCGACTGGCCGTCTTTGGCGGGAAGTATCTCGGCGGTCCACAGGGCCTTGTTGAAGCCCTTGATGCCGCCGTGCAGACTGTTCTCACCGTTGTTCTTGGCGAGCGTGTAGGTATTGCCGTCGAGCACGAATTGCGCGTGTCCAATGCGGTTTCCGTAGCGGCCGACGAGGGCGCCGAAAAAACTCTTTTCATTCACGTAGCCGTCGGCGTTATCGTAACCGAGAACGACGTCCGCCAGCTTGCCGCTGCGGTCCGGCACCTTCAAAGAGACGACCGCTCCGCCGAAGTTGGTAATAGAGACTTCGGCGCCGCTTTTATTGGTCAGCACATAAAGATCGACTGGCCGGCCGTCCGGAGTTTTCCCGAAGGACTTCTTGGTTGTGGAACCGGGCTGAGGAGTTGCGGCAATCGCCCCTAGAGTGGTCATAAGCAACGCTCCCATGAAGATTGTTAATGTCATCCATCGTTTCATTCGAATCCCCCGCCCGCTCGTCTTTCGAATTGCAACACGCCAAAGTTCCAGTAAGTTTACTTGGTGATGCGCTCTTTCGCTCGCAGAATTATTCTTCCGCCGGGTCCCCGTGGAGTGAGTTTTTCGATGGCCGGGAACGTATTCGGGATCTTCCCGTTTGCGGTGGAGAGAATACTCAGCGATGGCGGAAGCGAGCAGCCCGCGCTCGCTGTCAACGATGGAAACGCGAACGCATAATGTTCCAAAATCCACGCCAGCAACGGCCGCCATGCACGCTCTCCGGTGATGTCCTTTGCGCTAGTCTGCTTTGCGGCTGCCCGGGAAATCAGGCCTTTCGTCCAGGCAAAAATTTAACGCAGTAAAGAAAGCCGAAAATAAGCAAGAGCGCACCCCACCAAATGTTGGCATGCAAACGAAATAGGACCACGGGATTCGCCGGGGGATGGAAAACTTCCCAGACACCCGCGCCAACAATCAGTATGCCATTCACGAGCAGAGAAACGCCGATGAAGAACCAGATCGAAATTCCGCCTTCACGCATATTCGGCTCCGTCCCTTCGCTACCAGAAAAGAATGTTTACGGCTACAAAGAAGACCGCGACCACGGTGGCCCAAAACGCGGGACGATGATAGATGGTGACTGCCGACTCGTGTGGAATGGCGGTCACGCCGTAGACGAGGCCGCTGAGTTCGGCATCGCTTTTGGCTTTGGTGATGTAACTGACGACGATGGTGACCACGACGCAAACGATCCAGGACCACAGGGCGCGGTACATGTTCTCGGCCATGTCGCGCGCGTTGGGGGAAAGTGCAACGTAGCGCAGCGCCGCGGGATTGATCTTGACCCACGCCCACATGCCGATGGAAGAAACGGTTCCGGCAAAAAGTCCCCAGAAACCGCCGGCGCTGGTGGCGCGTTTCCAGAGCATGCCGAGAATGACGGTGCCGTAAAGCGGCGCGATGAAGAAACTGAAAAGCGCCTGAACGTAATCCATGATGCTCGCGAAGGACATCACGAGATAGGCAGTGCCCACGCTGATCAGAACACCAAGAACGGTGCACCAGCGGCCCATGGAAACGTAGTGCGCGTCGGACTCATTCTTCTTGATGAGTGCGCGATAGATGTCATAGGTCCAAACGGTGGTGAAGGCGCTGACGTTCCCGGCCATGCCGGACATGAAGCCGGCGATGAGGGCAGTGATTCCGAGACCCAGGAGACCCGGACCGCAGTAACGCGCCAGCATGAGAGGCAAAACTTCGTTGTAACTGTGGCCGCCGGTCGCGACGGCGGCCGTTTCGCCGGTGAGCTTCATAGGCAGGACAGCCAGTCCGAGAAGGCCGGGCAAGATGACGATGAATGGAACGAGCATCTTGAAGGCCGCGCCGATGATGGGGGCCATCTTTGCGGAGCGAAGATCCTTGGCGGAGAGAAC
>WNFH01003955.1_pt1 | contig 10605 bp, 9 predicted proteins | sample 5400411 | NCBI WGS metagenome assembly WNFH01 (sample SAMN13153347, study PRJNA577476) | soil metagenome | isolation source: 200 cm saprolite under Douglas fir tree site 2 hole 3 | place: USA:California | collected 2015-04-18
GGCGGCGACTTGAGGAATCCGCCCACGGTCTGGTAGTTGTCGCCCAGAGCCAGGGCTCGATCGTTGAGCGTCCCCGGCGCGAGCGCGGGGCCGCTCCAGGTGCCGGCATCGAGTCTCGCGAGCATCGTCTCAATCGCCATGATCGTTTCCGCCGCCGAGAAGGCGCAGTGCCCGGCACGGTGGACGAAGAGCTGTCGCAGCAGGTCCTGCTTGCCGGCGGCTCGCACTGCGTCGCTGTAGGCGGTTTCGTCCTGCACTACGACGAGGCCGTCGCCGATCGTGTGCATCGTGAGCACGGGCACGCTCAGGTTGCCGTCGAAGCTGACAAAGCGATCGAGATAGGCGGCCGCGCTGGGGTCGGCTTTGATCCGCGTCCCGGAGTTGAGAGCGCGAAGATCCGCCGCGAGGTCAAGCCCCGCCGCGCTGTAAAGCGCGGTCACCTCCGAGTTGCTGGACGAGATCGCCAGCTGGTGCGCGTAGTCCACGCCCGTGTTCCACGACGGGTTGCCGCCGGCCCTTTGCTCCAGCTCGGCGCGGTACTGGAACTCGAATGGAAAGTCGACCTGCGACTCCCAGCGTGCTTGCGCCGCCTCCTGCCCGGCGTAGTCGGTGTTGGCGGGCTGCGGCGCCGTCGGGTCGAACCATCCGGGCAGATCCCCGAGCGCCGCGATCAGCGCGATGCGCGCCTGGCCCGCCGGCGTAGCCGCCGCCTGGTCGAAGACCTGGGCAGCGATTTCGGCGTTGGCCTGCGGCTTTGTGATGCCGACGAGCTGCAGCTGCGAATTCGGCGCCAGGAGCGTCTTGAATGCGTAAGCGCCATCGAGCCCCGTGTTCCATGTCGCCACACCGCCCGCGAGCACACCGCAGAGTGGGATCGCACCTGCGAAGCGGTCGGGGTAGGTCTGGATCAGGCCGGCAGTGATGATCCCGCCCAACGATCCGCCCCATGCGATCACTCGCTTCGGTTTCGAGAAGCGCTGGTTGAAAAGATCGAGGACCGCGACCTGGTCCTTGAACGCATCTTCGATCGCCCATCCGGTCGAGCTGTACGAAGAGCCGGCGATCGCGTAGCCGTGGTCCAGCAGCCAGGAAGAGATGACCGGCGCGGGCGAATCGGTCGCCAGGTTGATCCGTCCCGGGGCGACGTATCCATGGCTGTAGAGGAAGAGCGTTCCGTTCCAGGTCGCCGGCACATCAATCTTGTATTGGGCGGCGCCGATGCTTCCCGACAGGGATGTCGTGGGCGGTGATGAGCTCGGCGTCGGGCTCGGCGTGGCGCCGTGTACCGGCGATGCGTTGCCCGACGGTGTGCACGCCACGAGCAGAACCACCGCGACTGCCAGGAAGGCGCGTCTCATGAACGTGAAACCCCGGCGGGGAGATCGTGATTCAGATGTTCGACCGGGACTGCCCGCCGTCGACGGCGATGCACGCACCGTTGAGGAGGCTGGCCTGCTGCGAGCAGACGAACGCGACCACGTTCGCCACCTCCTCCACGACGCCAAATCGCCCGAGCGGCATCTCGGCGCGCACGAACGCGTCGATCCCTTCCGGGTCCGCCTGCTGCCGCCGATACCAGCCGCCGCCCTCCCACAGGATCGAGCCCGGAGCGACGCAGTTGACGGTCACGCCCTGCGCGGCCACCTCGCGGGCGAGCGACGTGGTGAAGCTGATCTCGGCGGCTTTGGCGGCGTTGTAGGCGGGAGCCCCTCCCGACTCGCGCCCATACACGGACGCGATGACGACGACGCGGCCCCAGCCGCGCTCGACCATGCCCGGCAGCACGAGCTGCGTCATGCGCGCGCTGACTCCGAGGTTGCCGACGAATGCGGATTCGAACTCGGCGGGCCCGGTGTCCGCCCATGAGCTGCCGGCACGCACGCCGAGGTTGTTGATGAGGATGTCTACCGGCCCGAGCACTTGCTCGGTTTCGCTGACCGCTCGCCGGCAGCCGGCTTCGGTCAGCAGGTCCGCGACCACGCCGAGGCCGCCCAGTGACTGCGCGGTGCGCTTGACGTCCACCTCCGTGCGCGCCGCGACCGCCACGCGCGCGCCCTCCGCCGCGAGCGCGTGCGCGATGCCGAGGCCGATGCCCTTCGTGCCCGCCGTGACCAGCGCGACCTTGCCTCCGATGCCCAGGTCCATGTTGAGCATCGTAGTTTGCGAGCGCGGCTAGACTTGGGCCCATCGCCATTCCGATCCTGCCCTCGGGCGCGCTCAACCTCGAAGGCCCGCCGGTCACGCCGCGACCCTCCGCGACCGTGCTGCTCGTGCGGGGCAAGAAACCGTGGGAGCTGCTGCTGATGCGGCGCCCAGGCGGCGCAGATTTCGCGCCGGGCGCCTACGTGTTTCCGGGCGGCGTCGTACATAGCGAAGATTCACAGTGGGAAGACTCGATTGCCGCGGCGGCCGTGCGCGAGCTCTTCGAGGAAGTCGGCATCTTGCTCGCACGCGACGGCCGTCGCTTCGCGCGAGACAGAGACTGCGATCGCGTCCGCGCCTTGGTCGCCGGTGGTAGCTCGTTCGCGCAGGCGCTACGTTCGAGTGCATTGCAGCCGGCCCTCGACCGACTCGTGCTGCTGACGCGGTGGGTGACGCCGGCGCTGTTGAGCCGCCGTTACGATGCGCGGTTCTACGTCGCGCGGATGCCAGCCGCGCAGGTGGTGCATTCGCAGGCGGACGAGGTCACGGACTGGCTTTGGATCACGCCCGAGCGCGCACTTCGCGAGCCAGAGATCACGCTCGTTTACGCGACTCGGAAGGTGCTCGAGTCGGTGGCCGCCGATGAGGATTCGAACGGCCTGTTCACTCGTGTTCGCCGGTTGAAGACAGTGCCGATAGTCGAGCCGCGAATGGTGCAGAACGAGTCAGGTTGGGAGATCGTGCACTAGCCCGCTCCGGTCATCTCAGCACGAGCCCCGCGGTCACGTTCGTCATCGTCCCTGTGATGCCGGCCGCTCGGTCGGACGCGAGAAACGCTGCCGCCTCTGCGACGTTCGCCAGCGTGACGTTGCGGCGCAACGCGGTCATACCCGCGAGCATCTCCTTTACACGCTGCACGTCTGGAACATTCTCGTTGACGGCTCCAAGCTTTTCCTGCGTCAGGGTGTCGGCGACTCCAGCCGTCCAGATGCCGCAAACGCGGATGCCGTGCGGTCCCAGCTCAGCCGCCAGGTAGCGCATCAACGACTCCGTCGCCGCATCGGCGGGTCCCGTGCTTCCCATCCCCGGCATGGCCCCGTCGCCCGAGGCGCTGTTCAGGTGGAGGATCACTCCCGACCGCTGCTCGATCATTCGCCGCGATGCGGCTCGGGCCGTGATGAAGTTGCTGCGCAGCCCGTTGACGACGGCACGCAGCAAATCGTCTGCCTCCATGTCGACCAGCGGAGTGCCCTGTGCGTCCCCGCGCGTGATGAGGTTGAACGAAATGTCGACGTGGCCGGTTTTCGAGACCACCTTCTTGACGTGGCCGTCCACCGCGCGCTCGTCCAGTGCGTCGAGCTCGGCCACCTCCGCCGACCCGCCGGCCGATTTGATGTCGTTCGCCACCGCGTCGAGCTTCGGGCGCGTGCGTCCAACCAGAAAGACGTTCGCGCCCTCGCGAGCGAACGTCCGAGCGACTCCGGCGCCTATGCCCCCGCCGCCCCCGTAAATGATCGCGGTCTTGCTCTCGAGGAGCTGCTTCATTTCCGCCTCCTTTGTTTCCGGCACCCTCGAATGAGGGCTCTCACAACCTGGGTCGAAGCAGAAGCTCGGTTCTCGACACCTGGTTGAGAAACCGTTGGCGCCTCAGCGCCAGAGGTCGCGCCAGCGGTCGTAGTGGATGACCTCAACGCCCCCCTGCCGGAGGACGTCAAGCCCGGCCGGGTCGCGGTACGCCTCGCGGTAGTAGACGCGCGCGACGTTGGTGTTGATGATCATCTTGGCGCACATCACACACGGCGAGGCGCTGACGAACATCAGCTTGCCGGGCAGCTGGGCGCCGGCTTTGATCAGACAGTTCTGCTCCGAGTGGAGGCAGCCGCAGTTGCCTGGCTGGTCGGAGTCGCAGCGGTTGGGCAGGCCGCGCGCGTTGCCGTTGTAGCCGATGCCCAGGACCTGGGTCAGGTCGCCGGTGGTGATGACGCTCCCGACCTGCAGGCGGGCGCATGTCGACCGCTTGGCGAGCTCCTCGGCCATGCGCATGTACACCTCTTCGAGAGGGATGCGGTCGGGCACCTGCTGGGGCTGCTGGTGGGGATTTTCGGCTGCCATTTTCATGAGGTTAACACCCTTGTCTATACCCACTTGGCGGACTACAATGCCCCACATGTCGGTGTTCGAACTGTTGTTCGCGCTCCTCCTGGTATGTGTGCTCACCGGAGTGGCCGCCGTGGCGGTCCTCGCCTGGAGCCTGGTCCGGCGGGCCGACGGCCAGGCCGTCGCGGTCGCCGAGCTGCGCCGGCGGCTGGAGACAGGCGGCCTCACGCAGGAGTCACAGGCCTCGGAGATGCGAGACCGGCTGGCCCAAACGCAATCGGTCGTCGAACGGCTTGGTTCGGCGCTGGTCGCGCGCCAGTCGATCGAGGACGAGGCCCGCTCCAGCCTCAAGCGGCTGGAGAGTGTGATCGCCGGGAGCTCCACGCGAGGCGCCGCGGGCGAGAACATCCTGGAGGAGGTCTTGAAGCACCTTCCACCCGAGATGCTGCAGCGCAATGTCTGGGTCGGGGGCAAGGTGGTCGAGCTGGCCCTGCAGCTGCCTGGAGGCAAGCTCCTCCCGATCGACTCCAAATGGGTGTCGAGCGGCGCCCTCGAGCAGCTCGCCGAACCGGGGCTCGACGCACAGCGTCGCGCCCAGCTGACCGCCCAGGTCGAACGAGAGGTGGAGCGGCGCGTGCGCGAGGTGAGCCAGTACATCGATCCGGCCTCGACCTCGACCTTCGCGCTGGCGGTCATCCCCGACGCCGCGTACGACGTCTGCCGCGGCGCCATCGTCGGCGCCCACCGCCGGCACGTGATGGTCGTCGGGTACGCCATGGCGCTGCCTTACCTGCTCACGCTCTACCAGCTCCACCTGCAGTTCGCCCGCACCGTCGACATGGAGAAGCTGCAGTCCGCCCTCATCGACGTGGAACGGCACCTCGACACGCTGGAAGCGATCCTCGACAACAAGCTGCAAAGGGCGCTGACGATGCTCCAGAACACGTACTCGGAGGGCAAGCTGGTGTCGGCCCGGATCCGGTCCTCCGCCCAGAGCGTCCAGACGGCCGAAACCAGCCCTTCTGAGGCTTCCACAGAGCCCCTCAGCCTCGCCCTTCTCGACTCAGCCCAATAGGTCGGTTTTGCCCGGTTTCCCACAGCCAATCCGCATGCTGTGCCCAATCCCTCCTCAGGGATTTCCACAGGTAATCCACCCACATGTGGTGCCTGAGTCCCTATCGACACCAAATATCTTGTGTTTGGGGCTTGACAAGCCTAAAACCGCCTCGTATATTCAGCAGCGTTACATCGAGGCCCTGGGGCATAAGTGGCGGGCATGCTCCGGGGCCTCTTGCATCCCCAGACGAACAAGCTCAACGACCCACTCCACGTCGCACCAAACCAGCGCTTTAAAAGCTCCGGCAACGGGGATGATTTAAGGAGGCTTCTTCTAGAAATGGCCAAGAACGCAGCTGACCTCGCCCACGCCACCCGCAAGAACGGGAACCACAAGAACGGCACCGCCAAACCGGGGCTTCGGTTTGGGCGCTACTTCACGGCCGCGGGCAGCCACGCGTACGACCTGATCGAGTGGGAGCGCCGCACTGCGGCCATCATGGGCGAGAAGGGCCAGGTCATCTTCGAGCAGAAGGACGTCGAGGTCCCGCGCTCGTGGTCGCAGCTGGCCATCAACGTCGTCGCCCAGAAGTACTTCCGCGGTGGCCAGGGCACGCCGGAGCGCGAGACCAGCGTCCGCCAGCTGATCGATCGGGTGGTCGAAACGCTGGCCAGGTGGGGTCGCGAGGGCAACTACTTCGCGAGCGAAGAGGACGCCGAAAACTGGGCCGAGGAGCTGCGCTACCTCCTGGTCACCCAGCACGCCTCCTTCAACAGCCCGGTCTGGTTCAACCTTGGCGTGCCCAACCGCGCCCAGCAGGGCTCGGCCTGCTTCATCAACTCGGTCCAGGACTCGATGGAGTCGATCCTCGAGCTGGTCAAGACCGAAGGCATGCTGTTCAAGTTCGGCAGCGGCACCGGCACCAACCTGTCCGTGCTGCGATCCTCGAAGGAGCAGCTCTCCGGCGGCGGCACCGCCTCCGGACCGGTTTCGTTCATGAAGGGATACGACTCGTTCGCGGGCTCGATCAAGTCCGGCGGCACGACTCGGCGGGCGGCGAAGATGGTCATCCTCAACGCCGACCACCCCGACATCCTCGACTTCATCCGCTCCAAGGCGGAGGAAGAGAAGAAGGCCTGGGCGCTCATCGAGGCCGGCTACAACGTGGGCTTCAACGTCCCCGGCGGCGCCTACGATTCGGTCCAGTTCCAGAACGCCAACCACTCCGTCCGCGTCACCGACGAGTTCATGCAGGACGTCGCGGACGACAAGCCGTGGACGACGAATGCCGTCGTCGGCGGCCGAGTCATCGACACCTATAAGGCACGGGACCTCTGGAAGGAGATCGCCGAGGCGGCGTGGGTGTGCGGAGACCCCGGTGTGCAGTTCGACACGACCATCCAGGACTGGAACGTCGTCCCGAACACCGGGCGCATCAATGCCACCAACCCGTGCTCGGAGTTCGTATTCCTCGACGACACCGCCTGCAACCTTCTGTCGCTGAACCTGATGAAGTTCCAGTCCGAGAACGGAACCTTTGACGTCGATCGGTTCCGCCGGGCGGTCGACATCTGCTTCACCGGCCAGGAGATCATCGTCTCCAACGCCTCCTACCCCACTCCCGCGATCGCCGCGAATTCGGAGGCGCTGCGCCCGCTCGGCCTCGGCTACGCCAACCTCGGCGCCCTGCTGATGTCGATGGGCCTGGCATACGACTCTGACGAAGGTCGGCGCTTCGCCGGCGCCATCACCGCGATCATGACCGGCCGCGGTTTCGCGCAGTCGGCGCGCATGGCGCAGGTCAAGGGCCCGTTCACCGAGTTCGCCAAGAACCGCGAGCCGATGCTGCGCGTGATGGAGAAGCACCGCCAGGCGGCGCACCAACTCAGCACGTCACCCGAGTCGGCCGATGTGGTCGATGCCGCTCGAGCCACGTGGGACGACGCTGTCAAGCTCGGCCGCTTGCACGGTTACCGCAACGCTCAGGCGACTGTGCTCGCACCCACGGGAACCATTGGCTTGATGATGGACTGCGACACCACAGGCATCGAACCCGACCTCGCTTTGGTGAAGTACAAGAAGCTCGTCGGCGGCGGCCTCCTCAAGATCGTCAACGGCACCGTGCCGGCCGCCCTGCGCAAGCTCGGTTATGACAGCAAAGAGGTGAAGGACATCGTCGAGTACATCGACGAGAACGACACCATCGAAGGCGCTCCGCAGCTCTTGGAGGAGCACCTGAAGGTTTTCGACTGCGCGTTCAAGCCGGTCAAGGGCATGCGTTCGATCGCCCCGATGGGCCACGTGCGGATGATGGCCGCGGTCCAGCCGTTCATCTCCGGCTCGATGTCCAAGACCGTGAACCTACCCACCGAGGCCACCGTCGAGGACATCCAGCAGACATACATGGAGTCCTGGAAGCTCGGCCTCAAGTGCATCGCCATCTACCGCGACGGCTGCAAGCGCTCACAGCCGCTTTCGACCTCTCTCGACAAGGAGAAGAAGAAGGCGGCCCCGGGCGAGGTCGAGTACCGTGCGATGCGGCGCAAGCTGCCGGACGAGCGCAAGGCCGTCACGCACAAGTTCGACATCCAGGGCCACGAGGGCTACCTGACGGTCGGCCTGTTCGAGGATGGCCAGCCGGGCGAGCTCTTCGTGACCATGGCCAAGGAAGGCTCGACCATCTCCGGCCTGATGGACGCGTTTGCCACCCAGACGTCCTACGCCCTGCAGTTCGGCGTGCCCCTGAAGTTCATGGTCGACAAGTTCAGCCACATGCGGTTCGAGCCCTCCGGATTCACGAAGAACAAGGAGATCCCGATCGCCAAGTCGATCGTGGACTACATCTTTCGGTGGATGGCCAGCCACTTCATGTCGGTAGAAGACCAGGACGAGGCCGGCGTGGTTCGCCGCGACGCGCCGGTGGCGCCGCAAGCATCTGCCCCTGCATCCACTGCCGAGACCATGCCGTCGAACGAGTTGAAGGTGATCGCCACGCCCGGGAACAGCATCCAGAAGATCGCCTTCATCAATACGGACGCGCCGGCGTGCCCGGATTGTGGCGCGATCACCGTCCGGTCAGGCTCGTGCTACAAGTGCCTGAATTGCGGAGCCACGACCGGCTGCAGCTGACCTGAATTCGGCGCGCGGCCAGCTTCGATGTAGAGCGCGAGGCTGAGCACGAACCAGGCCGCCTGCCATAGCCCTTCTAGCACGGGGCTAGGTGCCGAGGGATAGGGAGCAGCGGCGGGAATCGAGAGAAAGGGAATGGCCGCAACCGCGGCGCCGATCGTGACGAAGAAAATGGCCGTTCAGATGGCGGGGGCCCAGCGGCGCCACCCCGCCCAGCGCCCGGCCCGCACAACCGCGACCGAAGTGAGTAGGGACCCTACGATCTGACCGACGCCGCTGACAGGCAGCAAGAAGACGGCGTTTACACCAAAGACCCCAAGGCCTTGACCGAGAACGATCGCGACCACCGCGATGATCCAGATCCCGATCGCAATGCGCCCGAACCGTCCGTCACCGCCCGCCCTGGACCAAAACAGGCCGATCAGCATCACGAGGTAACCGACTTGGGCCAGGTAGAAAGCGGCTTGATCGGCCTTGTACAGGGTGCTGGTATTGCCAGGAGTGCGCAGGCCGTACTGGTACTCGATGACCAGGGCAACCACCCAGACCGCCGCCGCCGCCATGCCGGCGACAGCGCACGCTTGAATCGTCCGCCTGGCTTCCACAGAATCCATTGTCAAAGAACGGCCGCGGCGCGAATCTCGGCCAGTGAGCGGCGCTGCACGCCCTTTTCGTCGAAGTTCTCCGGCGCCAGCCAGGCTTCGAAGGCAGAGCGGATCACGGGCCATTCGCCGTCGAGGATCGAGAACCAGGCGCTGTCGCGGTTGCGCTCCTTGACGACCATGTGCTGGCGGAAGACCCCCTCGAAGGTGAAGCCGAAACGCTGGGCGGCCCGGCGAGAGGGCTCGTTGAGCGCATCGCACTTCCATTCGAGCCTTCGATACCCGAGGTCGTCGAATGAGTGGCGCGCCATGAGATAGATCGCCTCGGTCGCCTGGCGCGTGCGCTGGAGCGGGGGAGAAAACCAAATATGTCCGATCTCGATCACGCCATGCTCCGGGGCCATGCGCATGAAGGCTGCCATGCCTTGAGGTGCGCCCGTAACGCCGTCAACCACGCACACGAAGTAAGGATCCGTCGAGGCCGCGCGCTCGTCGAGCCAGGACTTGAAGTCTTCGAAGCCCGCGAATGGTCCATAGGGTAGGTATCGGAAAAGAGGCTCGGCAGCTCCTCCATCGTGGGAGGCCGTGAACAGACGCTGCCCGTGGACCGCTGGGTCAAGCGGTTCCAGCCGTACCGTCTTGCCAACGAGAGGTTTGCGCTCCGGCACGCGCGCCGGCGTCCAGTCAAGACTCATCTGCTGGATGATGTCGAATAAGGAGCCATCGGCGGTTGTTTTGTCCTCTGTAGGTCCCCCGAGCGATTAAGGCGCCTGCGTGGAGGGAAGATTAGGAGCATGAAGGCAGAAGTCGAGACTCAGACGGCTACCGGCGTCACGCCTCGGGAGCGCGCCCCGCGCCCAGTCGCATCGGGAACCAGAATCGGCCACGTCCATCTCAAGACGGCGGACATCGACCGCGTTCACCACTTCTATGTCGAGATCCTCGGGTTTGACGTGATCTTTCGCATGAAGGACGCCTTGTTCCTGTCCGCCGGCGGCTATCACCACCACCTGGGCTTCAACACCTGGGAGTCGAAGGGCGGGTCTCCCCCACCCCCCGGCACCACGGGGCTGTACCACGTCGCGATCCTCTACCCGACCCGAGCCGCGCTTGGTGACGCCCTGCGGCGTCTCGCCGAAGCCGGCTGGCCGCTGGACGGCGTCAACGACCACGGCACCCACGAGGCGCTCTACCTGCGAGATCCCGACGGCAATGGGCTCGAGCTGGCCTGGGACCGCCCCGAGGACCAGTGGCCCAAGGACAAGGATGGTCACCTCTCCTTCAGCGGCAACCGACTCGACCTGGAAGGCCTGCTGAAAGAAGGGCTGGAGTCCGAGATCAAGCCCGAGTAGCGCTGGTCGCGGCGACTACTTGGTCCCCGTCACCCCGCCGTCGATGACCAGGCCTGACGCCATGACGAACTTCGATTCGTCGGATGCCAGGTACAGGGCAGCCGACGCCACATCCTCGGGCCGGCCCAGCTCGCTCGTGAGCTGGCGCTTGCGGATCGACGCGTAACCCTCCTCGGGATCCTTATACGACTCTTTGAGGTAGCGCTCGACAAAGGGCGTGAGGATG
>WNFH01004404.1_pt1 | contig 10604 bp, 6 predicted proteins | sample 5400411 | NCBI WGS metagenome assembly WNFH01 (sample SAMN13153347, study PRJNA577476) | soil metagenome | isolation source: 200 cm saprolite under Douglas fir tree site 2 hole 3 | place: USA:California | collected 2015-04-18
TTCGGTCCCGCAGGCGCCGCCATCATGGCCGTGGCCATCGTCATCTCGACATTCGGTTGCAACAATGGCTTGATCCTGGCAGGTGCGCGCGTCTCCTACGCCATGGCCCGCGACGGCCTGTTCTTTCGCTCCACCGGCACGCTGAACAGGAAGGGTGTGCCGGGCAGCGCGCTGGTCTACCAAGGCATCTGGATTAGTGTGTTGATTCTGTTACGCACGCGCCGCGTCAGTGACGCAGGCGCCGTAAGCTACGGCAATTTATACAGCGACTTGCTCGACTACGTCGTTTTCTCGGTGCTCATTTTCTATGTGCTGACCATCGCCGGCATCTTCGTCCTGCGCGCCAAGCGGCCCAGCGCCGAGCGTCCGTATCGAGCTTTCGGCTATCCTTTCATTCCCCTGCTCTATATAGTGGCGGCTGTGGCCATCATGTTCGTGCTGCTGCTGTACAAGACGCAAACCACTTGGCCGGGCTTGGTCATCGTACTGTTGGGCGTTCCCGTATATCTGCTTTGGTCACGCCGCTCGCCGGCAGCCAAGCACGCAGCGTAAAATAAATTGGTGAGGGCGCCAGACGCGCCCTGCGAGGTGCTTTCCTCATGGCAACATCAAGGCCAAACGAACTCGATGCGACCGGAGCCAGCGATCCGAGAAGCTGGCTCTTCGTAAAGAAGCCGATGAACATGCTGCTCTCGGAGGCCGGTGAAGCCGGTGAGCACAGCCTCAAGCGCACCCTCGGCGCCGGCCAGCTCACCGCGCTCGGCGTAGGCGCCATCATCGGCGCCGGAATCTTCGTGCTGTCGGGACTCGGTGCGCACTACGCGGGTCCCGCGCTCATGCTTTCCTTCGTACTGTCGGGCCTTGGGTGCGCGTTCGCCGGACTGTGCTACGCGGAATTTGCGGCGATGATTCCCCTCGCGGGCAGCGCATACACCTACGCATACGCGACGCTTGGCGAATTCTTTGCCTGGATCATCGGATGGGACCTCACGCTGGAATACGCCATGGGCGCCAGCACCGTATCCTCCGGCTGGTCCAACCATTTCATCGAGCTGCTGAACATCTTTCACATAAGAATGCCCTTGTGGCTTGCGTACGACCACTGGACGGGCCTGAACACCTCTACGAAAATCATCGCGCGGCAGATGGCGCGCGCTTCGGACGCCACGCTGCAACCCGGCACGCAGGCCTTTCTCGACAAGGTTGACGCCATCATGAAGGCGCAATCACCGGAGCTGGCGCAACAGGCGCACACGCTGCTCAACGCGCCGACCATTTTCGGCACCGAGATCGGCTTCAATCTTCCGGCCTTCGTCATCGCCCTGGTCATTACGGCCATCCTGGTCATCGGCATCAAGGAGAGTGCGCGTTTCAACGCCACCATCGTGACCATCAAGGTCGCCGTGGTCCTCTTTGTGATTGGCCTCGGCATTCACTACGTGAACTTCTCCAATTGGGGCCATGACTGGTCCAGTTTCGCGCCCATGGGTTTTGGCGGAATTGGCGCCGGAGCCGCCTACATCTTTTTCGCATACATCGGCTTTGACGCCGTCTCCACCACCGCGCAGGAATGCAAGAATCCGCAGCGCGATCTGCCCATCGGCATTATGGCTTCGCTGCTGGTTTGCACTCTGCTGTACATCCTAGTCGCTGGCGTGCTGACCGGGATGGTTCGCTGGCAAGACGTCAATATCGAAGCGCCCATCGCCGAAGCCTTTCTCGATCGCGGCCTGAATGTTGCCTCGCACATCATCACCGTTGGAGCCCTTGCGGGACTCACCAGCGTCATGCTGGTCATGTTGCTCGGCCAGACGCGCGTTCTCTACGCGATGGCCAATGACGGTTTGCTGCCCAAGAAATTTTTTGCCTCCGTTCACAAGAAATTCCGCACGCCCTACAAGAACACGATCCTCGTCGGCTTGCTTGCCGCCATCGTTGGTAGCATCACTCCAATCGACGACATCGGAAAGATGGTCAACATCGGCACACTGCTGGCCTTCATCATGGTGTGCATCGCGGTCATGATCTTGCGCCGCACCAATCCGCAGCAGCCGCGGCCCTTCCGCACACCCTGGGTGCCAGCGATACCGATTCTTGGCATCATCTTTAATGGCTACATGATGTACAAGCTCGGCTGGATCAACTGGGCGCGCCTGATCATCTGGCTCGTCATCGGGCTGGTCATCTACTTCACTTACAGCCGATATCACAGCCGCGTACGCAGCGCCCTGGCGAAGTAGGTTCTCCGCAGGCCGTCGCGGAGCGGCAATGCCCGCTCGGTCCAAAGCACATCCTTAGGGTAAAGTAGTATTTCTGTCCAAGGCTGACGTGTGACCGTTGCTTCCAACTTCCGCACTGTCTGGGACCGCACCTCGCGCCTCGATCTCGCCGCGTTGCTGCTGGCGGCTGCCGGCGGCCTGGCCTATCTGTTCGCAGTCGAAGGCAGCATCTTCAATTATCTGAAATTTGTCGCCCTTCTCGCCGCCCTATACCTTCTATACCGGTTGCTCGCCTGGGGCAGGAGCCGCCTGCTTTGGAGCCTGCGCAATCGCCTCATCGTCGCTGGTCTCTTCATCGCCGTTGTTCCCATCTTGCTGCTGGTACTTCTTGCTGTCCGTTCTGCGGGCATTCTCTATTCGCAGCTCGCCTCCTATCTTCTCTACGAAGACGTCCAGCGCCGTAAAGACATGCTCGCCGACATTGCCGAGCATATCGCAGCCGCGCACGGCACTCTGCCGGCCAGCGTCAGCGAAGCCGAATCGGAGCGCATCCTCGCCGCGCAATCGCATTCCGTGCACGACCGCGAGCTCCCGGGTCTGACCATCGAATTCTCCGGCGACCCGAGTCTCCTGCGCAAAATTGCTCCCAACCGGCAATTCTTCGCCGGATTGGTGCAGCAAGGCGAGACACTTTCCATAATCAGCATCCGCGCCATGCAAGAGCCCAGGGGTGTACGCGTTGTCACCCTGCGTGTGCCGTTGACGGAGGAATTCCTCGGCAGCATCGCGCCGGATCTGGGCGCGATTCAGTTCAATTTAATGCAGCGCTATTCCGGCAGCGGCCACCAGGGTGTGCTCTATACCACCACAGACGGAGTGCAGTATGAAAACACACGTCGCATCGTGGCCCGCAACCGCTTTCTCCAGCCCGCGATGCTGTGGATCGATTCCCCGGTCAACGTGGTTTCCCGCCTGGATTCCACCTATGTGGGGCCCGACGGCACAGTCGATCCCGTGCATCCCGTGCTCGCTGTCTTCAACGCGCGACCCTCGCAGTTGAGTAGCCGCATGTTCAGATCCCTCGGCGAGCTGCGCGACACGTACCTCATTGCTTTCGTTCTGATCGTCATCGCTTTCTTCGTGATTGAGGCCGCGGCGCTGGTCACCGGCTTGGTTCTCACGGGCCAAATCACCAAAGCAGTAGACGAGCTCTACCGCGCCACTCAGTACGTGCAGGCTGGCGACTTGTCGCATCGTGTGCGCATTGAACGCCGCGATCAGCTCGGCGTCCTCGGCGAATCCTTCAACCTCATGACCAGCTCCATCAGTAATCTCATCGAGGAGCAAAGACAGCGCCAGCGCCTCGAAAACGAAATTTCCATCGCACGCGAAGTGCAGGACCAGCTCTTTCCCAGAACTTTGCCGAAAGTTCCCGGCGTTGAAATCGAAGCCATTTGTAAAGCCGCGCGCGCGGTCAGCGGCGACTACTACGACTTCATTCAGCTCAGCCCCACGCATCTGGCCATCGCTATCGCCGATATTTCCGGCAAAGGAATTTCCGCCGCGCTCCTGATGGCCAGCCTGCAAGCCGCGCTGCGCAGCCAGGTTCTGGTAACCGGCAGCGAAGCCATGAGCACCGCCGAGCTCGTCTCTCGCCTCAACAAGCATCTGGTGCGTAACACCGGCGACGACCGCTTCGCCACCTTTTTCATTGCCGTCTACGACAGCGCCACGCGCAATTTGCGCTACACCAACGCCGGCCATCTTCCTTCGTTCCTGATTTCCAAGGATTCCGCGCTGCATCTCGACAAAGGCGGCATGGTCCTCGGAGTCGTTGAGGATTATTGCTACGAGGAAGGCGCGGTGCTTGTGCCGCCCGATTCGCTGCTGGTCGGCTACAGTGACGGCTTAGTGGAGCCGGAAAACGTCTACGGCGAAGAGTTCGGCATTCGCCGCCTGCAGCAAGCCGCCGTCCATGTGCAAGGCGCCACCCCGCAGGTTGTCGCCGAATCCCTAATGAACGCCGCCGAAGAATGGGCCGGCACCCCCGAGCAAGCCGACGACATGACCGTCATCGTCGCCCGCCTCCACTAAAATTTGGACTGCGGCCGCGTCATCTCTGGTCGGCGCCATAAACCGCAAGACCAACCGCCGCAGCCCGACATTTCATTCACCTGCGCTATACTGGCATGCTTCGCTGCGCATCATTTGAGGAGAGGAATGTCCCTTCGCAATCGTGTGGCACTGATTACCGGTGGCAGCCGGGGCATCGGCCGGGGCATCGCGGTGCGCTTGGCGAAGGACGAGGCGCGCGTGGCTATTGCTTACCGCTCGAATAAAGCCGCCGCGCAGCAAACACTCCTGCAATTGCAGGCCAGCGGCGCTGATTGCGTTGCCGTTGAGACCGACATTACCGATGCCCCTCGCGCCGAGCAGCTCGTGCGCACGGTGGTCGATCGTTTTGGCCGCATCGATGTGGTGATCAACAACGTGGGCGATTTCCGTTGGGGCACCCTCGCCGAATCTTCGCTCGAAGACTGGCAAAGCATCTTTTCCTCGAACTTAATGACCGTGCTGTACATGAGTCGCGCCGCCCTCCCGCACATGCGCCGCGGCCGCTGGGGACGCATCATCAATCTTGGCGCTGTGGGCGCCGAGCGCGCGTTCGGCCAAGCGAAAATTTCCGCCTACGCCGCCGCCAAAGCCGCCGTCGTTGCGCTCTCTCGCTCGCTGGCCCTGGAAGAAGCCAAGAACGGCATCACCGTGAACGTCGTAAATCCATCCAGCATCGATGAGAAGGAATTGACGCGCGAAGAAGCACGTCGCATGCGCGACGCCCGTTTTCCCATCGGCCGCCCGCCGACCGTGGAAGATGTCGCCGCTGCCGTCGCCTTCTTCGCTTCCGATGAGGCGGAATACGTCACCGGCCAGGTCGTCAACGTCAGCGGCGGCTGGATGCTCTAGCCGTCCGGTAAATCTGCCATGAAAGTTCTCACCGCTGCCGAGATGCGCGAAGTCGACCGCTTGACCAGCGAGCGCTACGCCACCCCCAGCCTTCAGCTCATGGAGACTGCGGGCAGACGCGTGGCGGATACTTGTTATCACGCCATGGATAGAGCCTCGGCCGAGCCAACAAAGATCGCGGTCCTCTGCGGCAAAGGCAACAATGGCGGAGACGGTTTCGTTGCCGCCCGGCACCTGCAGTCGCCGGGCACCAAGGTGACGCTGTATCTCTTCTCTGAACCGCGAGATTTGCATGGTGATGCGGCTACAAATTTTCACCGCTGGACCGCGATCGGCAATCACGTCGCTTCCATCACCGACGAAACCGCTTGGCAAACAGCTTGGCCGGAAATCTCCAACGCCAATGTCATCGTCGACGCCATCTTCGGCACCGGCTTTCGCGGAGCCGCGAGTGGCGTCATCGCGCAAGCAATCTCGGCCATCAATCGCCAATCGAAAAATGCCACGGCTGTTTGGCCCGCTCTGATTCTCGCGGTCGACACGCCTTCCGGATTGCCATCCGATGGCCAGCCTGCGGAAGGCCCCGTCTTGTACGCTCACAAAACCGTAACCTTCACCGCGCCGAAGCCTGGCCAATTGATCTCGCGCGATTCGGCCGCCGTAGGCGTCCTCGAAGTCGCCGACATCGGTTCCCCTTCTTCGCTTGTTGAGGAAATCGGCCGCGGCCTGCTGCGCTGGGTCGAGCCGCAAGAATTCGCCCAACTTCCGCTCGTCCGCACCGTCGATTCGCACAAAGGCTTGTACGGGCACGCGCTCATGGTCGCCGGATCGCTGGGCAAATCCGGAGCCGCTGTAATGGCCGCGTACGCCGCGCTGCGTGCCGGAGCAGGCTTGGTCACCGTAGCCACTCCCGACCTCGTGCTCCCGATTGTGGCCTCCGCCCATCCCGAGATCATGACCGAGACGCTGGCGGCAACACCAGAGGGCACCGCCGCGATGAAAAATCTTGCGCACCAGCGCTTTGAAAGCATTGCGGAAAACAAAGACGTACTCGCCTTAGGCCCCGGCCTGGGGCTTCACCCCGAAACTCAAGATTTCATTCGCAAGGTCGCCCTGCAAACCGAGCTTCCCCTGATCCTCGACGCCGATGGCTTGAACGCCTTTGGCGGCAACGCCGATGTCCTGCGCGATCGCAAAACCAAGTTTCTCGCCATAACGCCGCATCCCGGCGAAATGGCGCGGTTGCTCATGTGTTCAACAAAAGATGTGCAGCAAGATCGCGTCAAGACCACGCAAGACGCCGCGCGCCGCTGGAACGCTCGCGTCATTCTCAAAGGCTCGCACACCATCATCGCCTCCCCAGACGGCCCAATCTTCGTCAACACTTCCGGCAATCCCGGCCTCGCAAAAGGCGGCTCCGGCGACGTCTTGACCGGAGTGCTCGCAGCTCTCACCGCACAATTCAAAACCGCCGACTGGGCGCGCGTACTGGCTCTCGGCGTCTACCTGCACGGCAAAGCCGCCGAAGTCGCCGCGAAAAATACCGACGAGTCCGGCCTTCTCGCCACCGAGGTTGCTACCGCCATTCCCCACGCGCGCCACCAACTCCTGCAGGAGCTGCAAACGCGTGAATGAGGAAATCATCACGCATTCCGCCGAAGAAACTACGCAGTGGGGCAGGGAATTCGCCAAGCGCCTCCATCCTCCCATACTCGTGTTGCTCACCGGGGATCTCGGCAGCGGGAAAACCACGCTCACCAAAGGCATCGTCGCCGGTCTCGGTGCCGCCCCCGAAGACGAAGTCACCAGTCCCACCTTCACGCTGGTTCATGTCTACGGTGCCGCCGGTGCCGCCAAGGTCTATCACGCCGACCTCTACCGCATAGAAAATTTCCACGATTTCGAAACGCTTGGTCTGGAAGACGTTTTCGCCAGACCTGCCGTAGTAATCCTCGAATGGTCCGAGCGCTTCCCCCTGCCATCCCCCTGGCCCCAGCTCCGCCTCAAACTCGAACACCTGGGCGGCGACGCCCGCCGCATCATCGTAGGTCCGCAATAAACACGAGCCACTGTGCCGCCATATGGAGTGCGGCGGTCTTGCCGCCGCTTTTACGATTGATCCGCACGCACGCCTTGTCTTAAGCTGCCACGGCAAACAGCTGAGGGACTCTCCGCTTACTCTCTCGCCACCATCCTGCCGCCAATCCTTGCCCCTTCCCGCTCCGGCTGCTAGCTTGGAAAAAGCCCCTCGGCGAGATCATGGTCAACAGTATTCTTACGCCCAGCGCGACAGAAGCGGCCGGGATCGAACTCAAGAGCTACAACACCACCATCCCCATGGGGTCGCTGGCCATCGGCGTGGACAATATCCACCACGATGTGTTCCTGAGCCCCCGGTTCGTCCATGCATCGCGCGAATATCTATTCGATCTCATACGCCAGCACACCAAAGGCTCCTACGTCGCGGGCACCGAGCTGCGCGCCGTCAAGGGCCCGGACCACACCACTTTCCGCAAGCTGCTCACCGACTTCATGCAGAGCGCGGTGACCCAGGCAAAATTTCACAAAAACATCGAGATCGACCTGCTATTCCGCCTGAGTCTCCTGAAATTTCTCACCCTCGAAATCGGCAATCAGTTCGCCAATCTCATCCTCGAAGGCAAGGAATGGGTTCGCCAGCGCGGCGAACACTTCGAGCGCAGCCAGCAGGCCCACGTCATCAAAGCCAAGCTCTCCGAACTGCAGACTTCACGGCGTCGCGTGGTTCGCGCGGTCGGCCAGCAAGTCGCGCAGATGGTCGCCGATGCGGAAGAAAACGTCGTCTGCAAAGCGCGCCGCGCGCTTTTTGGCGAGGATTTCGCTCCCTTCTACGAGCTGCTGAAAAATCGCCTGATCTTTCTCGACGGCGGCAAGGATGACCTTTTTTTTCTCGAGAACTACGTCCTGCTCGGCAATTACGTGCGCGACCCCGACCGCTTCGAGGTCATGGACGCGCTCTTCCACGAATTCTTGCGGGAAGCGGGACTCACCCTTAGCGAGGATCCCTCCTACACCGAAGCCAATCAGACGCACGGCGAGTTGCTCGATCAAGCACAAGCTATGCGCTCCGAAATCGCCAACCTCGAAGAGCAGCGCGAGAACCTCCGCAAGCGTCTCGATCGCGGCGCCTTTCTCAACAAATTTCTCAGCTCTTCCGGCGGCTCCGACCTGAAAGCTTCTCTCAACGACGTAGAGCTGCGCCTCAAGCACCAGGAATACAAGCTCGAAGAGCTCGGCCCGCAAATCGATGCTGCCAAGCAAAAAATCGATTTCCTCGCCAAGGACCACAAAGGCCGGATCGACGATTACTTGAACGAGCCGGAAAACGCGCAGCGCCTTTTCGATCCCATGTTTTCTCCCGAAGCCAACCGCTCTTTGCGCGCGCGGATGCTGGCGCGGCTGCTCGAGCGCCTCGAGCAGCAGGAAATCCTGTATCACGTTCTAGCCAGCTACGAGATTCGCTCCATCGCCCAGGAGTACAGCCCCCCCGTCCACCTGCAGCAGCTTCGCAAAGCGCTCGTCTTCAAGGAAGAAATGAAGCGCGTCGAGCATGTACTGAAGCAGGTCCCCGCGCGCAAGCTCTCGCTCAAGCCCGTTGAAGATCTCTCTCGGAAAATCCGCCGCTATTCTCGCGAAGAGATGCATGCCTTCGTGTTGCGCTTCGCCGTTGATTTTCTGCGCCTTCGCCGCGAGCTGCGCGATGCCGATCACCTGACCACTTGCATGGAGCGCATCAATCTCGTCACCACCGAGCAGGCTCGCGAGCTCTCCCGCCTCAACAATCGCCTCTACGAATGCGTACTTCAGGACGAAGCCAAGCCGCAGCAGGATCAGGTTGTCTCCCACGTCATCATCAAAGCCGATGTGCGCGGCTCCACGAAAATGACTCAGGATCTGCTCTCCCGCGGCCTCAGTCCCGCCTCGCACTTCAGCTTGAATTTGCATGAGCCGGTCAAGAAACTCCTCGACCGCTACAACGCCAAAAAAGTTTTCATCGAAGGCGACGCCGTCATCCTCGCCATTTTCGAAACCGAATCCAATCTTGCCTACGCGCGCGCCGTGGCCAAGGCATGCATCCTCTCGCGCCAGATTCTCGTCGTTTGCAATTCCTACAACGACAGCGCCGCAAGCAGTAATCTCCCCGCTCTCGAGCTCGGCGTCGGCGTCGCCTTCCAAGGTTCCGCCCCCACCTACTGGGCCGACGGCGATTCCCGCATCATGATTTCCAAGGCGCTCAATCTTTCCGACCGCCTCTCCGGTTGCGCCAAGCTTGCCAAGCGTCTCCTCGGCGCACAGAAAACGCATTTCTCCGTCTTCCAGTTCCTCAACACCATGGAAGGCGCTTCCGCCGAAGAGCTCGACGAATTTCTCGTGCGCTTCAACATGAACGGCATCGAATTAAACGAGGAAGGCTTTCAGAAACTGTCCGAAGAAATTTCGCTCGACTCCATCGAAACCAAGCTCGACATGCCCTGGGGAAAAGAAAACGTCACCTTGTACTTCGGCGAAGTTCCCCTCGGCGATTCCGTCGAGCTCCTCGTTCTCCGCAAGGGCCTGGCCCGCCAGCTTCTTCCCGACGGAAAAATCGGCATGCCCTCTTCGCATCCCTACTACGAGGTCTGTACCAGCCCCGCTCTCTACGACCTCGTGGCTGCGCTGATCCGCACCCAGCGCGCCGCAGTAGAAGCAGCGACCCCAGCCTGAGCCAGTACACACGCTTCCGCCTGTGCACCGCACCGGGGCCGCACATTCTCGCCACCGAAATCCCTTTTTCTCACCTGCTATACTTCCCGCGGAGGCGAAAGGGGTCCGGTGACTTCCCCGGCCTTCAAAGCCGGCGATTCGGTCCTTAGCGGGTCGAATGGTGGGTTCGACTCCCACACGCTTCCGCCATATCTAACTGAGATGACGACAGTTGCAAAAAAATGAGGCTGAGCTAGTTACGCCATCTTCAACATGCCTAAAGTAAGCAGCTTGCGGATGTCACAGATCGTCGTTTGAAGCACTGACATTTATGAGTTTTGAAGTCCACTTGTCGCCTAGGGCGGCTAGGAACGCACATTTTCCAGTTTTAGCTGGATCGCTGTTTTCATGAAGGTGGTTCGCATCCCGACCTTTTCGTCTTTCACGCAACGTTTGCTCTTCGGAAGCTGGAGTCCAGCATGCCCGCTGCCCAGCGAAGCCACGCGGGCGTCACATAGTCCCGATGAGATTGAGAAATACGCCTTTGTGGTTGTACTTCAGATCGGTCAGGTCGTCGGAGAAGTCGGTGAAGTTGTAGCCGACGCCAGCCTTCAGGTTCTTGCTAATACGACGATAGATCGCGGCCAGCGCGCCGCGGCGCCGTTGACTTATATCCGGTAGGTAAAGCGTTCGCACCTC
>WNFH01005315.1_pt1 | contig 10603 bp, 11 predicted proteins | sample 5400411 | NCBI WGS metagenome assembly WNFH01 (sample SAMN13153347, study PRJNA577476) | soil metagenome | isolation source: 200 cm saprolite under Douglas fir tree site 2 hole 3 | place: USA:California | collected 2015-04-18
CGCCGCACAGCCTGCACGCCGGGCAGATTATCGCCGCCGCAAAGACGCACAAGCACGTGTTCGCCGAGAAGCCGTTCGCGCTCTCCTTGCGGGATGCAAAAGCCGCGGTGCGCGCCTGCGCCGAGAGGAAGCTGACGCTCGCGATCGGCTACAACTGGCGCTTCCAGCCCGCGCTTCAGGAAATAAGGCGAATGCTCGGCGACGACGGGCGGCTCGGGAAGCTCCTGCACATGGAGGGAAATTTCTGCGGTGCTAGCGTGTACCGCTTCGAGCGCGAGCACTGGCGCCAGAACCGCGAGGAAGGACCCGCGGGCGGCATGACCGGCCGGGGCGTGCACCTGGTCGATGCCATGCTCTATCTTTCGGGCAGAATCGAGTCGGTGTGTGCGCAGAGCTCTCGCGCCGTCCGGGATTTCGGCATCGACGACACGACCTCGATGCTGTTCCGCTTCGATGGCGGCGCGACCGGATATCTCGGCACCGTGATCGCCACCGCCGAGACCTGGCGCCTGCAAGTCTTCGGCGCGAACGGCTGGGCCGAGGTCGGCGACGTCGAGCACCTGAACACCTGGCAGCTCAGAGTCTGCACCATCGACCGCGAGAACCTGCACCTGCACCGCAGGCCGCAGGTCACGACTTTTCCCGAAACCAGCACCGAGCGCGCCGAGCTCGAGCATTTCGCGCAGGCCGCGATGGCGCGACGCGCGCTCGCCACCGCAGGCGGCGACGAATTGCACGGGGTCGCGGTGCTCGAGGCGATCCTCGAGTCGGCGCGGGACGGATCGAGGGTCCGCGTCGCTTGAAAACTGAAATAGAATAGCCGCGACTGTGCGGGAGGAATCGCCCATGCGAAATCTCGTCACCTTGCTTGCGGGCGCGACGCTCGCGATTTGGACCGCGGCCTGTTGGCCTCAAGCCGGCAGCCCGAATTTTCCGGCGAGGCCGGTTCGAATGGTGGTCGGTTTCCCGCCCGGAGGCGGAACCGACATCATCGCGCGGCTGGTCGCGCAGAAGCTCGGCGAGCGCTGGGGCCAGCCGGTGCTGGTGGAGAACCGGGCCGGCGCCGGCGGCAATATCGCAACCGACCTGGTGGCGAGGAGCACACCCGACGGCTATACGATACTGATGGCGTTTTCCTCCCACGCGAGCAACCCCGCGCTTTACGGAAAGCTGCCTTTCGACATCAACAAGGACTTCAGCTCCATCACGCTGGTGGGGTCCGCGCCCATGGTGGTCGCGGCGAGTCCCGCGCTTCCAGCGAAGACGCTTGGCCAGCTGATCGAGTACGCGCGGTCGCATCCCGGCGCGGTGAAGTTCGGCTCCTCGGGCATCGGGACGCCGGTGCATCTCGCGGGCGAGCTGATGATGCAGCTCACGGGAATCAAAATGGTCCACGTGCCCTACAAGGGGATCGCGCCGGCGATGACCGCCATTCTTGCCGGGGAGATCGAGATCACCTACGTGGCGGTGCTGACGGGCTTGCAGCATTTCAAAGCGGGCAAGCTCAGCCCCCTCGCGGTGGCGGGCCGCAGCCGCTATCCGGCGCTGCCCGATGTACCGACGGCCGCGGAGGCCGGCTTGAACGGCTACGAAATCGACTTCTGGTACGCGCTGCTCGGGCCGGCCGGGATGCCGGCGCCGCTCGTCGCCCGGATTCAGCGCGACGTCGCGGCCATCCTCAACACGCCGGACATGAAGGAGAGCCTCCTCGCCCAGGGCTGCATCGCGGCGGGCGGCAGGCCCGAGGAACTGTCCGCGCTGATCAGGAGCGACTACGAGCTTTGGTCGAAAGTGATCAAGACGGCCGGGGTGAAACTGGAGTGAGCAAATACAGAGCTCACCGCGATGGGCGCGAAGGTAATTCAAAGAGGAATTTGCCGTCCTTCGCGTCCTTTGAATCCTTCGCGCTCGCGGCGCGGCTAACTTGCATTAGCCAGCACCTCCCGAACCATGGTCGCCATGCGCTCCGCGCTCGTGCCGGGCGGGAAGAACGCGACATATTTGCCTTCACGGTCGAGCAGAAACACGAACGCCATGTGATCGATGAGATAGACGCTCGATGCCGGCGGCCGCACCTTCTCGAAATAAACCTTGTAGGCCGCCGCGACCCGGCGGACTTCGTCCTCGCTGCCGCGCAGCGCGACGAAGCGCGGATGGAAAGCAGCAACGTAGTTGCGGAGAAGTTCCCGCGTGTCTCGCTCCGGATCGAGCGTGACGAAAACCGGCTGCAGTTTGTCGCCTTCCGCGCCGAGCGTCCGGACCAGCTGCGCCATAGCCGCAAGGTCGGTGGGGCAGACGTCGGGACAGAAGCTGTAGCCGAAATAGAGCAGCACGAGCTTGCCCCGGAAGTCGGCGAGGCCTCTTCTTTTGCCGTACTGGTCTTCGAGCGTGAACGGCCCGCCCACCGGCGCCTTGCCCGACATCAGCTCGTTCATCAGACGCGCCGCACCCTCGCGCCGCGTCTCTTCAGCCGGCTTTTCGCGGAAGTGGAGAAACGCCGCTGCGCCCCCGATCAGCGCGACGGCAAGCAGAACGAGCGCGCGCCAGCCGCGGAGCGCAGCCGGAACCGACATTTACGCCCCGAACGTGAACTCGGTACCTGTAGTGGAAGCGACGAGGCGATCGGGCATCTGCTCGCGCACCGCGGTGACAAACCCCGGGCCCGAGCAGTGCATGGGAATGACGACGTCCGGATTGAGCGCCTTCAGCTCAGCGACCGAGCGCTGCAAGTATTCGTCGCTCGCCGGAAAAAGATGAACTCCGCCCAGCACGGCGTGCAGCTTGCCGACGCCCGACACTTCCATCGCCTGGCGCGCGGTGTTGACCACGCCGGCGTGCCCGCAGGAAGTGATCACCACCAGGCCGCGGTCCTTCACGTTGAAGCAGGTGCCGTGCTCGTTGAGGTGCTCGTCGGGCACGAACTTGCCGCCGGCCTTGGCGTTGGCGGCAGGCATGTCGCAGCCCACGCCGTTTCTCTTGACGTACTCGACCTGGGTATTCGGCAGCACGCGCTCGAAGCTGCGCCGCGCGATGCTGCCGGTGGTAAACGCATGGCCCATGACGACCGTCGGCCGCTCGCAGTACACGATTTTCACTTTCAGCGCCTCGAGGTCGCGCCGGTCGAGCACGCCCCAGTCGCTGAAGTGCCCGGGAGCGCCGCTCGCGGTCTTGCGGTTGCAGAAATTGTCCTCGCCGCCCACGTACAGCGTGAGATCGGCGGGCAGCTTGTCGCGGTACTTCTGCAGGAAGCCGATCATCCCGCCGAGGTGATCGTAATGTCCGTGGCTGAGGATCATGCCCTGCACCCGGGAGCCGTCCACGCCCATGACCTCCATGTTGTTGAGCAAGGCCTGCGACGTGTAGCCGTAGTCGAGCATCAGGTTGCGGGTGTCCCCGCCGATGCGCGACTCGAGCGACAGCGACAGCCCCCACTCGTTGTGCAGGACTTTGCGGTAATCGGCGGCGGACTGAAGGGGAGAGCGTTTGATCTTGACCCACTTCGACGTGCCGGGACGCGGCGTGTCGTAGCTGCTGTCCGTCAGCACCCTGATGCTGAGGCTGTCCACGGTGGGCACGGCGCCCGGCTTGAATACTTCCGCGAATGCCGAACGGGCGAATCCGGCTTGCGCAAGCAGCGCGGCGGAACCGAGGATAAATTGGCGGCGGTGCGTGTCTGGCTTCAAAGGACCTCCCCTGGAAAATGAATGACCGCGAAATTACATGCTACTCCTGCGTGAGCTGCGTGCGGCAGACTGACTCGGGCCATTATTACCATTACAAGACCGGAATGCGCACGTGCATCAGCGCAGAGCGTCCGCCGCGCACTTCCTTGAGACAACGCTGGATCGCGGCGGGCACGGCATCCGGATCGGTCACCTTCTCGCCGTAGCCGCCCGCCGCCTCGCATATCTTGGCGAATTCGATGTCGGGCGCCAAGAGCGCGTTGAACTCGTTGGTCGCCTTCGCTTCGCCTTCCGGATACACGCGCAGCGTCGCCTCCTTCACCGCCGACCAGCCCGAGTTGTCGAATAGCACTGTGAAGATCGGCAGCTTGTACTGCTTGGACACGGCGTAGACCGAGGAGGGATTGCCGAAGTAGAAGCCGCCGTCGCCGACCATCTGCGCCACGGTCGCGTCGGGCCTCGCGAGCTTGATACCGAGCGCCGTGCCCGAGGAGCTGCCCAATCCGCCGCCCGCGAAGCCGATCGCGGAGCCGGGCCTGGTACGCATGATCTGCGCGTTGACGATGGGCCCGTTTCGAATCCCCTCGTTGACGACGATCGCGTCATCGCCGATCGCTTTCGAAATTTCGGCACAGAGGTAATGCGGATCGATCGCGCCTTGCTTGCCCTTCTCTGCCGCCTGCTTCGCAAGCCCAGCGCGTCGTTCGTCGCTTTCGCGCTTGATCGCTTCCATGCGCTTCGCCGCCGCCTCGCGGAACGCGGGCGTCGCTTTCGCTCTCAGCGCTTCGAGCAGTTGCCTGAGGATCAGCACGCTGTCGCCCTGCAGCCGCGCGTTCGACGCGAAGCCCCAGATCGGGAAGCATTCCTTGACGACATCGACATCGATGTGCGCCCACCACGTCTGCGGATTTTCCTTCGTCTGTTTCGGGATCCACGGCACGTCCACGTCCACGAGCAGCCCGACGTCGGCCTGGGCGATGTTCGGCATCATGCCGGCAAAACAAGGCGATGTGCGCGATATGTTGAGATAGAGCGGGCTCGCCTCGAACACGCGGATGCCCGCGAGGCGCCCAAGCTCCTCAATCAGCGCCGGCGCCTCGAGATTGCGGCCGGCGTAGGACGTGACCATGACCGGATGTTTCGCGGAGAGCAGTTTCCCAGCGACTTGCTCAACGGCCGCAGTATCCGCAGTGCCTGCGGAGACCGCGCCGTAGCGCTCGGCGGGGAACGGACGCATCGCGCCCTCGTCCCAGGTCTGCGCGAGCGTCTCGCGCGGGAGCATCAGGTACACCGGGCCCATCGGATCGCTGTGCGACACGGTGTGCGCACGGCGCAGCGTTTCCTTGGTCATGATGCCGGAGGGCAGCGTCCATTCCCACTTGACATAGGGCCGCACGATCCCGGACTGGTCGAACGGTTCCTGGATGAAGTGCACGTAGTTGTCGCGCGAGCCGGGCAGCTCGCCGCGCACGGTGTAAGGCGCCTTGCCCGCCATGAGCAGGAGCGGGAGCCGCCCGCGGCGCGCGTTGTGCATCGCCATCGCGGAATTCGCCGTGCCCGCGTCCACGTGCACCATCACGGCCTGCCCGCGGCCGGTCGCCATGGCGTAGCCCGCAGCCATGTGCATCGCGGTGTTCTCGTGCGGGCAGTTCAGGACCTTCGGAAACCTGCGGCCCTCTTTTTTCCAGCGCGCCATCTCCTCGATCAAGGGCGCGTGGTCCGTGCCGAAATTGGAAAACAGATACTCGATGCCGATGTCGTTCAGCCCTTCGAGGAAATAGTGCGAGGTCGAGTGGAGCTTGACTTGGGGGGCCTTGTCCATGCCGGTCCTCCGGAACCTTTCTATAGTTCTTTAATTCGTCTTATTTTGCAATGCCATTAGGAGTACTTGCGAGTTCGCCCAAGTCCTCGAAATATCGCCGATGCGTCCTTCTTAGGGCGTCCTCGTCAAGAGCTTCTAACAGCACTACTTCGTGTTGTATCCCACGCCGATTAAGGGTTAGCTCGAGCTCTAACCGCGAATCTCCGGCTTTTTTTCGTTCCGATTCGTCGAATTCCATCAATGTGACGACTGTCCCACGTTGACGATCGTACTCAATCAGAAAGAGCACCGTCTTCTCCTTCTAGTTTGGTTATCAACACGTTCGTTTCCTCGAGCGTTTGAGCAATACCCAGTTTAGACAAATTCACTTCCTCACGAATTCTTGTCAATCGCTCTCTTATTTCTTCCGGCAGTCTCGTCCTCGGGGAAGTTTGATTCTCAAGTTCAAATAAATGCTTTTCGTTCAACTCCGCCCCGGCGACTATTTGAGAATACTCTGCAAGATGCGACTGAATTTCTTTATCGCCGCCACCATACTTGATTGATGGGTCCACTATGTCCGAAAACTTTTCTGAAAGTTCAGCCCAAAGATGCTGCAATGATGTGCGAATCTGAATCTCGATCGGTTTACCTTGACAGTTCACGATTAAATGAACAGCGCGATATCCGTGACTTGGAGTTTGGCGCCGATCCACTACTTTAACGTCATCAAGTAGTCGATTGGGCCGGTCTGCCTGTCGGTTCGAGGTTGAGCTTATCCCGAACGGTTTTGATGACGGTTTCGTACGAATCCGTAAAGGAACGCCTATATGCATCAAGAAACTGTAAATCGGCCTCCGTGACCTCGTCATCCCGCAGCCGCTCGCCTAAGCGGTCGATCTGCGTCTTACTCAAAATTCGGACCTAATTCGGCTCATCGCCCCAAACAGTTAAAACCGCGCGCCCTACGGAGCGGCCACCTTGTACACCACGTCGCCCTCGCGCGCGTGCTCGGTCACCTTCAGGCCGATTTCCTGTCCGGCGTGGGCTTCAGCGACGGATTGGTGCTCGATCTGTATGGACTCGACCCTCTGGCGGAAGTCGCTCGTGTGGCCGAGGACGCGGATCGTGTCGCCGACGCGCAGGCTGCCGGACTCCATTTTCATCGCCGCGACCGAGAGATGGCCGTAGTAGTGGGTCACGACACCGACCCGCTCCTCGCCCGCCATTGGGCCGCGCGGCGCCGCGGTAGCGGTCGCCGGCCGCGGCTTGGGGGTAGCCCGGGCCGCGGGCCGTTTCCTGGGCGCGGCGCGGCGGGCCGCCGGTCTCTTCGCCGCGGCTTTCCTCTTGAGCGGTTTGGACTTCTTGCGGATCGCCGGTTTTCTAGCCGGCGCCTTCTTGCGTTTGACTTTGGCTTTCGGTCTTTTCTTTGCGGCGATCATGGCTCCCTCCGTCGGGGGTGCAGGCACTTCGGTAATCCTAGTCGCCCGGACGCAACATATCAATCTCGGCCCGCGCGGACCCCGAGGCCCGAACGGGCACCGGGCCCGGGCGGGAACGGGGTTATCATGATGCGTCCGGTGATCGTCCTTGGACCGCGCGCGGCGCGACTGGAGATCTGAGAAATGAGCGAACGAAACGCGAGCCGATTCGCGGGCTGCCTTGTTCTGACCCTAGGCGCACTGATCGCGAGCGGCGGTGCGTGCGCGGACAGTATCCAGGTAACGGAAGCCTGGTCCCGGCCGACTCCGCCGGGCATCGACGTGGGCGTGGCTTACTTCGTGATCAACAACCAGGGCAGGAACGACCGTCTGGTGGGTGCGTCCTCACCCGTCGCCAAGCGCGCCGAGCTGCACATCAGCCGGATGGAGGGCGGGGTCATGAAGATGAGGCATTTGAACGCGGTAGACGTCGAGAGCGGGGTGCCGACGTCGTTTGAGCCGAGCGGCAGGCACGTGATGCTGACGGGGCTCAAACAGCCGCTGAAGGAAGGAGACGCGTTTCCGCTGGTCTTGAACTTCGCGAACGCGGGGCCCGTCAAGGTTCAGGTGCGTGTCAGGGGAACCGCCGGCACGGGCGAGGGAGGTCACGGAACGGACCATTCGAAGATGAAGCAAGCTCGCTAGCCGGTCGGCAGCACGGCCCCGATGCCCTGCCGGTATGCCCCCCTGGGATAGGGAACCTCGATGCGCCCGCGCAAAGTCGCGCTCTTCGCCGCCGCCGTCGTCGCGGTCTGTGCCGGCATAATCTTCGGGATCCTGTCGCGATCGGACGATCAGCCGGAGATCGCCGGCTTCGTCTATCCAGAGCCCAAGACGATTTCGCCGTTCAAGCTCACCGAACACAACGGATCCTCGTTCGATCTGGACGCGCTGAAGGGCAAGTGGTCGTTCGTCTACTTCGGATACACGTACTGCCCCGACGTGTGCCCGACGACGCTCGCCGACCTGAGCCGCGCACAAAAATTGCTCGAAGAGGCGGGATGGGATGCGGGCAACCAGTACTTCTTTGTCTCGGTGGACGCGCAACGCGACACCCCGCAAAGACTCGCGGAATACGTCGCGTTCTTCAACAAGAAATTCGTCGGCGCAACGGGCGCCGATGAGGCGCTGACGAAATTTACCCAAGAAGTGGGCGTTCTGTACTCGTTCCCCGAGGGCAGGAAGGGGAAGAGCTACGCGGTGGACCACTCCTCGACGGTGGCGCTCTTCGATCCGAACGCACGTCTCGCCGCCGTCTTTACGTCGCCGCACAAGGCGGAGGAAATCGTCGAGGGCTTTCGGAAAATACTACGGCGCCGGACGTGACGGTTCGGCCGGTGGCGACACGATCCCGGAGCAACTCAGAAGCGCGCGCGCGCTCAACAGGTCGGTGGAATACACCCCCCAGGCCCCCCTTTCCCTGAGGCGGCCGGCAAAGCCGGGCTCCAGGGACCGGGCGACCCACATCCGTGGAAACCAGGGCACGGGCCTCACCAGAGAGCCCTTGGCATCGGCGACGTCGCGAAACAAATCGCGCGTGCCCAAGGCCGGTGAAAATACGACGAGGACCGTTCCCGTGCCCGGATCATTCAGCGACATCTTGTAGAGATGAATACCGAACACGGGCGTCCAGGTGACGGCCACGAGGAGGAGCAAGCACACCCAGATCCACGCGCGGCTGCGCGTCCCGGTGCTCGCCGGTCTTGAAGTTTCCTTCGGATCGCTGATCACTCGTGCAATCCTAGCGGTCACGCCGCCTCATATCAATCTCCGCCCGGGCAGGCTCCTCGGGGATCGCCGGGTCAGGGCTCCTGCGAGTCCATCAGGATGAAGGCGACCCGGCAGGGCTTGCCGCTGCGGTTCACCCAGGCGTGGTTGGTCGCCTGCTGCACGACCACGTCGCCCGCCTTCAGATGGACTTCGCCGTCGTCGAGCAGCATGTCGATCTCGCCCGACAGGATGATCGCGTAATCGACGCTGCGCGTCCTGTGCATCATCGGGTGCCGCGGCGGCAGCCCCTTCCGCGGCGCGTGATCGCCGACGACCTTCATCATCGTGTCGATGTCCATGCTCTCGATCTTGGGGGTGGTGGGCACGAAATCCACGATGCGGAAGATCGTGCCGTTCCTGGGCGGAACGAGCCCCACCTTGGTCTTGCCGCGGTCCGCCGTCCAGGAGAAGTCGGGCGGGCTCTCTTCGGTGACCCACATCTCGCTCGCGGGATTGGGCGAGCGGAAACTCGTCAGCTGGACCTTGCCGTCGAGCATCACCACCGCCTTGCCGGAGGAGTCGATCTTGGTGACGACACGGCGGACCTCCGGTGGATTCTGCTGCTGCGCGGCGGCGGACCCGATCAGCGCGACTGCCGCGCTCATGGCTGCCAAAGACGATGCGATTTTCATGGTTCTCCTCCTTGTAGCGCAGCAGCGGCAGCTCTTTCTCGCGCGCGAGATACAGCCCTTCGCTCTCGTCGACCAGGTGTCGCATGAGCAGCATCCTCAGGCCGACGTTGATCGCATAGTCGAAGTCGCGCCGCGGCACGTAGATGCGCGCTCCGGCGCGCTCGAGCCCCTCGAGCAGACGCTCGACCTCGGCCTTCAGCTCGAGCGCCGAGAGCCTGCGCTCCGGGCTCCTCACGAACACGGTCGCCATCAGCGGCACGGGCACCACCGGCACGACGCGGCCGACCGCTTCCATGAGATGGGCCCCGAGCGCAGCCGTTTCTCGCCTGCGCACCTCGCCCGGGAGCTTCTGGAAATCCACGCCGCGATCGCGGCAGTAGGCGCGCATCGAGAGGGGCGAGCCGAAGTTGACGCACGCGTAGCCGAAGCGGTGCCACCCGCTCTTCAGCATCAGCCTCAGGTTGTGCGCGGCGAAGACGAGCGTGTTCCACAGGACCCTCGCGCGGCCCACGCGCGGCGCGTTCGGGTCGAGCGCGCGCAAGAGGCTGCGGTCCTCGAGCACGCGGTCGTAGTTGATCCCGAGCGGAACGAAGACGAGGTCGTGCTCGCCGTCCAGTCTGAAGCCGCGCATCATGTAGTCGATCACGCCGAGCCGGGGCTCGCGCATGCGGCCGTCGCGCGTGAGGCCGCCCTCGGGGAAGACCGCCTGCGGAACGCCCGCCTCGGTCGCCATCGCGATGTAGCGCTCGAGCACGCGCCGGTAGAGCTCGTCCTTGGAGTCGCGGCGCACGAAATACGCGCCCATCGCGCGCACCAGCGCCGAGAGCGGCCAGATGCGGGCCCACTCGCCCACGGCGTAGGAGAGCGCCGCCTGGTCCGCGGCGAGATACGCGGCGAGGATGTAGTCCATGTTCGAGCGGTGGTTCATCACGAACACCACGGTCGCGTCGGGCTCGATTTTCGCGATGCCCCCCGAGTCGAGGTATCCGAGCCGCACGCGGTAGAGCGAGCGCGCGATCCAGCGCCCGATCCAGTAGCCGATGCGGAAATAGAGGTAGGCGTTGAACGCCGGCACGATCTCGCGCGCGTAGCGCTCGACCGCGCGCAGCGCCGCGGGCACCGACACGCGGTTCTGTTTGGCGAAATTCTCCGCGGCAACCTGCACCCTGGGGTCGGTGAGCAGGCGATGTATGAGCGCCTGGCGCTTGGTGCGCTGGAATGGCCGGATGCCGATCC
>WNFH01003958.1_pt1 | contig 10602 bp, 9 predicted proteins | sample 5400411 | NCBI WGS metagenome assembly WNFH01 (sample SAMN13153347, study PRJNA577476) | soil metagenome | isolation source: 200 cm saprolite under Douglas fir tree site 2 hole 3 | place: USA:California | collected 2015-04-18
TAGAACTGCTTGCGGTACAGGATGTCGAGGCCGAGAGTCGGCTCATCGAGCACCAGCAATCTCGCGTCAATGGCCATGACCAGAGCGAGGTGCAGCTGGGTCACCATGCCCTTCGACAATTCCTGGACCTTGCTTCTGTGCCGGATGGTTGTCTTCGCCAAAAAACTCTCTGCCTTCGCGCGGTCGAAGCGGGGATGTACGCCGCCGACGTAGTCGAGTAGCTGCGAAACTCGCGCCCAGCGCGGCAGCACGGCCACGTCGGCGATGAAGCAGACATCCCGCATGAGCTGATCGCGCTCCCTCCAGGGGTCGCGTCCGAGTGTCCTCAGTTCTCCCTGGTACGGCGTGAGCCCGAGGATTGCGTTCAGCGCGGTGGTCTTGCCGGCGCCGTTGGGACCGATGAGTCCGAGGATGCGGCCCTCTTCCACACGCAAATCGACGCCGTCCAGCGCGATGGTTGGGCCGAAGGCCTTGCGGAGACCGCGGGCTTCTATGCATGCCATGGTTTCAACGCTCCTCCTCAGTATTCGACCCGGGGGAATTAGACTCGGCGGGTTTCGACTGTGCGGCATCCGAAGACGACTGGTGGGTTGCGCCGTTTAGGAGTTCTTCCGCCCTAAGGCCGAGACGCTGAATGGTGGCGTAGATCCTCGGCCATTCTTCACCAAGAAACTTCTGCCGTTCGCCTTGCAGCAACAAACTGCGTGCGCCGGTATTGATGAACATGCCGCGGCCTCGTCTGGTCTCGACAAGCCCCTCGTCCACCAGTTCTTGATAGCCCTTCAGGACCGTGAGCGGATTCACCCGATATTCAGCCGCGACAGTGCGCACGGACGGCAGCGGATCGCCTTCCTTGAGCACTCCGTCGAGTATCATCGCGACCACGCGGTCGCGAAGCTGGCGGTAGATCGGCTGACTGTCGTTCCACTCACGGTCCATCAGGTTTTCCTAGAGAACCCGTACCTTACCAGAGATGCCGCGTGCTTCAGTTCACCCGGTGCACGTTGAAGTGCGCGTGGATCGGCTTGTCACCCGGCATCATGTACGTCCAGTCCTCGGTGTGATGGTTGGCATCGACGTAGGTGAACACGGCGTGCTGCATGTGGCCATTTTTCCTGCTGCCGGAGATGTCCACCAACTCGAACTCCACTGTCCTGCCGTCGGGTGACATCTTGCCGATCATGTGCGGCCGATTGCCCGCGTCACAGTAGTGGATCAGGTTGAGCTGGTCGCCATCCACATAAAGCATCGTGACCGGATGGTCGTACTTGGTCGCATCCAACAGCGTGTTCGCTTCCTGAAGTTCGTGCACGATCGCGTTTCCTCTGGAAGTCACGCGTAGCGAGACGTGGAGCGGCTTGCCGTCGCTCATCTCGGGCATCTCCGGGACGGTCACGGGGCCTTCCCACTCACCCGCGAACGTCTTCATGGTGTCGAACGACTTTTGCGCCTCGGACGGTGCGGGTTTGTCGACGGACTTGTGCGCGTCGGACTGCGCAACAGACTTTTGCGCGTCAGACTGGGCAAAGGCCACGGTGGAAAGCGACAGCAGAATAACGGACAGCATAATACAAAGGGATTTCATGTTTCAGTCTCCTTAAAGAAGTTCATTTCTTCCTTGCTCTCGGGTCAGGGTTATTCGCTGGCGTATTCAGTTGCGATCGCTCAGCTCTAATGAACCCTGTGCCTTCGATACTGTTATAGTTAACTATAACACTAATTCACATGTCAAGCCTTTTTTTCCCCCCGTTTTCATGTTCTGGATTTTCTGCCTTGGCGCGGCCGACAGCCGCGCTTTTTTCGTCCGTCCGCAGCTTCGATGTAGGTACAGGCGGTTCCGCACGTACGGGCACAGGCCAGGGCGGGACGGGCGAGGATGCCCGTCGCTGCATCGAGTCTTTATGCGCCCCTTACGTCCCTGCCCGCGCCCATGTTATGTTCAGCTTCTTTCGGTAGGCACATGATCCGTCCTTATAAAGGCATTACGCCGGTGATTCCCGCCTCGTGCTACGTGGACGACTCGGCGCAGATTATCGGCGACGTGGTGCTGGGCGAGCATGCCAGCGTCTGGATGAACGCCGTGTTGCGCGGCGATGTGCACTCCATCCGCGTGGGGACGCACTCGAACGTCCAGGACTGCAGCGTGTTACACGGCATGAAGGAGCGGTACGGGGTTTTCGTCGGTGAATACGTGACCGTCGGGCACTCTGTGATGCTGCACGGATGTACGATTGAAGACCGCTGCCTGATCGGCATGGGTTCGGTCATCTTGAACGGAGCGCGCATCGGGGCGGGATCGATCATCGCGGCAGGCACACTGATTCCGGAGAAAACGGTGGTTGAGCCGGGTTCGCTCTGGATGGGCTCTCCGGGCAAGTTCCACCGCAAGCTGGTCGAGAAGGACCAGGAGACGATCCTGCGCTACGCGAGGAATTATTTGGAGTACAAGGACGCCTATTTGAACGAGCGGAAATAGCAGTCGTATCTGTGAATTGTCATCCTGAGCGGAGTGTGAAGTTCGCAAAGGCGAACGTCACATGTAGTCGAAGGACCCCTGCGACGCAGAGTTCGTTTCGGAGGCTTCGAGGCATTCTCCCCGTAACGCGCGGTGAGAATTCCCGGAAAAGCCGCGAGACCTATTAGGCTGAAAGGGATCCTTCGACTCCGCATCTGCTTCGCGTTGCGAAGCAGATCCTGCGCGCAGGATGACAGGGTTGGCTAAAGAGCCAGGAGCTAAGAGCTAGAAGCTGATGATCAAGGCTGTCCGAGGAACGCGCGATCTTCTTCCGCCGGAAACGGCACTGTGGAACTTTGTCGAGGCGGCGGCCCGCGACGTGTTCCGCGCTTACAATTTCCACGAGATCCGCACGCCTATTTTCGAGGAGACGCAACTCTTCGCTCGCAGCGTGGGCGAAGAGACGGACATCGTTTCGAAAGAGATGTACACCTGGGAGGATCGCGGCCGCGCCGCCAGCGAAAAAGGCCAATCCCTGACCCTACGCCCTGAGAACACCGCTGGCGTTGTTCGCGCCTACATCGAGCACAAGCTCTGGGATCGCGGACTGAACAAGCTCTATTACATTGGGCCGCAGTTCCGGCGGGAGCGTCCTCAGAAGGGACGCTATCGCCAGTTCTATCAGATTGGCGCCGAGGTCATCGGGCCGCCGACCGCGGGCAGCGAATCGCCCGCGCGCGATGCCGAAGTGCTGGAACTGCTGGCCACTCTCCTAGACCGGCTGGGCATCAACGACTGGACTCTGCAGTTGAATTCAGTCGGTTGTCCCAAAGATCGCGCAGTCTACAACGAAGCATTGCGCAAGGCGCTCGAGCCGGTTGTGGCGAAGATGTGCGCCGACTGCCAGCGTCGCGCCGTCACAAATCCTCTCCGCGTGTTTGACTGCAAGGTACCCGAAGACCAGCCCATCATCGAGAAGCTGCCGCGCATCAGTCAATTTCTAGACGAGGCTTGCCGCAAACATTTCGACGAGGTGCAGGAACTTTTGAAATCGGTAGGGGTCGAGTTTCACATAAACGATCGCCTGGTGCGTGGGCTCGATTACTACACGCGCACGGCTTTCGAGTTTACCCACGGCGCACTGGGAGCGCAGAATGCGATTCTCGGCGGAGGCCGCTACGACGGACTGTCGGAGTCTCTCGGCGGCCCGAATGCACCCGGCGTCGGATTCTCTATCGGCGAAGACCGGCTGGTGCTGGCGCTGAAAGAATCCGCGGAAGCGGTTTCGCGTAAGCCCGACGTTTACATCGCACCGCTGGGCACGGGCATGGACCGCGAAGCAGCACAGGTGGCGCGCGAGTTGCGCCGTCACGATGTAGTGGTCGAGCTGGGGGATGAGAGCTTCCGCCTGAAGAAGTCTCTCGAAACCGCCAGCAAGATGGGCGCGCGCTTTGCCCTGATCGTGGGCGAAAATGAAGTTAAGTCCGGCTCATTCGCGCTGAAGAATCTGGAAAATGGAGAGCAGGTTTCCGTGCCTCGCGCCGAACTGGCGCAAAGAATTCAGAAACAGGACTAGGCCGAGGAGAATCATGAGCAAACTTTTCTTTGTGACATTCGTGATGGCCGTCGCGATCACCGTTGCCGCTCAAAGCGCTTTCAACAGCAAGTCTTTGAGTCCGCTGGAGCAGGCGCTCATCGCCAACACCAAGGCGGTTCCCGAAGCGCAGAAAAAGAAGGATGTGAACTTCCTGAAGCGCACACTGACCGATGATTTCCAGCAAGTCGGCAGCGAAGGCAAGCTCCATGACAAGGGCGAAATCGTGGACGACGCGCGCGAGGGCAAGCTCCAGGACTACAGCGTGTACAACGCGAAGGTGCTGCCGGTGGACGAGAACGCAGCCATCGTGACTTACGATTGCATCATCCATATGCCCGAAGGTGATGCGCCCCTCATGGCGCCCCGCTACCAGCACATCTCTGACCTGTGGGTCAAGCAGGGGGAGCAGTGGCGGCTGCGATTCCAGCAGGCAACCGCCGCGCGGTCAATAGATTAGAGTCTCCAGAAACACCGGCGTCATTCCGAGCACGGCGAGGAATCTGGTGCACACCAAGTGAATGGGGTTTCTGCCGGACCCGCGCGAGATCCCTCACCCGGCTGAAGCCGGGATTCGGGATGACGCCGCTAGGATGTCAACAGAGCCAGCCGATCTCATTGGTAGAGCCTTTCGGCGTAAAGCCATGCCCTGACACGAATCTCGGGGCTCAGAGCGACTCGCTAACAAAATTCATCGCCTTCACTGCTGCTTTATCTGTTGCCGCAGCTTGTATCGCTGCAGCTTCCCTGTCGCTGTCTTCGGCAACTCATCGAAGAATTCCACCCAGCGCGGGCGTTTGAAGACAGGCAGGCGGCTGGTCACGAATTCCTGCAGTTCGCGGGCGAGGTCAGGTGTGCCGGCCCCACCATCTTTCAAAACCACGCATGCGACTGGCTTCAGCAGTTCGTCGTGATCCTGGCGGCCGATCACGGCGGCTTCCTGCACGGCAGGATGTTCGATCAGCACGCTCTCGATTTCCACCGGGCTCACCCATACGCCGCTGCACTTGAGCATGTCGTCGGAGCGGCCCGCGTACCAGAAGTAGCCGTCTGCGTCCTCATAAAACTTGTCGCCGGTGCGGATCCAGTGGCCTTCGATGATATTCTTGGATTTTTCGTGCTGATTCCAATAGTGGGAGCAGGTGGAGTCCGCCTTGACCAGCAGGTTGCCGACTTCCCCGCGCTTCACGGGCTGATTGTTCTCATCCACGATCCTGGCGTCGTAGCCCGGGATGATCTGTCCGCTGGAGCCGGGACGAACGGCGCCGGGGCGGTTGGCAATGAACATGTGCAGAACTTCGGTGGAGCCGATGGCGTCGAGAATCTCGACCCCAAAGCGGTCTTTAAAGCGTTGGAAGATGCTGGCGGGCAGGGCTTCGCCGGCCGAGATGCCGTAGCGGATGGAAGAGAGGTCGAAGTCTGGGGCGGACGAGCGTTGTTCGCCGCGGACGGGCGGGGACGCCCGTCCCTCCATCGAGCCCTTGTGATAGGCGAGCAGCGCGGCAAAATTCGAAGGCACGGAGAAAAACAGCGTGGGCCGCTGGCGCTCGATGATTTCAAATACGTGCGGCGGCTTGGGCGATCCAGGCCACAAGATACTCGTTCCACCCACGGCAAGCGGAAAGTACAAGCCGTTGCCCAGTCCGTAGGCGAAGAACAGCTTGGCCACGCTGAAACAGCGATCGTGCTCGGTCATGCCCAGAATTCCTTTGGCGTAGCGTTCCGCGCATACCACCATATCGTGCTGCAGGTGGACGCAAGCCTTGGGAAATCCCGTGGAACCGGAGGAGTAGAGCCAGAAAGCAGCGTCGTCTTTGCTGGTAGGCTCGGCTTCAAGCTGGGCTGAGTTTTTTTCGACCAGCTCTCCAAAATGCAATGTGCCCTGCGGCGGCTCCGAACCCACCACCATGATGTGTTCCAGATAGCGAAGCTCGGCCTTGGGAATAGCCTTGATCTGCGGATAGAGCGATTCGCTGACGATGGCCACGCGTGCCCGCGAGTTGTTGAGTATGTACTGATAGTCCGCGGGCTTGAGCAGGGTGTTGACCGGAACCGGGACGGCTCCGATCTTGATGGCGCCGAAAAAGCTGAGCGCGAACTCGGGCACATCGAGCAGGAGCAGCAAAACCCGTTCTTCGATGCGCACGCCGAGTTCGCGCAAGCCGTTGCCGGCGCGGTTCACGCCTTCCGCAAGCTGGCGGTAGGTAAGCGTGGCGGCCTCTGCCTCGATGGCGATTTTTTGTCCGCGGCCTTCCTGCAGATGGCGGTCGACGAAGTAGATGGCGGCGTTGAATTCGTCCGGCAGGAGGATGGGGCCGGCACTCATTTGGAGGCGGCGCGCTTGCGAAAAGCGTGCAGGATAATCGCGCTGCTGATGGCGAAGCTGCCCACTGCTCCCAGGGCCAGGGTCTCGGTGAGTTGCGGGCGGAGGCGGAGCAGGTCGCTGAAAAGCGCAGCCATGGCTAAGAGGATTCCCAAGACGTTCAGCCACACGGGCGGGCGTACGACGTTGGTCTGCTCACGATTGCGAAAGCGAAGCTGCAGCAGGACGGCGGCCAGCCCGATAGCACCTACGACGACGACCGCCAGCGGGCTGAAGAACGCACTGCGATTGGTGAAGAGCACGACCAGGGCGAGCACGCCGCAGAGCAGACCCGAGGCAATCACGGTCCAGCGGCGGGGCTTGGGTTGAGAGTCAGGCACGAATTCTTGTCTCCCATTTTATACAAGGGTTTGGAGTTAAGGGGAAGCCTCGGTGTCTGAATCCTGCCTGCATTCACCAAAGCCTCGAGTGAAGCTCGCCTCGCTGAGGCGAATCATGCACCCCCGGTTTTTCGCGGGCATACCGCTCAACAGGAGTGCCACCAGTACAACCTGACGGCCCGGCAGGAAGTATGAATCTGCTTGCCCCACGCGCCATCATGTGGCAATATGCTTTGCCTTCCCTCAAACATTACCACGGACGCTTCTCCGCGGCGGGTAATCGCGTGCAGGCAGCGGCAATTATGGAAAACGCCGGAGATCTCGGAATCTATTCTGAGGTGCCGTTCCTCGATAAGCTGCAACGGAGCCTGACTTTTCTTCTGAGAATGGTGTTCGCCAATCCTGTTGCTATTCTTCTCCGGGACTTTGGTTATGTCGTCTTCATGGCTGTGATTGTCAGCCAAGCAGCGCGGGCCAGTTCATCGAGTGCCTTCTTTCGGGTTGCCATCATAATCGCTCTAATCGTAAGCCTCTTCATTTGGGGCGGCTTGCTTACGCGATATCTGGTGCCGCACATATCGAGGCTCGTTTTTGGGCCGCCGGTATTTGGGACATTGGGTGGATTGCAACGAAGAACCTTCTTCACCGCAGTGAGGTGCGCCGCTGCTATGAAGTTCAAATTCGCGCCAGCCGACTCAGAAAAAGTGAGGTGCTACGGCAGAATCGACCGTGAGCTAACGGAACGGCTCTTAAGATCTCGCTACCAAGAAATACTCGCCAAGAATGGTCCGGCGGAATTGACGGATTTCGATAAACGTTGGTCGGAAGTCTGGAATGGTCAGGTTCTGGCGATAGAGGTCAAGGTTGGTCCAAACCAATTCATCAAGTACGAGGAGGTTTTCGCGGAAGATAATATCGCCTTGAGGATCGAGCCGCTCAAGCTAGACACCGTTACATATCTCATAGCACCGATTGTGAAGATGATCAACTTCGTCATGGTCTATCTGCTATGCAGATACCTAGACGCGCAAATCAATCTGCTAACCGTTGTCCAAGTGGGGCTGTTCCTCAGTCTGATCGTTTGCTTGATTCTGTTCAACTATCACGCCCACCAGAACGCTGAGATACCGTTCGTGGGCAGCCTCACGAAGGATACCCCAGAGGACATTGGAAACCGCATCAAGGAGTTTATCGGGCAAACCGTGCGGCCGACAAGAATTACAGTCAAGAAGCGCTATCTGTCCCTTATTCAGAGTTATTTCTCGACGGTAATTGCATTCATCACTTTCCTCAACACCTTGTCTGCGCTCTTCCTAGTCGGGGTCGTCTTATCACTCACTCTGGCCTGGCAGCCTGGCGGCGTGAACAAAATTCTTCATTGGTACAGAGGTTTTTCAATTGGGTTGCTTTTGATCCCTGCTGGTCTGGTCGCGACTTACCACCTCATGTTCCTTATTCTGCAAAACTTCAAATTGGTGCTAGCGCCGATCATTGTAGGATTACTGACGGTATTTCTGCCGTACGCGTTTACGTATCTGGCCGGAGGTCGTGTGGATCTCAATCAAGTCAAGAACGCTTACCTCGCCGTTGCCACCGGCCTAGCTACCGGTCTGACAGCTACAATTACTTCCCGATTAAAGAAGATGATGGAGGGGAACGACGAAGAAGAGGAAAAGGAAAGGAAGGAAAGGAAAGGCAAATCGGCTACGGCCCGCCAGTGACGGAATTGCACCGACAGACCTGGGGCCTCTGAGCCAGCCCGAATCTAGGAGCAACCGTCTACGGCCAAGCTGAGAGCCAGGTTGAAACCTTCGAGCCTTTTCAGCCGGCGGCTTGTTCCAGCGTGCGGCGGACCATCACCGTGACCAGGTGCGTTCGGTACTCGGCTGAGGCGTAGTAGTCGCCGAGGACCTCGACCCCTTGCGCGGCGTGAGCGGCAGCGTCCGCAATAGCGCTTGCCAGCTTGCCGCGCAGCGCATTCTCCACGGCAGTGGCCCGATAGGCATGTTCGGCGACTCCGGTGATGCCCACCGCGGCGCTTTCGATCTTCGCTCCCGACGTCTTCAGACGCACCGCCACACCCACGACCGCGTATCCCGAAGCCGGGTGATGGAATTTCTTGTAGGTGACGCCTTCGCCAGTCGTTCTGGGCACGCGGACCTCAGTGATGATTTCGTCGCTGCGCAAAGCGGTCGAGAACATACCGGTGAAGAGTTTCGTGGCCGGAATCACGCGCTCGCCGGAACGGCTGTGAGCAATGATTTCGGCGTCCAAGGCGAGTACAGCGGCGGGGTAGTCAGCCGCGGGATGGGACTGGGCGAGCGAGCCTCCGATGGTTCCGCGATTGCGAACCTGAGTATCGCCGATGTGAGATGCGGCCTGAGCCAGCAAGGGTGAAGACCGCAGCAGAACTTTCGATGAGGCGACTTCGGCGTGAGTGGTCATGGCGCCGATCGCGATGCGGTCACCGGATTCGCGAATGTAGCTGAGGCCGCCGATGCGGCCGATATCCACCAGCAGCGCGGGCTGGGCGAGGCGCAGCTTCATGGCGGGCAGGAGGCTGTGTCCGCCGGCAAGAATCTTGGCCTCCTGGCGCGAGGCCAAAAGATCCAATGCTTCGCTCAGAGTGCGGGGCGATTCGTAATCGAAGTTTGCCGGGATCATGCGCGCCTCCTGACTTTGGCGGGGGTGCCGGTTTGGGCCGGTTCGGGCTTGCTGTGCCGCGATTGCGCATTGCGAATGGCGGTCCATACCCGCTCCGGCTTGAGCGGCATATCGATGTGGCGGACGCCCAGCGGCGAGAGCGCGTCGCAGACCGCGTTCACCAGGCACGGAGTCGAAGCGATGGTGCCCGCTTCGCCCACGCCTTTCACGCCCATAGGATTCACCGGCGAGGGCGTCACGGTGCGGTCGAGGATGAAGTCGGGAAGAAAGGGGGCCTTGGGCAAGGCGTAATCCATCAACGTGCCTGTGACGAGCTGGCCATCTTCGTTATAGATCAGCTCTTCCCACATGGCCTGGCCCAGGCCCTGGGCGATGCCACCCTGGATCTGGCCGTCTACCAGCAGCGGATTGATGACGTTGCCGCAGTCGTCCACGGCAACGTATTTGTCGATCTTTACTTCGCCGGTTTCGGCGTCCACTTCCACCGAGCAAATGTGACAGCCGAAGGGGAAGGTGAAGTTTGAAGGCTCGAAGAAATGAGTGGCTTCCATGCCCGGCTCAAAGCCAGGTGGAATGTTGCGCGCCGTGTATGCGGCCATCACCAGTTCACCGAAAGAAATGGACTTCTTGCCGCCCTTGGCGCTCAGGCGGCCGCGGCCGATGGTGATGTCGGCGGGCTTCGCGCCCAACAGATGAGCCGCGAGCGTAGCCATCTTGGCTTTTAGCTTTTGTGTTGCCAGGTAGGCAGCGGTTCCGCCGACCGCGGTGGCGCGGCTGCCAAAAGTTCCGATGCCGTAAGGCACGGCCATGGTGTCGCCGTGGACCACGTTGACGTCGTCGGGATCAATGCCGAGTTCGTCGGCAATGAGCTGGGCGAAGGTGGTTTCTTCCCCCTGGCCGTGCGGCGATGCGCCCGTGAGCAAGGTAACTTTGCCCGTGGGCTCGATGCGTACCGTGCCGCTCTCCCAGCCTCCGGCGGGCGTGGCAGCAGAGGGTCCGATGGCGCAGATTTCGACATAAGTGGAGACGCCGATGCCGTAATACTTCCCCGATTTCCAGCCGCTCTTCTGACGGCGGCGCAGCGCGTCGTAGCCGGCAAGCTTCAGGGCTCGCTTCAAGCTCTCCTGGTACTTGGCGGAGTCGTAGGTGAGGCCGGTGATGGTGGTGAATGGAAATTCTTTGGGCT
>WNFH01004519.1_pt1 | contig 10600 bp, 10 predicted proteins | sample 5400411 | NCBI WGS metagenome assembly WNFH01 (sample SAMN13153347, study PRJNA577476) | soil metagenome | isolation source: 200 cm saprolite under Douglas fir tree site 2 hole 3 | place: USA:California | collected 2015-04-18
AACTGCCTCTACCAGCTTCCTCCGAGCTTCCTTCTTCTCCTGCACAGTGGTTGATGAATGGGTAACTCGTCGGCTGTGAACAAAACCGTAGTCAGTCAAAGCAAGCCGGAGTATAGCAAGAGTTTATAAGAAATCAAGTAGGATTTATGACTTCTGGTGGGTCGAAGGGCGTCAGCTTACCTGCGCCCTTCGTTTTTCATCCTACTCAGTTTACTCAGGCTACCTGGTACTTGTCAAACTCCTCACCAAATTCCCCTTCCAGACGTTGAGCTCTCACATCGCTGCTGGTCAGCGGCGGGAGCGATGGCAACGCAAGCACGAGGTCGAAATCATCATCCGCTGCAATGCGGTTGAAGCGTTCCAATCCGCAATCGAGGCAGCGATGGACGAGCACATACTCGCCCTTACGCCGCTGGAAGCTGCCGATAGGTTGCATACTGCCCCCACAGGCGCTCATCCGATCTCCCGGCCTCCGGTCATCGACATGACGCGAGAAAAGGCAAAAAGGACAGTGATTCCGATGATGCGAGCCATAAGCAGGTGGGCAAACAAAATGATGGCAGTGCCTGCACTTGAAGACCTCTTCAGTGGAGGCTCGCTGCTTGCGCACAAAACGCGGTCGAATCTCTTCTTTCGCTTCGATAGGTTGTACGTCATTTGGAGCATCGAAGGCGCGACAACATTGGCCGCGCAAAGGGAAAGGACAAGATCCATTGTGGTTGTCGAATATGACTGTTTACACATAAAACAGGCTCTTTCTAGCAACTAGCTTGAAGACGATTCCCTTGAATGTATTGCTATGTTCGTATTTCAAGGGACAGCAAGGCATACTGAAATGCATAGGGAATGTAGGTTAATGGGGCGTAGGAGAACTGCATCTAGAAAGAAGCCAGAGGTGAGGTAGACAAGGCAACAAAGGTGAAAAAACACCCACCTGACCCATAGAACGAGACTACTCGCAACCTGAGACCATAAGTAAACCAGGACAGAACCTGCACATAAGTGACAGGCTTCAATCTCGGTCAACGTCTATTTTCGGCTCTCAAGTCACAAAGCAAGTCGTTTATCCGCAGTTCGCTGCGCAACAAACAATGGGTGTGGGTACTTGCATTAAACATCCACCTTTCATGAGGCTTTTGTGTTGCCTGTAGGAAAGGATAACAGGGTTTTCATATGAAGTCAACAGTTTGTAGCGATCTGTATCATTGCAATAGACTTCTGGGAGCCGCTAAGGATACTATTGAAGTGCTTACGAAAGCAATTGCTTACCTCCGCAAGCACTCCCCTTCTATGCAGTCAGTTCGTGTCTAAAGAGGTAGATGTTACATTGTCTCCAGAATACGCAAAGTGAGACAGAGCCCTACTCCATGAGGAGTGTAGACCATGACGTAACGTCACAGTCAAGATATATACTTCACCAGGTACACATTTGACTACATGCATATACAAGAGGTAGCGTACATCGAAGAGTACATGTAATGTATGTCATGCCAGCGTATTATAGACTGAGTTCCCTGGACTCTTTGAGAGAGGATGCAATAGTGAACGTTTACGATAGCAATGGACACAAGCTCGGTCAAGTGAATGAATACGGCACAGCCAGCGATAACTACGGGCACAAAGTAGGTGACGTAGGTGAAGATGGCACTGTTATCGATGGCTTTGGTCGCAAGGTTGGCGACGTGAGTGAAGATGGTACCATCACTGACAACGATGAGGGTAAGCTTGGGAATGTGAGCGAAGATGGTACTGTCACTGACAGCAACGACCGCAAGATTGGAAATGTCAGTATGTCGATGAGCGACAATATCTGCCTGGCAGGAGGGGCAGCCTTGTTGCTACTCCTAAAACCCAAACAGGAGTTGGCTTAAAAAGGAACCCCAGCAATAATTCATAAACCCTGGAGGGTAAACCAGATCGTGGATCGGTGACAAAAACAGCCCTGCTGATTCAGATTTCCCCTCTTTTTGATTCCTCACTGCCGGAGGCGGCGAGGAGTCCTGAATAGGTACCACGCGAGGACGAATTGAGAGACAGCATTATCTCATCGCATCATGGGGCAAAACAGCATGGACGCCAAGCACGCCATTGGCAATCTGCGTCACATGTAAATCCACGATGAGGCTAGCCAGGGCAAGTGCTTGTGGTCGTGGCAATTGGTACCGTTCGCCCATCAGGTCAAGCATCGCTTCTAAGGCAATCAGCGAGGCCTCGTGCAAATTTTCATGGAAGCCAAGTGTGATCCACCCGGCGGAGGTATTGGCACGAGGGGTTGTCAAGCGCATATCGTCGCGTAGGTGAAAGGTCAAGTCGACCCGCTCCATAGGACACTCGATAGCTACTCCAGATACTTCACCGTCACCCTGGACAGCATGTCCATCACCCACGGAGAAGAGCGCTTCAGCTACAGAGATTGGCAGATAGAGTGTACTGCCTGCCACCAGTTCTTTGCAGTCGATATTGCCACCACAAAAGCGCGGCGGAAACGTGGGGTGAATACCCGGCTCATCGGGCGGCATTCCCATGACTCCCATGAAAGGACGTAACGCGAGAGTATGCCCGTACTGATCTCTGCCGATCATCGAGTGGGCGTCGAGCACCCAATTGAGTTCAACCCCTTGCTCTACAAGGCCAAGTCGCTTATTGACATCATTCTCCCAACCGCCACCGCCTGTCCAGCCCCACAACTCCGGTCGCACCTCATTGATACGTATCTCAAGCGTCATTCCTGGCCGCGCTCCACGAATGGCGATTGGTCCGCAGAGCGCATGACCATCATCACGCCCTTTGATGCGTGGCTCAAATTGCTTCACATTTGCATTTTTAAATGAGGGAGGTTCAAGTACCCAGCCAGAATTGAGGGTGCGGAAAAGGACGGTATCGCCGGAATCAATGGTCAGTATTGGCGGATATTCGCGGGAAAAGGTGCCATGCAGTGTATCTCGCGCAGGTTCGATACGGTAAGTAGCCATACTATCCTTCCTCTTTGTTATGGAACAGCTATGCACAATCCTTTTGCATATATTGCTCCAAGCTGCTGCTTTATAAGCCGAAAAGGCCAATCAGGGCGATTGCTGCTCCACCCGCGAGTACAATGAGGAGCGAGAATAATGCGAGGCGCAGGCATATTTGACGGTTACGTGTGACTATGTAGAAAATCACGACATTCTCTATTAATCCCACGACTGAGGCAAAGTAGATGGCGATGGCAGCCGGACCGGCGGTGATGAGGTGCATCTGTATGTGCGTACCAACGAGCACGGAAGAGGCCGCGGCACTTGCCAGTGCGCCCAATACCACTACTGCTAGAAAGCCAATGGCACCGAAGAAACGTTGGGCCACTCCACTGACGACCGTCAATGAGAGAAACAAGAGGCCAAAATTGAGTACGGAGCGCACTGCGAGCGGAGAGGTAAGCTTCGGATCCTGTGAGGGCTGCTGCGGCTTGCGTCTCGAGCTTAAGTAGATAATCAGTGAGATGATGGCAGCCACCACTAACATTGGTCCCAGTACCACTAATACGGCCAGACTTGTCTGCGGACCTGCTGCCCAGGAAAAGATAGCGACCAATGCACCATTGCGTACAATCATTGCCAGGTCGGCTAATAAAAAATAAGATGGAGCGGCTACGGCAAACTCCGGGCTGGCCTTGAGTTCTTGCCCTAAAAGGGCGGAGGTGGCGGCACTATTGACTAATCCACCCAGGATGGCACTGTATTTCATGCCTCTCATCCCGAGCTGCCGCAGCAGCACATAATTGACGAAGTTCAGGGCAGAGACAATGATGACGGTGAACCAGATCGAGCGAGGATTGATGATATTCCAGGGATCGATATAGCTATCAGGGAGCAAGGGATAGACGACGGCAGTGATGAAACCCATCAGCAGGGTGCCGCGTATTTCAGATACCTTGAGCTTACTTGTGAAAGCTACTATCTCTGTTTTCCAGGAAAGGAGAGCAGTGATGACAATGGCGCAGGTGAATGCGATAAAAAAGTCTCCCATGCCAACAAGTATGCCCAGTATATTGGTCAAGGCCAGTGCAAGTGAGGTGGTGATTTCCAATGGGTGATCTTTTACCATGGAATAGAAATTGACCAGCAGAATGGCGATAATGATGATACCTACTTGCACGAAGGCGAGGGTGGGTGAGACAAGCCATGCCAGAGTGCCCAATAAGGCTGTGATGGCGAAGCTTCTCACACCTGCTTCTTTATGCGCCCACTCGCGTTCAAGGCCAATCAGCAGGCCAATAGCGGCTGACGCGGCTACTTTTTCTACCAGTAGTAAGCGAACATCCATACGTTATCTCTTCATACCTGATTTTCTTGACTCCTCACTGCCTGCTGGGGGTTCGCAGTTCGTAAAAGTTGTTGTTCTGGTGCTGTATTGGTGCTGTAGGTTTTGTTGCCGAGGGCAACAAAACCTACAGCACCAATACAGCACCAGAACAGTAATCTCCGAGCCGCGCAGGCGGCCAGAAATCCTGAATAGTTGCCTGTAGTTATTATAGGCTATTCCAGGAAGATAGGTCGAGGGGGTGAATACGTGGGATATGTAACCTATTGGCGGAAGTATACTTGATTGGATTAGTATATACAAGACAGGTATAGCAGGATGTGGACAATTTCGCTGTAAAACCAACCTGAGCATTATTTTGTAGAAAGGTAATCTATAACGCCTTGCAAGTCGTAATAAAGGTCAAGTGAACAGAATGGAGTGAGTCACCATGACCTGCGAAGAATTTGAAGAAATATCGGGAGCTTATGTGCTTGATGCCGTGACGCCTGCTGAACGGGAAGCAGCAGAGGCACACCTTGCGACCTGCGCAAGGTGTACCAAACTGTATCAAGAACTGCGCGGCGCGGTGTCTCTCTTACCGCTATCTGTCCCACAATTGAATGCCCCTGCGTCGCTAAAAGAACGCATTATGGCTGCTATTCGCGAAGAGAGTGCAGGTATTCCTGGACAGCCGACACAGCGCACGCCCAGCATTCAACCTGTACAGCCAGGACAGCGACGTTGGAATCCGCGTATTCTGGTGGCCGCGGCTGTGCTGATGTTGTGCCTGCTCGGCGGTACATTGGCCTGGAGTATCTCTCTTAATCATCAAGTTGCCTCGCTTCAACAGCAACTTTCTCAAGCGACCAGTAATTCCCTTGTATCAACGAAGGTCTTGACCTATACGGTGAATGGTACCAACCCGGCTCAGAAGGCGACAGGCCAGCTATTCTACTTTGCCAAACAGAATGTTACTGTGCTGATCATGCGTGGACTACCTCAACTCCAGGGAATACATGTGTACCAGGGCTGGCTCCTGCATCTGAAAGGGAACAATATTACGGGCGTTACCAGTATTGGCCTCTTAAATATAGCGAATGGTACGGCCAGTCTCTCTTTTCCAGGAAATGTTACCGGCTTTGATGCTGCTGCCGTGAGCATGGAAGCAGGACCATCAGCGACGCCAAATGCGCCCAAAGGGGCGGTTGTAGCATTGGGTTCCTTGAAACATTCAAGTTGAATAAAAGCAGTCTGTCATCCTGAGCGCAGCGAAGGATCTGCTCGAAGAGTGCAGATCCTTCGCTGCGCTCAGGATGACAGACTGCTTTTATTTTGTTCTTTTGCGTATTCGCAGGTACATTATTGTGTAAAACCCCAGCGTTCCAAGCATAGAACCGCCGAGGATAAACCAGAGGTTGTGTTCTAATGTAGCCAGGACTGAGCCAGCATTACTCAATCCCAAACTATCAGCCAGGCCATTGTTGTTAGAGCAGTTTGCATTCCATGAAGATCTGTTTTGCCCTATGGCGTTAGTCGTGGCTGTAACTGTTGGGGTCACGCCTGATGTAGGCGTACCACCTGGAGTTCCCGTTGGCGTAGCTGTGGCTGTCGGAGTTATACCTGATGTCGGCGTACCACCTGGAGTTCCTGTTGGCGTGGCTGTAACTGTTGAGGTCACTCCCGGTGTCGGCGTACCACCAGGAGTGCCCGTTGGCGTGGCTGTGGCCGTTGGAGTTCCTGTTGGCGTAGGCGTAACTGTGGGTGTAGCCGTCGGTGTTGGCGTCGGTGTTAAAGTTGGTGTTGGCGTGACCGTTGGCGTAGGCGTCGGTGTTAAAGTTGGTGTTGGCGTGACCGTTGGTGTAATACCTATGGTGGGCGTAGGCGTGGGCGTTGTTTTCACAGGTGTAGGAGTTGGACGCGGGCGGGTTGCCGTTGGTGTCAGCCCACCGTGAGGCGTTACGCTCCCTTTAACGGTTAGACTTCCTTGCAGTGCCGGTGTCTTATTCGCCGTTGATGTAGTGGTATTACAGGGATTTGCTGTAGCGGTGGCGGCGGCGGTGGCGGTAGTGCCGGTTGTAGTAGTGGGAGCTACGATGGTTGCTGTATTGTCTGCCACGGGTTTGAAGCTGCTACTGAGTTGTGCGGTGGCTGTCAGGTCTGCCGAACTGACAATGGGTTGTTGGTTCCCAGGTGCATTGCCATGTGGAAACAATGATGTGATTGAGCTTCCTACTGTAACTAAAAGTAGGGATATACTAATACAAATGAGGAAAAACGCTATGGTTACCAATATTCCTCGTCCCCCATAACCCCGGTTCCACAGGGCCATCAATGTGTCAATCATCTTCTATCCTATCCTTTCCCCCGATTGCTGGATTGCATGGACACAATTTTGCTCTTCTGCCATACCCCAATGACGCTGGGATAGTGGCGCGGTGTCGATTTCTACGGCTGGCTGATACTGATCCTCCTCTAGTGGTTGTGCTTGCTGAAAATGTTCAAGTATACTTTCCAGATGCATGGCGCACTCTAAAGAGCGGCGCACTTCAAAAATCTCCCGCTTGTACCAGTGATCCGCTTGAAATGCCAGGGCACCTCGCAGGCGCGAGACATGCAGGAGGCGAGCATAATCCAGCACAATTTGGCTCTTGCGTCCCATATAGACCAGGCGTTTGTTGGTTAATATCAGTGTGCCGTGGTCCTTTGCTGGATAGGTATAGCGCAATGCCCCACCGAGAGGCTCTCCACAAAGGGTCGCATCTGTGCGGTAGTGAGCGCGTTCTCCAGGCAATAAACGCATAGGAACTGGCACGTCTGGCAAGGTCTCTGATTTGAGGCGTCGTGCTAACTTTTCAACGTCAAAACCATGCTCGCGCAATGAACGCTCTACATGTATACGCCTCTGCCTGCGTTCGCGCTGCCCCTGGCGAAAACGCTGCCAGTCAGGTGTTGGAGTTTCTACTTTGGCGGTGAGTGCCTGAGCCTGCTCCAACGCCCGCTCTTTTCTGCTTAAGTCCTGCGTAACTACGGGACTTTGCTTCTGAAGCAAAGGCTGAGATTCCACTTGCGAGGTGAGGTATTCTACTACCCGCTGAGCGGCCGCGATCTCGACAACGCCGCGCAGGAGCACTTCTTTCTTGCCAAAGCGTAGTTCCAGGCGAAGGGAGGCAATGCCCATTACGTGCCGATAGATGGGGCGTATATGAGTCAGGGTGCTTAAGGCATACTGTGTCCCGTTGACATCAAGATAATCACGATAGAGCCGGAACTGCTGCCCCCAACCAAAGGTACATACCGCTATCGGTGGTTCCATCTCTTCCATCCTCCCCACATTTTCCAATGATTTGCCCTATGAAAAATGGCGTTCCAAAATATATAAACGAGAGGATTTGTAGACTGTAACGATCATCGATACATCCATTGATACATATATAATTATATAGTGAATATGCGAGCGGAGGCGTGCGTGCGCAGCATGGCTGAGGCAAGCGCAGCCACTACTATACTCCGCAGTCGTATATAGTAGTGGCTGCGCTTGCCTCAGCCATGCTTGCCTCACTATATTTAGCTTCGTGTTGTTTTCATCCAGATGAGGCGCAGGAATATGCGGCGAAGACGTGGGGAGAGCCGCTCCAGTTCCTGTTCTTCAACAGCGCGAGGAGCCTGGTGGGGTGCGGCCCAACGTTCACGCACAAAGAGTTCTGTCAGCCGCCACAGGGGAGTGGCTTCCTGGGGAAATCGGTATGAAAGCATCAGGCTAAACTCGTATGGGGTCTGCCACGTGCGCGGAGACAAGCCCACCCAGCTTGCAAGGCGGCATAGACGCCAGTATGTTGCGGCAATGAAGCTGCTATCGGCATAGAGATTACGCCACCAATACCGGGCGATGGCAACGAGAAGCACCAGTACTGACCCGACTAACGCGGTTACTGAAAGTGCCAGCAGAAAGTTCTGCCGAGTCACTGCATCTGGTGACGTGGGGGTCCCTCCTGAAAGAGGATCAGAAGGTGGGGGTGTAATTTTCTTTTTTCCAGCAGGACCTGTAGGAGTAGGTTTGGGCCTGGAGGTCGGAGTTGCGATAGGCGTCTTCACAGGCGGAGGGTTATTGATAGTATGCAGCGAAAATCCAGGCGTGGGATCAAAGTTAATCCAGCCGAAACCGGGAAAGTAGGCCTGTACCCAGCTATGGGCGTCGCTTCCATCTACGATCCAGGCTTTGTGCTGGCTATCCAGGTGTCCCAGGCTAAAACCATTCACGATACGAGCAGGAATGCCCAACTGACGAGCCATGATAGTCATGGCAGTTGCAAAATAGGTGCAGTAGCCATGACGAGTTTGCAACAACCAGGATACCGCGTCAATATTGTTGGGAACCGGCGAGTTATCCAATGAATAGGTAAACTGGGATGGGTCACTGAGGTGTGACTCAAGCATCTTTAAGGCATCATAGGCGTTGTGGGAGTTGGTGGCACCCTGCGTCCATTGCTGTGTGGTATTCAAAACTTGAGGTGGGAGATCGGTAGGCAGTTGGACATAGTGAGCTTGAAGCGAGGTATAGTTGGGATCTGCCTTCAAAGCGTCCGAGTTAACAAATGGTAGTGGCATGGTAGACAGGTCCTGGGAAGAGTTTGTTGGCATATAGGAGGTGACCTCGTAATGTTCTCCCCTACTCAGCGCGCTCTGCTGCGTCCAGGCAGAGATCATAGGGTCTCCATAGAGAGTGGTGGCAACATCAAAGGCGGCTGGCTGCGCCGGGCCAAAGATGTAGTGCTTTGTGCCTTCAGGTGGCAGCTCTATCGTTACCGAGGTCGAGATAGCGGTGTAATTGGCTTTGCTATCGTTTGGAAGCTGCGCGTTCGCATCATAATTCTGTGCGCCAGAGGTCAACGATGTCCAGGTATGACCGTCAAAGTGGTCATAAGTGAACCCGGCAAGATACTGTGGAGCAGCACTACTGCTATAACTCAGAATTTCGCCGACTGGCAGGTGAACGCTGCCGGCTATGGTTAGTTGATCACCGAAGAAATTGGTCGGCTCCTGGTAGGTTTGTAGTAATGAACCTGGATCCTGCAATGTCAGGTGCCCCTGGGTGATGTTTGTCAAGGCGTTATCCAGTTTATCCCAGAAAGTAGCACCCGCCGCTGGTTGACTCAGTATTGGCAAGATCCATCCCAAAAGCAGCGTACACGCTACCATGACCGACGCTATCTGCATAAAACGCCAGGTAATACCTCGCAGCCACTTGCGATCGGTATATAGTCCCTCGCTTTTCCACTCCGCCAATTTCGCCGTTAGCTGTATGCGAGCAATCAGCAGAATGAGGGCGGCCAGTAAGATGGCAACGACAAATGTGATATCAGTTTTCACATAGTTCAGGTTTATCAACAAAATGGAGCAATAGACCACCGCCGCGAGCCAGGGCAGGTGAGCGCGATAGACCAGCCAGGCACCAAAGTAGCCTAAAAAGAAAGAGAGAAAAGAGAGGTAGAAAAGAAAAACCATTTCACTATTATTGAGTCGAGTGGGGTCTGTGAGTGCCGCTCCTATGCCGGCGATCAATACTCCCCAGGAGACATGATAGACAATTACACTGGTGAGCCAGATGGATAGCCAGTGGCCAATGAGGCAGGCGGCAAGATGTAAGATAGGTTGTGGCAGGCGGTGAATCTTGGCAATCAAAAGGCCAACAAGCAGGCCCGCGGCAGCACTCCAGTTCAATATAAAGGTATTGCCTATCCAACCAACGGCGATGATGGAATAGACGACGCAATAGACGGACACGGCCAGCAACACCATGGCAAGCCAGCCCTCAGCGGGTGCCAGCACCAGGCGGCGTTGCGGTTTAGCGGTGGTGGGTTTCGGTTTGGGGCGTTGCGAGTTTGGCATGTGAGGTTCGTACCGGGGTTGGTACCCCCTCAGCTCAGACGAGGAATGAGACTCAGCTACACTCGACCGCATTACATGCTCCTCTAGATACTATTAATGGCCATTATAAAGCAGTATACAATAGTTGGTCACATCAAGGCTATGAATTGGCTCACAATTGACATCCTGTTCTCACATGGCGGAGGCAAGCGCCGCCACTACTATACACTTCCCATTACCCAAAAGGTGTGCAGACATCCGACGAGGCGGGGTAGGCGAGCATGGCGGAGGCAAGCGCCGCCACTCCTCTACACGTCGTGCCCGTCGTGCTGTAGAGGAGTGGCGGCGCTTGCCTCCGCCATGCCAGGCCCAACCACATCTGCCGCCCTTTGTATGTGTCATCAAGTGCCGTTTCCCTTCCCAAGCGGCTTCACACCTTTTGGGTAATGGGAAG
>WNFH01003961.1_pt1 | contig 10596 bp, 7 predicted proteins | sample 5400411 | NCBI WGS metagenome assembly WNFH01 (sample SAMN13153347, study PRJNA577476) | soil metagenome | isolation source: 200 cm saprolite under Douglas fir tree site 2 hole 3 | place: USA:California | collected 2015-04-18
GGGTCGGGGTGCACTCGGTGATCTCTGCGTTAAATTTTTTTTCTCCGTGTGTCTCTGGCACCTTCCGCCCGCTCCTGCCAAGAATCTGCGAAATGTGCCGCGGCTATCCGTGCTGTTTGTGCCCCGGTCCTGACGGGGAACGTCGCCATCGTGTTCTCGACACCTGCGCCAAATTTGAGGTATGAATTGGGTAGTCCCCCAGTCCTCGGAGAGGTCAGCATGAGAGGCTACTCGATCGTTCTTTCGTCTGCCGCGCTGTGTGTTTTCCTCGGTTCCTTTTCCAGCTCGGCGCAAGAAGCCAAGGACGCGCCAGCCGCGCAGTCTCCTCGCTGGTATAATCCCAAAAGATACAATCCACGAAAACTGATCAAGCGTGGCCCCATATCGGCAAACGATCAGCTCGCCTCGAACGGCGACCTCGAAGCAAAACTAACGCATCAGTTGCAAATGCAAGGAATCTTGCCGCAAGACAAAATCCTGCAGGACGCATGTTCGTCTTTTAAGGAACTAGCCGACTGCGTCGCTTCCCTCCGCGTCAGCAGCACTTTGAAGATTGACTTCTCTTGCTTGAAATGGGATGTAACCGGGGTGAAGCCCAAGCCCGTTGCCGATTCCTGCGTTGGCCCTGCCGGAGGCAAAGCCATGGGCCTCTACAGGGCCATCGACCTCCTGAAATCCGATTCCGACGCCAGGACGGAAGCAAGAGAGGCTTTGCGGAGAGCCCGCCAAGACATTAAAGACGCCAGCGAGTAAGCTCCAACCGCCTCGAACGGGATTTGTCTCTTCCCCACGATATCGCTCGCAGGGCAGATCGCCGCGCCACTAGTAACGCTTTAGGTCTTCCGCCAACTGCCACGCTTAGATCACCGATTCTTATGACATTTAGAGTTCTGTAATATTAATAGCTTAGAAGATAGCGTATCCTCAGGTGCATTAACCTAAAGCTGACAAGGAAGCGATCACGTACTGTCGCCACGGTCGTTCCCTACGACCCGCGACAAACCACGACTTTGTATATCGCTTGTGGAATGTCGTCTCTTGTCGCTTGTGGGTTATGTAGCGCCTTGTTACGCTGCGGCGTCATCCGGACCTCAAATGCCGAGGCCAAGAGGGAGATTCAATATGAACCGCATCCGAATTCTTTTGATCTTGTTCGGTTTGTTTATCTTCGGGGTTACGGCGCAAGCACAAGTCACTTCGCTTACCCTCAACAGCGATCCCGGCGACTACATTGGCGGGGGCCAATTCACATTCCTCACCACCTCTGACGGCAGCTTCAGCGCTCAACAGAATTTTGATCAAGGCGTTTCGATATCCTTTTTCGGTCAACCCGGTATCTTTTGGTTCCTGGACTTCGCCGCACCCAACAACCAACTCCTAACTGTGGGGACCTATACCGGCGCCACACGCTTTCCTTTTCAAGCGTCAACCGTTCCGGGGCTGGACGTCGCCGGCGACGGCCGGGGCTGCAACATGCTGACCGGCAGCTTTCAGGTTCTGGAGGTGTCGTATGGCGCCGGCAGCAGCATAAATTCGTTCGATGCCCTTTTTGAACAACACTGCGAAGGAGCGGTGCCTGCCTTGCGCGGGGAGGTCCGCTTCAACGCGCACCCGGTCGTGAACGTCACTGCGCCCTCGCGGCTCACCGTCCTCGAAAACCAGAACGTCAATTTCTCCGTCTCGGCCACCGACGCCCAGTCCCGCCATGTGGTCCTGACCGCAATCGGTCTGCCCATGGGAGCGACCTTCGTTGACAACGGCAACAACACCGGGACCTTCAACTGGACGCCCACCAGCAGTCAGGCAGGCAACTATCTTCTGACCTTCCAGGGGGACAATCTTTCCGGGAATCTTGGCGCCACCTACACGCAAATCAATGTTATTCCGCCGCCACCCACCAACGATGATTTCAACAACGCAACTGTCATCCAATCCATACCGTTCAGCGCGAGCGAAGATGCCAGCGTGGCCACGACTGCTCCCGATGACCCGTTCTGTTTCGGGGCTAACCAAACCGTGTGGTTTGCCTTCACCCCGCCAGCCAACATCCGCCTGGAGGCCAATACCTTCGGCAGTAACTACGATACGACTCTCTCCGTCTACACCGGCACGCGCGGTGCTCTGACTCTGATCGCCTGCAATGACGACTCCAACAACACCTTGCAGTCACGCGTCCGTTTCGACGCGGTTGCTGGCACCACCTACTACTTCATGGTGTCGTCGCTCTTCCCCGTGTCGTCCGCGAATCTCGTCTTTAACCTGCTTCAGGGTCCTCCGCCGCTCTCCATCGCTCCCAGCATCACCCAGTTCGGGTCCGTGGACCCCACTACGGGAGCGGCCACCTTGACCGGGTTCGTCACCTGTTCGCAGCCGGTATTTGTATCTCTGTCGGGACAACTCAAACAGATGCACGCAGGTACACCCGTCAGCGGCTTCTTCTCCGTGTTCATCCCATGCACCGGTACCACCCCATGGAGTGTCACGGTGCAAACCGTGCCATTTCTCTTCCACGGCAGGTCCGTTGCGCTGTTCACCGGCGGAAAGGCCAGCGTGTTCGCCTCCGCGTTCGCCTTCGATCCCGACTCGGGCGAATTTATCCAGCGGGACCTGACAGTCACCATCACTCTGCGGGCGAAAAACTGATCGATTCGCGCTCTCGCGTCCGCAATTCGTACGACCGGGCGATGATGGCCGGACTCCATTCGAGTCCGGCCATCGTCCCCGAAGTTCCATCAGCTGGGGCTAGGCGTTCTCTCTCCGAATCTGCCAACTGGACGTAAGCCAACCACCCCCGCTACGCCCCGACTGGCACTTCCTGCCACTACGTCGCCAAGTCGGGCGCGAGCATCTACTTTGGCCTCTTCCATGGCCGTCTTGCGGATGGTGCAGACTCAATTCGGTGAGAAGATTTTGCTTGCGTGCGGTACGCCGGCTTTGCCCAGGCACGCGCTGGTTCGCAATAAACTTCAATCTGTGTGATGCAACTCACAAGGAACCGGATTCGGTATCCTTTACTCCGCGGCCGCGTTCGCCATTCTTTTTCATTGCTTTAACTGTTTCTTCCAACTTGGCAATTCGGACGGAGGTGAAGCCGTTTAATCCTATCAACATCAAGAAAACACCGAGCGCCGCCAGAGTCGCAGATACCTTTCCCCATATCGCGAGGTGGAACGCGACAAATCCAATAGCAATGGCAAACCAGCATGCCAACTTCATCATGCGCTTATAATAGCAGGAAAGTGCTGTACACAAACAGGAATTTCGCCCTTGGCGAGGGCACACCGCTTTCAGGAGTTGCAGATAGGTAGCACGAATTGTCCGGGATGCCGAGTCCCTTGCTTGGGAATCGCGTTGGAATTAACCTCAGGACCATAAGGCGCGAAGCCGAAGTGCTCTATTTCCGAGTATAAGTGTCGGCCCAATTATTCATTAAATGTTTACTTGACTTGCGAAAAGCAACGGAGCAGTATCTCGTAACTTGCCTGATCCAATCAACACCAAAAAAGGCAAGTGAATTAGGTTTCATCTATGTTCGGCGTTTTCTCGCGAATCGAGAAGGGAGGCTCCGTCATGCGCAGAGGAACCGTTCTTTGCGTGGAGTTGTACGTACTTCTGCTGTGCGCTTTTGGATTGCCATTTTCCGCAGCGGCCCAAATATCTGGGCCGCCGAGTGCCGCCTGCCACGTTACCGACGGCCGGTTCACGGCCTGTTCGAATGGAACAACGGAATGGTCCGATGTTCAGCCCGTCGCGTTCCCGGCAAGCGATAGCTATCTCTATGTGAGTCAGGACTCCGCACACACGTTTTTATACTTGATGTACGACTTTCCGTTCCGAACTGCCCCACTTGCAGCGACGGACTCTGTGCACATCAATTTTGACACAGTAGAGCCGATCTCTGGGACTCCAAAATTGGTGGTTTACGACATCTTTATCTTCGGGAACGGGCAAATGCAGATCCTTCAGCAGGGGAAACCCACGCCGCCTGGTAACATCACGGGAGCGGCAGGGTTTGGCGTTTCACCGAATTCGGCGACTCCGCACGTAACTGCGGAATTGCAGGTACCGCTGCTTGCAGGTCCTCCATCCACCTATTCTCCGGACCCGCTTTTCTGGGGCGCCACTTTACCGCCCAGCCCGCCTCCGGATCCTTGTCCGACGGACCCTGGCAAGACGTACAACCGATGCGTGAAGGCTTATCTGAACAATCAGCTAGCTAACGCCGCTGAACTCGCCGCTGCCCTTGGTCTTGCCGGTGGGCTTTGCAGCACTGTCGGCGCTTTGGGTTGCATACTTTTGGAGCCCGGTCTACTAAGCCTGGCCTTCGTATGAACGGTTGCTGCTGCCGAGTTTGGCCGCAAGCTGGGCGCGGACCCTCCGGGGATCAGTTTTGTGGTCCCGCCGGATCCTAATTTCACGGTTATAGCGCAACCGAAGGTGTATTCGTTATCTTTTCCGACATCTGGTCTCACAGCGCAAGAGGCCGCGGCATTCAATGCCTTTGCCGTGAATGCACAGCAGTTCATAGCGCTTGAACAGGCTGAGACCACCGCACTCGCTCGCGTAGAAGGCGCAAGCCTTGCCGGAAATGCAGTTTGGGTCGCGAATCAAATGAAGGCTGCGCAAACATTCGGAGGTCAAGCTGGTTTGCTTTATGCCCAAACGCCCGGACTTCTCGCTAACATCGGGGCTGCGTTCCAGGCTGCCGGGGTGCAATTCACATTCACGCCCAACGATGTTCTGGCATTTCAGGCAGCAATAAACCCGAATTCTCCTACCTCTGAAGTGCAGCAGCAGTTTGTTCTGGCGCAACAAACCATTGCACCGCAGTTGGGTCTCTCCAGTGCTGATCTGGCGCTAAGCACGCAAATTTTGTTATCGCAGGACCCACAGTCTGCCTCCACGCTGGGTACCGGTGCGTTCCCTAACTCGCTGGCGGATCCGGTGATCGCGACTACTCTTCGGCAACTGGGAAGCGGACTCATTTCAAACGCTCCCTCCCCAACGGCCTTGAATCCTTCTTTCACTGTGACCCTGCCAGGCGACTATGTCTCTGCAGGCGTCGGATTGCGCGGCGGAACCGCACCTTTTTTCGGGTCTGGATTAACGACAGCGGGTATCACCATCTCTGGAATTCCCTCTGGTGCGGCCGTTGTAAGGGCTTTTCTCTACTGGGGCATGCTGGACAACGGCATCGAATCTTCACTGGGACAGTTGAGTCTCAATGGAACCCCGGTGAGCGGGTCTCTAATCGGTGCCGGCCCCGATACCTGCTGGGGACGTTCCAACAGCTTTACTTTTCGGGCGGACGTGACACCACTCGTGACCGGCAATGGGACGTATACGCTAACGGGCGTCGCAACGGGCGGGAGCATATTACCAGAAGGCGCATCTTTGGTCGTCATTTATCAATCCACTGGGCTTCCGACCAAGACTGTCATACTTGCCGACGGGAATATTTCGATACCCATTGGAACTGCAAGAGGCACGACATCTTTCTCCGGTTTTACGACCACGGGACCGGTCTCTGCCGCAACCACGTTCATGGTCGGAGATGGACAGGCGCCGCAATTTGGCACTACCCCTGTCACCTTCACGGGAAGCCTGGGAACACTTTCATTACCAGGTCTGTTTGCTGCTAACGATGGTCCGATCTGGGATACCGACACTTTCGATGTTTCCTCAGTGGTCGCCGCTGGAATGTCTACTGACACTGCCACCATAACGGTATCCGGTGATTGTCTGTTGTGGTCGGCCCAAGCTTTTTCGGTCACTAGCGTTCCCGTGACGACTCCGGTCACGGCGACGGCCGCCGTCGTCGAAGCCAACGCTAATGGCGATACTGTCGCCAATCTGAGAGGATTGGCCCCAACTGACGCGCCTACCTTGACGGATCAGATCGCCATGGTGGTGCAGTTTCGAACCATTCAGAACCCCTCGATTTCCGGCGTTGATCTTACCACCCAGCTTGTCAACGGGCTGGTAACCGACGGCGTTATTTCCTCGGGCCAAGCCAGCGGCATCATCCAGACAGTTCAGAACCAGATCGTTCCACCAACGAAGTCGGGAGCGGGAGACACAACCCCTCCGGTGATCAGTTGCGCATCACCAGACAGTTTGTGGCACGCAAATGACGTCAGCATTGCCTGTACCGCCGTCGACAGCGATGGCGCGCTCGACGCCAATTCCCCGGCGAATTTCACGCTTACAACCAGCGTGCCCGCCGGCACTGAAACGGCCACCGCCTTCACCGGGACTCGCTTGGAGTGCGATGTGGCCGGTAACTGTGCCACGGCGGGACCGATCGGTCCCAACATGGTGGACAAAAAGCCGCCGCAGATCACCATCACCGCTCCCGCGGCGACTAACTACGTGCTCAACCAAGGGGTGGCCTCGAATTACAGCTGCACCGACGGGGGTTCCGGCCTCGCCACTTGCGCCGGTCCGGTCGCCGCTGGCAGCAACTTTGCCACCGCCGCAGTCGGTGCCAAGACGTTCACAGTCAACGCCACCGACAAGGTGGGCAACGCGTCGTCGCAGTCGGTATCCTACAACGTCGCTTATGGGGCGTGCCTGTTATACGACACAACGCATGCCAACAAGAGCGGAAGCACCATTCCCATCAAGTTCCAGCTCTGTGACGCTGCCGGGAACGACGTATCATCTTCCGCGATCACGGTGACGGCCCTGCAAGTCGTCATGCTGTCCACCAACGCCAGCAGCACGGTCATCGATGCAGGAAATGCTAATCCTGATAACAACTTCCGTTTTGATTCCACGCTTGGACTTACGGGAGGATACATCTTCAACCTGCAGACCACTGGACTCGCGACCGGCACGTACTTATTGACGTTCACCGTTCCTGGGGATCCTACAACCCACTCCTCGGAGCTTGTGTTCCAGGTGCGGTGATACCGTTAACAAGAGGCTAATAGCGGAGCCCCGAACTGATCGGGGCTCCGTCTCCAATAACAAAATAGCATCGTGGTGGTCGATGCGTGCATGATGAAAATCGCAGTAGAACTGGGCAGGAGTGAGAGCAGGGGCCGCAAGCGCTCCTTCTTGAACTGTTTGAGCGGAGGGGTGGACCCGACGTTCGAAGTTCCCGCTTGAGCGGCCAAGCCCTTAACACTTTGAAGAGTCGCGTATTGAAGATTGGCATTGATTGCGAATTCATCGCTAATTACATTTCGACTGGAGACCGCAGACCGCTACTATCCACTTTATGAGAGACCGTATTCGAGTCGCAACCTGGTTCATCTTGAGTTTTTTTGCATGTGCGCTCCTTGGTGTTGGGGGACCCGCTAATGCTCAGTCCGATCCTGGGCCACGGGCCGGCCCGGCCGACGCAGGCGGTCCCATAAAAGGTTTAAGTGCGGAAGAAGAGAAGCTTTTCTGGGCGTCTTGGGAGAGATTCAAAGAAGTATATTCGGTGTCCGGGACCATCGAAAAGGGTGTGGGCCTCGGCCCAACTTTCAACGGAAACGGCTGCGCCCAGTGCCACGCCCAGCCTGCGGCTGGCGGATCCAGTTCGAGTCCCCACAGTCCTCAGGTGCGCCGGGTCATTCTGCGGGACCAGCGTCTGGTTCTAGACTCGGAATCCAACCCTCAGGTGGCGCTAGCGACTCTACATCGAGTGCCCGGAGGGAATCAGACTGTGCCTCCTTTCATAGCTGCCGATGGTCCTATCCGTGTACCCCGTTTCATCAAGAAAGCAGACGGCACGCCGGACGGCGAGGTGCACCAAATATATACGGTCGCCGGTCGAGAGGACGCCCGTGGCTGCACCTTACCGCAACCGAATTTTGCTGAGGAAATTGCCAGGAATAACGTAGTCTTCCGAATTCCAACACCCACTTTCGGTGCGGGCCTGGTTGAGGCTGTATCCGATGAAGCGCTGGTGGCAAATCTGAACTCTACGCTTAACCAACGTCGAGCGTTGGGCATTGGAGGGCGGTTTAGCCGATCCCCCAACGATGGAACGATAAATCGGTTCGGCTGGAAGTCACAGAACAAGTCCCTCCTGATTTTTGCTGCTGAATCGTTCAACGTTGAAATGGGAGTCACGAGCGAGGCATTCCCGAACAAGCGCGACGAGACGCCGGCGTGCTTGTTTAACGCCCTTCCAGAAGACAAAACTAAAGTGCAGCCGCCGCGAAATGAAGCCTACAAGCCCTCCGATTTTACCTCTGATGTGGTCAACTTTGCGGCGTTTATGCGGCTCTCAGCGACTCCGACGCCAGTCACGCACACATCCTCGGAATTGAGTGGACGAGCGCTTTTTTCACAAGTCGGTTGCGCTCTATGCCATTCCTCAGCCCTCCAGACCGGCAGATCAACGTACAGCAGCATGAGCAACGTTACAATAGAGCCCTACAGTGATTTTGCACTGCACCACATGGGTCCGGGCCTGGCCGACCACATTTCTCAAGCGTCCGCTGGCGGTGACGAATTCCGTACCGCCCCTCTATGGGGTCTGGGACAGCGCATCTTTTTCCTCCACGATGGGCGGACCAGCGACCTCCTAGTGGCCATCCAGGCGCACAGAAGCACAGAGAAGAACTGCCACCCGAAGCCCCATTCCACCACCCCTGAAGCGTGCAACTCTGAAGCCAACGCGGTGATCCTCAAATTCCAGGCTTTGTCGCCATCTCAAAAGCAGGACCTTCTCAATTTCCTGCGATCGCTGTAGTGTTCTCTGGGACGGGCAGCACCACGAACTCGGCATACAACGAATACGTCTTTTTCGGCGGCCGCCGCATCGCTTCGCGCAACGGCTCCGGCGGCATCTTCTACTACTTCGCTGACCAGCTCGGCTCCACACGCACAATCACCACGGGCAGCGGCACTGGCCAAACTCCCGGCCAGCTCTGCTACGACGCCGACTTCACTCCCTACGGCCAGGAGATACAGCACACAGAACGCCTCCAAACGACCGCTTGCCCGCCCAACTACAAATTCACCGGCTACGAATACGACTCCGAGACTGGCCTCCATTACGCATTCGCCCGCTATTACTCCGCGCGCCTCGGCCGCTTCCTCTCCACCGACCCCCTCGGCGGCGCCATCGGCGACCTGCAATCCCACAACGCCTATGCCCACACGAGAAACAATCCGACGAACCTAGTTGATCCCTCGGGCCTTCGGGGCTGCGACAAAGACGACCCCGGCTGCAACGCTGAGATGAGGGATGCCATCTTCGCTCTCCTGGCCTGCCATACATGGTGCTCCGACGACGCGGTCCAGTGTTACGCCAATGGATTCGCCTCTTCCTGCGGCATGGTTTCCTCTCTACTTCAACAGGGCCTCGCCGGTTTCTGCCCCAATAATGACTGCTCGAAGATCCAAACAGGCCAGAATGGCCAGTTCCAAATCTACGAGACAACACCCTATACGAATCCCGACTGTCCGCCAGCGACGATTTGCGTGGGAATCGAAGGGCATTGGGTGACTGTCAACTTCGTAATTATGGGCGGGGCCAGCGGGGGCGGCAATAGCAGTTGGGGCTGGACGTTCACCAAGACCTTTGTTTCAAATTTTTTCTCTCCAAGCTTTTACAAACAGGAGCTTAGCGAAGGCGGCTGCCTCGCAGCCTTCGGAGAAGGATTTGATAGAGCCGATATTCTTGGGGCTGCGCTGAATGGCTCCCCAGGTATCGCCGAGACCGCGATTAAGGGCCAGGCAGCAACCGTTGCCGCTCGGTACGCTGCCGGCAAGGCCTTAACTGTTCCTCTGCGTTCCTCAGTTGTGCGTGGCATCCTTGGAGCAGGCGAGGCAGGTGCAACGTATTTTGCACCCGTCTATCTTGAGGCTCAGGGACTCTATGGAGTAATTAATGAAGCCCATGCTGCTGCGACGGGAGCCTGTCATTGAAACAGCGGCTTCGAGATCTAATTCTCTACACGGTGGTCGGCGTAGGCGTGGTCGGAGGGGCCGTGCTTTTCGGAGTCTTCGTCCCGGAGCGACTTTGGCCCAGTCATGCATGGTATACCTTCATTTTCTCTACCGGCTTCTTGTCGATTTTTCTCGCCAGAATCTATTGGCATGCGAGGAAAATGGCAAGCATCTGGTTGTTCCTCGCACTTCTATTGATAATTCACATATTTGGATACTCGCTCCTCTTACGCCATACTCAGGCCTTGCCGGGAATTTTGTATTTATTCACGATTCCAATTGAGATCATGGTTTTTGCAGCCATCATAAAAAAATGCCTAAATGTGATGCCTGGAAAGATCAAACTGTAGTTGCGTCGACGAAATCAATTTCTTGCTCCAATAATAGCGGCAATAGCAGCGGCGGATTCTTCAGCGGCCTGAAAGATAAGTTTCTCGACTTTTTGGCTGCTCACGCGAATTATCTGCCAGGCGTATGTACTGCCGGGGTGTTTGGATTTGGTACCGGCGGTGTTGGCAACGATAAGGGCGGCCTTCAAGGTGGAGTCTTAATTGATAAGCAGATTGGCCAACCGGCTACGACGCAGCCAATCGGCGAAGTTGGTTACGGGCCAGTGGGGGTCGGGCAAACCCCATCTGAAACGCTCGTCTTCGTAGAGCCAGCACCAAAGGTGCCAGTTGGCGTCGTTTATGCTGCAAATCC
>WNFH01003963.1_pt1 | contig 10592 bp, 8 predicted proteins | sample 5400411 | NCBI WGS metagenome assembly WNFH01 (sample SAMN13153347, study PRJNA577476) | soil metagenome | isolation source: 200 cm saprolite under Douglas fir tree site 2 hole 3 | place: USA:California | collected 2015-04-18
GATCGGCGTCTTCAATGGTGAAGTCAAAGACATCGAGAGGACCGGCAAGGAACGTCGCGACGCGTTCGGCGTTCGCCTTGGATTGCTGACTCTTCGCAACTCCGTACCAGAGCTCGAACAGGACGATTGACGACGTAGCGAGCCTCTCCCCTGCCGAGCTGGCACGCTCGAAACGCCGCCGGACCGCCTCCGGGCGTCCGTTGATCAGTGCGATGCAAGCGTTAGTGTCGAGTAGATACGTCAATCGAAGACTCTGCGCGATGGTGTGGTTGGCTGATCTCGGCCGCTCTCCAACAGGGCACCACCGCCGACCTTATCCATCCGGGCAAACCACTCTTTAACGTCGAGCATCGGCTCCAGCAGGACACCACTGGTTACACGCCGGACGTGCACCTTGTCGCCACGGAAACGGAACTCCTTTGGCAGCCTCACAGCCTGGCTACGGCCGTTGCGGAAGAGCTTGGCTACTGCGCGCTCAGACATGCGACCTCCAACACGGCAAGAACCGTGAGGCCCTGCCCATACTGAAAAATTGGTCTATACCGCAAGTATATCCCCATGTAGTAATTCATGTAGTAATCCTGGCGACACCAGTGGCTGAGACCGCCATCCAATCGCCCGGCAAAGCTCCCAATTGAACTCAAATCCGTCGAAACCGGTCTCGGTGGACGAAACCGCCTAGAGTTCGGGACCGTGAGGCCCCGGGTTCAAATCCCAGGCCCCGACCAGTGCTTGAACTTAGATCTATCCCATTGCCGCCGCGCACTTGTCCACGGACAGGCCGCACGGACATACGATGGACAAGGGTGTTGCCTCGCCGCAGCCGGCTATGCCGCCAAGACAAGCAGCGTCCCGTCCGCCGTCCGGAGGACGCGGACGAACCGCTCGTATTGCAACGCGGCCGCATCAGAGAAATACACGTAGAAGATGTAGCCCACTGACCCGCCGCCGTTGTCGTGGCGACCGACGTAGTCGATTCGCTCGACGTGCATGTCCCCGTGTGTCTCTTCCGCGGCGGCCTCCCTGATTGCCTGATACATCTCAGGCGTCGCGCCGGCATCAGCTGATGCCAGGCTCACGACGCGACCAGACTGAGCTTCGAGGCGGAGGCCTGACAGCTGGCAGGCGGTCGCGAGGCTGACGACGATCGCAATCGCTCCCAGCGCCGCGACCTGGGAGGCAAGACCAGATCTCATCGCGTGAGCCAGTGTCGCCTGGGAATGCCGAGGCGTCACCGGAAGGGCTCCCGGTGTCACTACGGGATTTTGTACGGGTTTAGCCTTTGACCGCCCCCGCCGTCATACCCGCGACGAACTGCTCGACGAAGAACGAGTACAGGAACGCGACTGGAAGCGAACCCACCAGGGTCGCCGCCATCACCTCTCCCCACTTGATCGCCTCGCCGTTGGCCAGGCCCTGTATCACCCCGACCGGGATCGTCTTGGCCTCGATGTTGTTCATGAAGATCAGCGAGTAGAGGAGTTCGTTCCAGGAGAGGGTGAAGGCGAATAATCCGGCCGCGAGGATGCCCGGCAGGGCGAGGGGGATCGCGATCCGGACCATCGCCTGGATTCGGCTGGCGCCGTCGACTAGCGCCGACTCTTCCAGCTCCCGCGGGATGGCCTTGAAGTAGCCCATTAGTAGCCAGGTGCAGAAGGGGATCTGCAAGGTCGGGTAAGTGAGGATCAGCGCCCAGAGATTGTCGAAGAGATGGAGCCCCCCGATGATCAAGGTGAGGGGCAGGAAGAGCAGCGTGGGCGGCACCAGGTAGGTTACGAAGATGCCCCAGCCGATGGCGCCGGCGCCGCGGTAGCGCAGCCTCGCCAGCGAATAGCCGGCGAGGATGCTACAGAAGAGCGAGATCGCCGTGGAGGCGACAGCCACGACGGTGGAATTCAGCATCCAGCGTGGATAGAGGGACTGGGTGAAGAGGTGCTCGTACCAAGCGAGGGTTGGCCTGGAGACGAAGAGGGGGCTCCTGTCGAGGTCAAACAGCTCAGCCGTTGACTTGAAGGAAGTGATCGCCATCCAGTAGAACGGGAACAGCATCACCAGCAGGAGGACTCCAAGCGGGATGTAGATCCGGACCCAGCGGCCCACCCCGCGGTCCCACATCGCACCCATGCTCAGGCAGATTATTCTGGGCCAGGTGGTGGCGTCACCGGGACAACTCCCGGGTCGATACGGACTTTTCGATGGCCTTTCTCTGATTAACTGAGACGGGGCTGGTAGAAGAGAGTGCCCACGACGCTGACTCGTCGCGAGCGTGAGGTGGCGAGGCTTGTCAGTGAGGGACTAGCCGACCGCGAGATTGCGACCAGACTGTTCCTCGCCCCCCGCACGGTGGAGTGGCACCTGGAACAGATTCGGGGCAAGCTGGGCTTCAGCAGCCGAGCACAGATCGCCGCCTGGGTCGTTCGGCACGGAATTTCGGATGCTTCGCTGACGGCACTCACCCCGCGCAGCTACCCAAACAACCTTCCGCTGCGAGCCACCACATTCCTAGGACGGGCCCTTGAGTTGGTTGAGATCCGGATGCTCCTGGCCAGGACCCGCCTGCTGACGCTGACCGGGGTGGCCGGCGTGGGCAAGACCCGGCTGGCCCTGCAGGCAGCAGCGGCAGAGCTAGAGCGCTTCCCAGACGGGGCCTGGTTCGTCGATCTCAGCCCGATCGAAGATCCGGCGCTGGTGTCGAGGACCGTCTGCGACGTGCTCGGCGTTCGACCTGGTCCCGAGGAGCCAGCCCTCGATGCCCTCACCAGCAGACTGCGAGATAGCCATCTTCTCTTGGTCCTGGACAACTGCGAGCACGTGCTCGAGGCCAGCGACCGCCTGGCCGACCGGCTGCTCGCCTCATGCGCGGGTGTCACAGTGCTTGCCACCAGCCGCGAGAGCCTCCATGTGGAAGGTGAGACCAGCTGGCGGGTACCGCCACTGAGCACGCCAGACGCTCAGGCCTCCAGCCAGCCCGACGAGCTGCTGAGCTACGAGTCGGTGGCCCTGTTCCTTGATCGGGCCTTCAAAGCGGCGCCCGACCACCCGATGACCCCGGAGGGAACGGTTGCAGTTGCCGAGATCTGTCGCCGCTTGGATGGCATCCCGCTTGCCATCGAGATGGCGGCTGCGCGAGCAAGCCTGCTCTCACCGGAGCAGATCCTGGCCCGCCTCGAATACCGCCTCCGGCTACTGACCGGCGGCGGCCGCACGACGGTCAGGCGGCATCAGACGCTCGCCGCGGCGCTGGATTGGAGCCATGCGCTGCTCACAGACGATGAAAGGAAGATGTTTCGGCGGCTGTCAGTGTTCGCCGGAGGCTTCACCCTGGAGTCCGCTGAGGCCGTAGCTTCGGGGGCGGGTCTGGTTCCGAGCAGCGTTCTCGATCTCGTGGGCCGCCTGGTCGACAAGTCATTGGTGCTTCCTATCGTCGGTCCCGACGGCGCGATCCGTTACCAGATGCTGACGACCGTGCAGGAATTCGGGCGAGAGCGCTTGGTCGAGAGCGAAGAAACGGAGGCGGTCCGTGGCCTGCACCTCAAGTATTTTCTGAGTCTCGCCGAACAGGCAGCCCCCAAGCTGTTCGAAGGGTCCCAGACGACGATCGACCAGGTCGAGATCGAAATCGACAACCTCCGCCTGGCGATGGCGTGGGCAACGTCGTCCGACCCCGACGCGGGTCTGCGAACTGCGATTGCGCTCGACCAATTTTGGCGGATGCGGGGGCGCTATGCCGAGGGCCGGGAGGCCCTGACATTGGTGCTGGCGTCGGAAGGGGGCGATCCCGCCCTGCGCTTGAACGCCACTGCCGAGCTTGCGCTCCTCTGCGCGACGACTGGCGATTCGCAGGGTGCCGCCGACAACGCAGTCCAGGCGATCGCGATGGGGCGGGTGGTCGGGCCCTGTGGCGGGCTGGCTCGTGCGCTCGGTGTCGCCGGCTTCCATTCCCTGTGGCGGGGTGATCTCACCTCCGCGCGGTCTGAGTTCGAAGAGAGCGTCCGGGTCGGGTCCAATTTCAGCAGCAAACCTTGGCTGTACCTCGGCCGGCAGGGCCTGGTGCGGCTAGCCTTCGACAGTGGCGACGTGCAGCTCGGGCGGCGGCTCGGCGATGAGCTGCTGGCTGTCTGGACGGATCCTCCCGATCCCTGGACCCATGTCCATTTGCGTCAACACCGGGCCTTGGCGGAGCTGGACGCCGGCGAGCTGGAGGCTGCGTACAAACACCTCGAGGTCGCACTGCACATCGCTGCGCGCTTCTCGTTCCACAATCCCGGCAGCACCGCCATCCGCCTCGTCAGTCAGATCGAAGCCGTACGTGGACGGTATGAGCCAGCCTGGCGTCTCGCGGGCGCCGCTAGATCGTTGCGGAACGGTTTCCCATTTGGTCTGATGCAGACCCGGGCCGGCCAGGTCCGCCCACCCGAGTCAGGTTCTTCGCCGCTTTTGCCGGAACGGGTCGCGGAGCTGGTCGCAGAGGGCGAAGCGATGAGTGCCGCAGAGGCCTACGAGTACGCTCTGCTCAGCCTGCGACCAGGCTGAGCCCGGCCGCCCAGCTAATACGCTCCGTGCGTCCCCAGAATGTCTCGGGCTCGAGTCTGGCGCTTCCAAAACGCCTGAACCAACGCTGTTATCCAAATGCGGGCTCACCGGATCTCCGCCACCACTCAGCTCCACCTTCTGCATTGAAACAGCTAATAAAACTGCTGTACGAAGCGAGAGTGATTCTTCATCCTGAAGGGGAATTGCTCAGGCAGTTGGACCGGCAGCAGACGGGCCGTGCCCGTCATAGGGGGTGTCTGCATGTGTAGTAGTTCATGTAGTAACCGAGGCGAGTCTGGTGGCTGAATCTGGCTTGAAACTCGCCACCGAGTCCTCGAAATGAACCCAAAACCCTCGAAAACGACCTCCATGGACGAAGCCGCGCAGAGTTCGGGACCGTGAGGCCGAGGGTTCAAATCCCTCGCCCCCGACCAATTTCTGAATTCAGAATCTGTCCGGCCAGCCAAGACAACTTGATCACTCCCCTTTGGTAGTGCCCTAATCCTGTACAAATTTTGGCTAGGCCCCATGACTCCCTGTTGGCATACGCTGTTCGACATGTCGATGCGCCGCTGCCTGTCGTGTCTCACGCAGGGACCTGGGGAGCGATCACGGACTTCGGAAACATCGTCCAAATAGGCCCCCTACAGGAGGCCTCGGGACAGCTTGGCAGCATAGCCTTAATGGTGGCCGTTGTTGACTCCGCCACGCGGTGGGAGCCGGTAGACACCACTGGAACCGAAGAAGCGTTGGCGATGTGATGGCAGGCGGTCGCCAACTTCGCGTAACGATCTGGAACGAGAACGTCCAAGAGCGGAGAGACATGTCGGTGATGCGTATCTATCCGGACGGCATGCACGAGGCGATCGCGGCCGGCCTGCGTCGCGAGCTGGGCGCAACAGCGAGCATCCGCTACGCGACTCTTGGCGAGCCCGAGCACGGCCTTACCGAGGCGGTGCTCTCAGAAACGGACGTCCTCACATGGTGGGGACATGTGGCTCATGATCAGGTCGCTGACGAGGTCGTGAGCCGCGTGCACGCTAGGGTCCTCGAAGGAATGGGAATCGTCGTGCTGCACTCCGCCCATTACTCCAAGATTTTTCGACGGCTCATGGGAACCACCTGCGCACTCAGGTGGCGTTCGGGTGGGGCGGGCGAGCGTGCGCTGGTCTGGACGGTGAATCCTGGCCACGCGATCGCCGAAGGTGTACCGCAGCCGATCGTCATCCCCCACGACGAGATGTACGGCGAGTTCTTCGATATCCCTCCCCCTGATGAACTCGTTTTCATCAGCTCATTCGAGGGTGGCGAGGTCTTTCGGAGTGGTTGCTGCTACTACCGTGGGACGGGCCGCGTCGTGTACCTCGGCCCTGGCGACCAGGAATTCCCCGTGTACCACCAGCCTGAAATCCAGCGTGTGATCGCCAACTCCGTGACCTGGTGCGGCAGCGTGATGGCGCCGAACGATGCGCCGTCGAGTCGGTCGGGCGGCGTGCAGCGGGATTGGTTCGTCTCAGGATCCTGAACCTACAGATCCTTTATGTCTCAAGAACAAAGGTGTCCGGTTCAACCTCGGAATCCTGGACCACGACCTGGTTACAGGTCTTGATGGTGCGAGGTATCTGAGTCCAGTACACCACATTAGATTCGCCGGTTGCGCCGATCTGAATCAGGTACCCCTGCTGTTCCACTGCAGGAGTTTTGCCGTAGTTCTTGCTCAGCTAGAGTCTGAAAACACGAATGCGTAATCGGTAACCTGCGAGACCGGCTCCAGTGCCAAGATAGCCGAACAACCTTTGATGAGCGGCGACGGCAGGATCGGAGTTGGCATTATCGGCGCTGGCGAGATCGCGGGCGCGCACATGCGTGGCTACCTGCGAGCCGCCGCGCGTGCACGGGTCACAGCAATCGCAGACGTCGAGCCAGCGCGTGCCCAACGTTTCAGCGAGGGCGCGGGCGGCCCCGAGATCTTCGTCGATTACCGAGAGATGATCGTGTCTCCGTTGGTGGATGCGGTCGACATTTGTCTACCGCACCACCTGCACAAAGACGCGATCGTCGCGGCGGCCGCGGCGGGGAAGCACATCCTTTGCGAGAAGCCGCTCTGCCTCACCCTCGAGGAAGCAGAGGCTGTGAAGCATGCGGTTGCGAGTGCAGGCATCACCCTAATGTGCGCGCACAACCAACTTTTTCTGCCAGCTGTTTCGACTGCACGGCAGATGATTCGAGACGGCAAGCTAGGCAAGGTCTACGCCGCCCGCACAACCGACATCTTCCACTTGACAATCGATCCCGAAAGACTTGGGTGGCGTGCACGACGGGCGACCAGCGGCGGAGGCGAATTAATCGACACGGGATACCATCCGACCTATCTGCTGCTCCATCTGATCGACAGCGAACCGGTGAAGGTCGTCGCCGCCCTCAGCCGGCATCGCCTGGCGATGCTCGAAGGCGAGGACACGGCGAACGTGCTCGTTGAATTCGCGGACGGCACAGTGGGCGCGATACTGACGAGCTGGGCGTATGAGCCTCCCAGTTGCACGGAGCGGTTTTCGGTTGCCGGTGAATCTGGAAGCCTCTGGAGCGACGGGCGAGCGCTGTATTACAAGCCGCGCGGTGGTGAGCAGGTCACTGTCCAGGCGGCTGGTGCCGAAACGGACACGTATGCGGTCGAGGTGGTCGACTTCATCGACTGTCTTCGAGAGGCCAGGCGCCCGCTCAATACCGAGGTCGAGGGCATCAAAGTCCTTGAGGTCATCCTCGGTGCGTACACATCCGCGGAGCGGGGAGAGATTATGGAGCTGAAGAATCTATAGGGGTTGTGGGCCTCGCTTGGAACTCGCGATCACTCTCATCGAGCTCGCGCCCGTATCTGCACGGTTCGGATCTATGTCTTTTCCAGCGCCGCGGCATGGATCGTCTGGGAGGAACGGACGGCCTGGCGCCGGCGAATACCGGTGGCCTGGTCGAGAAGCCTCTATCCAACCAGCTTCAGCGTCAGGATCTTGAACGGCGCGAGCTCGACTTCGAGCTCACCGTTGCGCATCTCGACCTCGTCGCGGTTTCGTTCCAGCAGGTCGCAAAGGAATGCTCTCGATGCCGGCAGTGATGTGCGTATGCGCGCGCGGCAATGGCCGCCCCAGGCCTCATAGAGGCGGACGATCACCGCGTCCGAATCCTCTGCTCGCTTGATCGCCTCGACCACCACCTGTGGCGTATCGACCTCGAGCAGTGAGCGCTGTTCGCCCGTGTTGATCCCTCCGCGCACCACCCGCAGCGGATGGTTGAGGTCCTCGGCGGCCGCGATCACTCCGGCGTCGCGGAAGTCTCCCGGATGAGGCATCAGCGCATACGTGAAGCGATGCTTGCCGCGGTCCGCGGCCGGGTCGGGATGCGTCGGCGCCCGCAGCAGCGAGAGGCGCATGACCGAGCCCTGGATGTCGTAGCCGTACTTGCAATCGTTGAGCAGCGCGACGCCGTAGCCCGGCTCGCCCAGATCGGCCCATCGATGGGCGCAGACCTCGAAACGAGCCTGGTCCCAACTGGTGTTCGTGTGCGTGCTGCGCTCGACGTGGCCGAACTGGATCTCGTAGGTTGCCCGAGACGATCGGACGGAGACCGGAAAGGCAACCTTGAGGAACTTGTGCTCTTCATGCCAATCGACTTCGGTTTCGAATCGAAGCACCCGCGAGCCCGCGTCGAGGACCATTCGCTGTTCCAGCTTGGATGAACCGAAGTTGCGAGTGAACCGCATTGCGGCCCGCAGCGGCCCCTCCATCTCGACCTTGGCCCTCGCGAGCTCTGCGAGTTGCACGAAGCTCTTGCGGTAGTCGGCGTCGATATCCCATGCGTCCCAGTTTTTCGGGTTGTCGTCGTGCAGCAGGAGTGCGTTGCCTGGTGCCCCTGCGGAGAGCACTTCGCGCCCTATCTCCTTGTCCCAGATCGACGTCAGGAGACCACGCTCATCCCACATCACCCGGAGCAGGCCGTTTTCCACCACGCGGCCGGAAACCGAGACCGGCTCGAAGTGCGTCGGCGCCAAGTCGGTGGTCGACGCCCAACCACACGCCGGTGCGCTGACAAGAACCGGCCGCTCATCGACCTCAACCACTTCGCGGCGCGCATGTGAGTTGACGTTGAAGACCGTCAGGTTGTCTCCACTGCCCGCCAGGCTGGATTGAGCGGAGGTGGTGATGTGACCCGCGATCTCGATGACGGCCTCGAGTTCGCGCTCGGCGTCCTCATAAACCCAGTCGATGCTCGATCCCGGAAGAATGTCGTGGAACTGATTGATCAGCAGGCGTTTCCAGGTGGAATCGAGGACATCGGCGGGATAGCCTTCTCCGACGGCAGCGGACCAGATCTCGGCCTCACGCAGGGCCTGTTCAGCGCGTCGGTTCAGCCGCTTGGTCCGCGCCTGCGACGTGTAAGTGCCACGATGGAGCTCGAAATACAGTTCACCAACCCACGTCGTGAGGTTGTGCGCCTCTCGTTTCGCACGCGCGAAGAAATCGGCCGCGCGGCCGAGCTCGACCTGCGGCGCACCATCGATGCTCCTCAGACGGTGAGCCGATTCGATCATGTCCGGCTCCGGGCCACCGCCCCCGTCTCCCCAGCCGTAGAGATAGAGAGAGCGTGAAGAGCTTTCCCTGTCCTTGAAGTCTTCGGCGCTTCGCACGATCTCGCCTGCGGTGAAATTGCCGTTGTACGTGTCCGCCGGCGGAAAGTGCGTGAAGATCGCGGTCCCGTCGATGCCTTCCCACATAAAGGTGTGGTGAGCTGGCTTGTTCGTGTCGTTCCACGATAGCTTCTGAGTCAGGAAGAATTCGCCACCTGACTCAGCGATCAGCTGTGGCAGGGACGCGGGGTAGCCGAAGACGTCGGGCAGCCAGAGATCGCGGGTATCGACACCGAACTCCCGCATGAAGAAGCGCTTGCCGTGCACGAACTGCCGGACCAACGCCTCCCCCGAAGGAAGGTTGCAGTCCGCCTCGACCCACATGGAACCTACCGGCTCCCATTGTCCGGCGGCAACTTTTTGCTGAATGCCCTCGAAGATGGTTGGATACGACTCCCTCATCCAGGCGTACTGCGCAGGCTGCGAGCAGGCGAATCGGTAGTCGGGGTACTCGTCCATCAGCGCGAGCGCGGTTGAAAAGGTGCGCGCGCACTTTCGCCGAGTCTCGCGCAGCGGCCAGAGCCAGGCGGTGTCGATGTGCGCGTGTCCGACCGCGGTGATGTGATGGGTCGACATGCTCGGTCGTGAGAGGACTCCTTTCAGGTCTTCGTGATCCTTGCGGCTCGCGAATCGATTCAGCGCTTCAAGGATCTCGGCGCGCCGGTCACCCTCCGGGAGAGCAAGTGCGAGCTCATATAGGACTTTGAAATCAAGCGCCTGCTTCCGAGCCGATGGATCCTGGATCCGCAGCTCGGCCTGTCGGAAAACGAAAACTGGATCCTTAGACTCACGGAGGGCGATCATGGAGGGAGCCTCGGCTGGTCCGGCCACGACAGCCGTTGGGATCGCGGAGGCTTCCAGGTAAAAGTCGACCTCGCTCGACCCGACGGGCAGCCACCGGTGATTTGGATCCACCCCGCCCCAAGGCTTGCCGTCCCGCCACGCGAGCGCCTCGCATGTGAATCCGGCGTGGCCCTGGAATCCGAGGTCGAAGACGGCGACCACGCTCTTCCCGGTCCACTCAACCGGAACCCGTCCACGTACGTGGAACCAGGTTGTGCTCCAGGGTGGACCCCACCGGTCGCCGACGTGGAATGGCCGGTAGTCGCCGCGTGCCGCCTCCGCAAATGTGACCGGCTCGCCGCGCACGTTGTGCGCCGTGAGCTCCAGAGGCGCATTTTCGGGTTCGACGGCGGTCGTGAGCTTGGCCATCTTGGTCGCTAGATCGAATTCAGCCGCCGTCCCCACGCCGTCCAAAAGGTTAGCCTGTCCATCCGGTGGCGCGCGAGTGATCGGTCCGATCCGTGTCGTTGTTATCGGATGCGGCACCATCAGCGGCGCATATCTGAAGAACATGGGCGCCTCACAGCATCTGACGGTG
>WNFH01003965.1_pt1 | contig 10591 bp, 8 predicted proteins | sample 5400411 | NCBI WGS metagenome assembly WNFH01 (sample SAMN13153347, study PRJNA577476) | soil metagenome | isolation source: 200 cm saprolite under Douglas fir tree site 2 hole 3 | place: USA:California | collected 2015-04-18
GCGGTGCCCATCTACCAGACCAGCGCCTACGTGTTCGAGGACACGGACCACGCCGCCAACCTGTTCGCGCTGCAGCGATTCGGCAATATCTACTCGCGCATCATGAATCCGACGGTGGCGGTGTTCGAGGAGCGCATCGCGGCCCTGGAGAACGGCATCGGCGCCATCGCCACCGCCTCTGGTCAGGCCGCCCAGCACATCGCCCTGATGACGCTGATGGAGCAGGGCGACGAGTTCGTGTCGTCCAGCACGCTGTATGGCGGCACCATCAACCAGTTCGACGTCAGCTTCCGCAAGTTGGGTGTGAACGCCCGCTTCGTCAACGCGAGCGATCTCGAGGCTTGGCGGGCGGCCATCACCGACAAGACCAAGTGCCTGTACGCCGAGACGCTGGGCAATCCCAAAATCGACGTCCTCGACATCGAAGCGGTGGCCGCGATCGGGCACGAGCACGGCCTGCCGCTGGTGGTCGACAATACCTTCGCCACGCCCTATCTGTGCCGTCCCATTGACTGGGGCGCCGACATCGTGCTGCACTCGGCTACTAAGTTCATCTGTGGCCACGGAACGACCATGGGCGGCGCGATCATCGAGGCCGGCAAGTTCCCCTGGAACAACGGCAAGTTCCCGGGCATGACCGAGCCCAGCAAGGGCTATCACAACCTCCGCTTCTTCGAGTACTTCGGCGACTTTGGCTGGCTGATGAAGGCGCGTGCCGAGATGCTGCGCGACTACGGCCCATGTTTGAGCCCGTTCAACGCCTTCCTGTTCCTGCAAGGACTCGAGACGCTCCACGTGCGGATGGAGCGCCACGTGGCCAACGCCCGGAGGGTGGCCGAGTTCCTGGACCAGCATCCGGCCGTCGACTACGTGAACTATCCCAGCCTGCCCGGCAAGCCGTTTTACGACCTGGCGGCAAAGTACGTGCCACGCGGCGCCGGCTCGATCTTCACCTTCGGCATCAAGGGCGGCCGGCCCGCCGGCAAGCGGCTGATCGAGGCGGTCCAGCTGTTCAGCCACCTGGCCAACGTGGGCGACTGCAAGAGCCTGATCATCCATCCCGGCTCGACCACCCACCAGCAGCTGAGCGATGAGGAGCTGACCGCCTGCGGCATCGGGCCGGAGATGATCCGGCTGTCAGTGGGCATCGAGGACATCGAGGACATCCTGTGGGACCTCGAGCAGGCCCTCGACCGATCGCAGCGCGAGACTGAACCGGCGACGGGCCACGTGGCCGGCCACAGCCTGCTGTCGAAATCGTTTGGGGCGCCATACCAGGAATGAGCGTCGTTGGCGAGCGCAACGCCTTCGGGCTGACCGCGGCCGACCGGTTACGAATCCTGTCGACCTATCGCACCATTGCCATGGTGGGCCTGTCGTCGAACCCCTACGCCGCCAGCTCGTTTGCCGGCATCTACCTGGACGCCAACGGCTACAACATCATTCCTGTGAACCCGGCCCAGGCGGGCAAGGACATCCTGGGCAAGAAGGTCTACCCGAAAGTGACGGACGTCGACGGTCCCGTGGACATCGTGGACGTATTTCGGCCCGCCGCTGAAGCGCCCGACATCGCCCGCCAGGCAGTCGAGAAAGGCGCCAAAGTGCTGTGGCTGCAGCTTGGGGTGGTGAGCGAGGAAGCGGCCGAGATTGCTCGCCAGGGCGGCTTGGAAGTTGTGATGGATCGCTGCTGCAAGATCGAGCACGCGCGCTTCTTCGGTGGCTTGCGCACGATTGGCCTGAACACGGGCGTGGTTACCTCGCGCCTGGCGCTGAAAATCCCGGTCTAGCGGCCGGCGTACAGCAGCTGCGCCTCCTCGTACTGCTGCGGGGTGCCGATGTCCATCCAGGTCCCTGGAATCGTGAAGCCGTACACGTCCACCTGCTTGGTGAGCCACTGGATGTAGTGGCCGGGGGCGTCCATGTTACCGGAGTAGCGGTCTAGCAGCGGCAGGTGCTCGCGCTTCCACAGGTAGATGCAGGTGGCCGTCAACGTGGATCTGGGGGCCGCCGGCTTCTCCACGAAATCGCTGATCCGCTGGGTGCCGGGATCGACCTGCACGACGGCGTAGTGCTTCATGATTTCCAGGTCGCCCGTGTCGTACAGTCCGACGCTGGTGCCGTGGTCTCGAAAGAAGCTCACGAACCGCCGCAGATCGAAGTCGAACAGGTTGTCGCCGGCGACGATCAGCAGGTCATCATCAATGCGGTTCTGGCTTAGGACCCGGCGGATGTCGCCGATGGCACCCAGCTTGTCGGCATCGCTGATCGTGCCGTCGTTGACGACTGAAATCAGCTTGGCGGAGCCGTGGGCCGCGGCCCAATCCGCGAACTGCGCCGCGAACTTCTGGTTAGTGACGACGTTCACCCGGCGCACATCATCCATCTCGGCCAGCTGGCAGAAGATGTAGTCGATCATCGGCCGGGGGCCCACCGGCAGGAGCGGTTTGGCCCGGTTCTCGGTGAGCTCACGGAGGCGGGTAGCGTAGCCCGCCGCCAGGATCAGCGCGTCCACGGGCCGGGCATACCGAAGGCAAAGGCTAGCATGCGGTGTCGCCCATCAGCGCGAACTGTGCCAGCTATACTCTCGCCCGTCGCCCCCGTCGTCTAGAGGCCTAGGACACGGCCCTTTCAAGGCCGCGACACGGATTCGAATTCCGTCGGGGGCACTCCCTTTTTGTGCCTGGCTAGTGCGTCGGGACCGCTGATGGCGTGCTCGTCGGCGGCACCGCGATAGCCGTGCGCGTGGCCGTCGCGGTTGGCAGGATGGCCGTCGGTGTCGACGTCGGCGGCAGCGGCGTGGGTGTTGGCGTGGGCGTATTGCTCGGCGCCTGAGTGGGCGTTGCGGTGGGCGGCGCCGGAGTGAACGTGGCCGTCGGCGGCGAAGTGGGAGTGGAGGTTGGGGTGTCCGCGGGCACGGTGGCAGTGGCCGTGGCGGTGCTGGTAGCGGTGGCCGTTGTTGTCGGCGTGCAGACAGGCGTCGCGGTCGGTGTGACAGTCAGCGTCGGCGTCCCGGTTGCGGTGGTGGTGGCGGTAGCCGTCGAGGTGACGGTCGCCGTAGCCGTCGAGGTCGTGCAGGGGTTTACGGTCGGCGTGGCGGTCAGCGTCGCCGTCGGGGTTGCGCTAGCGGCCGGGGTGGTGATCGAACCTTCGGGCACGATGGTCAAAGGCGTCTCCAAGCCTTCGCTGGTGTAGGACTGCACGGCCACGTAGTAGGTGGCGCTTGGCTCCACATCGACGATGTGATAGCTTGTCACATTCCCCACGTCGATCACGCGATCGTACTTGCCGGACGCTCTACCGAGCAGGATCTTGTAGCCAGCCACGTTGATGGTTGGCGACGGATTCCAGGCGACATTGATGCTACCGGGAGTGAGCACCAGGCCCGTGGGAGCCAGCGGCGGATCGAGGATAGTCGTCGAGCCGCTGTAGCTGCTCTGAGCGCCCTGGCTCTGAACCGTCGCGGTGACAGTGATCGTCTGCGCTGTCGCCGTACCGCCAATGGTGAGCTTGCCGCATGCCTTGCCAGCACTGGCCGTCACCGTGCAGCCGGCCGTCGAGCTGCCTATGTTGGCGCTGGTCGGCGAGAACGTGAACCCGGTGGTGCCGGTCACACTGCCCACGGCGCTGAACGTAACCGCGGCACAGGTCGAGTTTGCGCAGCTCGAGGCGCCATCGGAAACGGGGCTGCTGGAAAGGTTATTGACTGTGGCTGTCACCGTGGTGTTCTGGTTCGCACCAAGCGTAACCGTCGAGGGAGCCGGCGACATCGCCACGCTGCCGGCGTTATTTATCGTAAGAGTCCCCGAGGCCGCGGCGTAGAACTGGCCATTGCAGCCCGAGGTTCCAAAAAGCCTTATGTCGTATGTGTAGGACCCATCTGCCAGCCAGACGCCGCTGCCCCTCTGCCCACTTACGGTAACGACGGAGGTACCCGAGGCCGTCCCACCAACACAGCTGCTCTGGGCTGCATTGCCGCTAACGCTGATCTGCGCCTGAACCCAGCCATTCGTGCAGCCCGTGCCGCAGTTGAATGGAACACTGAACCGGAGATTTTGCCCTGCGCGAGACGCTATCGTGCTGTTGGACGGGCTGACGGTCACGGTACCGATGCTTCCGCCGCTGTTGCCGGCGAGCAGCTTGATCGTGGCCGTCTGCGTGCAGGTCGTCGCGGTTGAGCTCGTGCAAACGCTGGCCGCATCGAAGCCATTCGGATCGGTGATCACGACCGTCACAGTGAACGTTGTGCCACCGGTACCGGTGAGAGCGGTACCAGTTGTACTGGCGCCAAAGGTTGGTGCCGTGGTCGAAGCGAACACAAGGTTGGTTCCGTCCCGCGCCAGGCTCACGCTACCCGCTGGGCAACCATTAGCAGTGAGATCGCATTGAGCAGTCGCGGTGGCGTTGGAGTTCGCGTCGCCACTGAATGGCACCACCACGTCAATGCTGTCCGTTCCTGAGGAGAGTGAGAGCGTGCCCACCTTCGTCTTCGTGTCATTGACGTTGATAGTCGGGATGCTCGCCGCCGCGCTAGTGTTGCCGGCTGCATCGGTGGCTGTGGCTGTGAAGTTGTTCGTGCCCGTGTTCAGCGGGATCGTGATTGAGAAGCTGGTGAGTCCACCGCTCAGCTGCACCTGGCCGACAACGGCGCTTACGGCGTTAAGAATCTTGACCAGGGCGTTGGCCTCGGTGGTGCCAGTGACGGTGTAGGTGCTGGCAGTTGTGAAGACGGTTATTGCCGGCGAGGTGATAGTCGGGGCCGCTGGCGGTGTAGTGTCCGCAGTCGCCGCGGCCGTGAACGAGAAGATGTAGCTCGATCCTGAGTTCGGGCCCATGGCGGTGCCGATGAGATCCTGGGCCGTGTAGTCCACGGTTACCGTGTAGGCGGCACTGCCGGTTAGATTACTTGTGGGCCGAAAACTCAAAATATTTGCGGCAGGACCACCCCAGCTGAAGGCACCGCCATTGGAGCCGCACAGCGGATCGACAACGGCGTTGATGACGTAGCAGGGCGATCCAGCGCCGCTCGTCTGCTTCAGGTGGAACGCGGCCTGGGTGGTCGTCGGGTCCATCTGCTCGTTGAAAGTGATCTGGATTGGACTGTTCGTCGAAACGCCGGTAGCACCACTTCCCGGCACGGTCGGCGGGATGACCTGCGGTGTTACGGTGGATGTACCGCTGCCTGCCTGGAAGGAGGACGTCGCGCTGGCGGCCAGATTGAGCGCGAAGGTGGAGTCGGTGGCACCGGTGCCGATAGTGACAGAGAACGATTGGCTGGCCGTCAAGGTCGAGCTTGGCGTGAACTTCATGAGTGTGTTGTTGTTAAGCCAGCTGAACGCGCCGGCGACCGAGCAGGGCGTCACAGGCGCCGTCGTGCAGACGGTGCCGTCGTTGCTGGTTTGCTTGAGCGAGAAGGCCGACTGAGTCGTCCCGGTGGTCATAGACTCGTTGAACGTGACCGTGATCAAGGTGTTGGTGGCGACACCAGTCGCGCCGTCGTAGGGGGAGATCGAGTACACGACTGGAGCTACCGGGTTGGTGGCCTGGGTCGAGAAGGTGTTGCTGGGATTGATCGTTCGCGAGCTGAACGCTCCGAGCGTGCTGCCAGTAGTACCCAGAATCGAGCCCAACCAAACGCTGCCTGCCATAAACACCAGGCTGGCGGAGCGCACGAACTGGAACATTAGACGCGCCTCCCAAAGAGGAGAGACAGCGTCAACCTGAGCAGCAGCCAGCAGAACATTGCCACTCGAACGCTCGAGACTTGTCCACGGCGCTGGCGCACGGAGGCGGATGCCTGCGTGGAGCGCACCGGAGCTACGACCCGAGCATGCACCCGCCACAGGCGGCGGACCCAGAACCAGCCAAGGAATGCGAACAGACCTAGGCCAGTCGCCACGCGCCCCAAAGCGCTCGTGCTGGCCGCGATAGCGTAGCCGGCGATAGGCAGCGTCAGACGGACTTTGCCGGCCCGACCGGCGTAGCGCACCTCCCACGGATCCTCGAGCAGGTTGGCATCGCCCTTCGTCTTGAACACTCGTGAACCGTCATCAGTTGGCTGTATGCCGATGACCCGGTGGCTCAGCGTGGGAAACGGTGGCTGCGTCGAGGTAAAGCTGATGACGTCGCCCAGATGGATCTGGTCGGCCGGCACGGGGGTGACGAAGACCACCGATCCTTTCGGGATGAGCGGCTCCATGCTGCCGCTGAGGACGGTGAAGGTCGCGTAGGAGCCAGCTCGGGGCAGGACGGTCAGAAGCACGAACAGCGCCGCCACAAGCAAGCCGGCCGCCGTTGCCAGCGCGCGCACTGCCTTCCGCAGGGTTGGCAGCCATGACATGGCCGGGATGGCGCCGGGGAAAGCCAACGCGCGCGGAAAACCCGGCCGTGCGAGAGCGACGGCGCTCACTGGGCGGCATCCCACTGGAAGTCAATCGTCGCCGTTGCGCTGGCCGGCACGCCCACGTTATTCGCGACCTGCACCGTGACGGTGAAGGTGTGCGCTTCATTGGCAGTCCACTGGCTGCCACTGCTGGCGGGGATGGTAAGCGGGCCGGTATTGGTGAACGCGTCTTGCGCTACCTGCGACGTCAGAGCCGTGATGACGTCGCAAGCGCCGGCCGCGGGCAGTCCGGCAGCGCCGTAGATGCACTTGTTGGTCGCGTCGTCGTGGATGGTCATATTGAGGTAGGCGCCCAGACCGGTGGTGGTCGCGTTCAGCGTCGTGAGCGTCATCGTCGTCGCCTTCGCAGCGCCGGAGTTCGTGATGGTCAGCGTCCCTGATGTGCTCTGGCCGGCAGACATGTTGCTCAGCGAGAGCGCAGTGCCACAATTGCCGCCGTAGGTCACCTGCGTGCAGCTCGTGCTCTTGGAGTTGGTCATGAGCAGCGTGCCGGCGGTAAACGTAGTGCCGGGGTTGGTGCTCGTCGCGGTGAAGCTGGCCATGGTCCCATGGCCGATCACCGAACCCATGATGCCGAGACCGAACATCGACAGCAGAACCTTCTGGAAGAGCCCGAAGGTGGGACGCCGCTTCGCCGGCGTTGGAGCAGGCGGGAGCTGGGGAGTCGACGTCGCCGGCAGCTCGAGCTGCTGCCGCACGGCGAGTTCGAGGACCGCTCCGGACTTGCTCACGATTGCGACGCCAGCCAGACGAGATCGAAGCTGGCGCTGCCGCCCTGGTAGATGTTGCTCTCTACGGAAGGCATCTCGAGCGTGAGCGTGAAGGTGTGGGCTTCGCCTCCTGCCCACATATTGCTGCTGCCGGTAAGAGAGCCTGGCACCTGGACACCAGTCGCTGGCGCCGACTGAATGGCATCAAGCGAGTTCTGGTTGGCGGCGCCGGTCAACGTGTCACAAGCGCCTGACCCTGGGTTACCGGTGCTTCTACCGTAGAGGCAATAGTTGGTGGTGGCGCCGCTGCAGCCCGTGCAGGAATCGTCGTGCAGGGTCAAGTTAAGGGTCTGGGTGAGGTTCGTGCAGGTTCCCAGCCCCGTGGTAGAGGACAGGCACTGGCTCGCGTTCGAATTGGCCGACCCGCTCAGATTGGCGAACGCCACCGTCACCTTGGCCGGCAAGCTTCCGGCGTTGGTGATGATCAGGCTGCCGCTGACCGCGTTTCCCGGCAACAGGTTGGAGACGCCTGTCGCAATGATGGTCGCGGTGCCGGCGGACGTAATGGCGACGGTGCCGCAGGCGGAGGCCAGGATGCCAACGCAGCTTCCGCTGCCGGAGTTCGTCATGGTCAGCGTCCCGGCGGCGAATGTGTTTGACGGATTCACGCTGGTGGCCGTGAACTTGGCGGCGGTGCCGATCGTGCCGCCACCGACAACGGCGCCGATGGCGCCTACGCCCAGCAGAGACAACAGCAGCTTGCGGCTGAAAGCCAGCCAGGCCGATCCTCGGTCCGGAGTGCGCAACGCGGGCTCAGGGCCCATAGACGCGGAAGCACCGGCAGAACCCGTTGGTTCCGCCGGCTCCAACCACCCCACCCCACCACGCGTCGGTAGGTCGGTGGTTGGCCTAACGGCGGAGCGGAACAGCCGCGGCTGCATCGGGCGCTACGCCAATTGCGATGTTCTGTTTGCTTGCGTGAGGCTGCTCCCGGCCCATAAGCGCAGGCGCCATCGATTCGCTCATCTGCTCGACGGGCGGCCTGGGCTTGGCTTCGGGCCGCCAGATTTCCCACAGCCAGGTGCCTAGCAGCAGCAGGCCTGGCACGACGATGAACAGCAGGCGCATTTGCGGGCTGCCGATGAACTTGAAGAAGTAGCCCAGGCCCGGAATGGTGAGCTGGACCTTTCCGGCGAGGCGGTCGAAGCGGATCTCGTTTAGGTCGTTGGCGCCGTTGGCGTCACCCTTGGTGACGAAGCTTCGGCCCGACGCCGTGCCCTTAATCTCGACAATGCGGTGGGTGACGTTCTCCTGGTCGCCCGGTCGGACATAGGTGATGACGTCCCCGACCTGCAGCGCATTGGGGTCCGCGGCCGTGGCCACGATGACGGAGCCCACATGAATGGCTGGCTCCATGGAGCCACTGAGGACCACGTAGGTCTGGTACTTCAGCAGCGGCGGGAGAACCGTCAGCGCCACGATAGTGGCCCCGATTCCCAGCGTCAGCAGGGTGAAAAGGACATTACCCAGCGCTGAGAGGACACTGCGCTTCAAAATGGGCACCGCTTGCCTAGACGGAAACAGCGTAATGATGGCTATTGCGTGGCGATGGTGACCAGGTCAAACGACACCGAGCCGCCGACATACTTGTCCTCTTTACCGTTCTGAACGGTGTTGCCACCGACCACAGCCGTGGTGGTGCCGGTGTTGGGGAAACCGATTCGGATCTTCAGCACGTGCGATTCAGCAGCGAGCCAGCGGTTGATCGTTGAGGTGTCGACCGTGGCGGCGCCGGTGCTGGTCGCGCCTGGGATGTAGATCGGCTTTGCGCTGGCGCCGTTGGCAAGGATCGAGCCGAACGCCGCGATTCCATTACTGGCCGTACCGTCCCCGTAGAGGGCATTGGCGTTCACCGCGGCGGTCAGAGCCGCGCCGGTGATGTCGTCGCAGCCACCCGTCGTTACAGCGATCCAGCCCGCGCCGGTGCCAGCTGTAGCAACGGGCGTAGAGGCTTTTCCATAGATGCACTGAGCTCCTGGGGCCGGACCATTGTTGTCTTCAATCGTGATATTGAGCCCCGAACCCAGAGGGGAGCACACGCCACCTGATCCGCCGGCGCTGTTGATGTCGCTCGGGCAGTTGGTGGTGTTGGCCAGGCTCTTGATGTTCTGGATCTGCAGGGCGAAGATGCCAGGCAGATTGCCGGCGGGGTTGGTGAGCGTGATGGTGCCTTCGACGTATTGGCCGGGCTCCATGCCGGCGGCGGCGACATTGGATGTCTTGATAACCGTCTTGCAGGCTGAATTGAGCGTCGCCGTGCAGTCGCTGGCACCGTTGATAAGGGCTGAGGCGGCACCTGTAACGTTGGGGTTCACACCTCCTATGGCTGGCGCGAAAGTACCGGCGGCTATATCCGTAATCGTCAGGACACCTGCGGCAAAGCTATTGCCGGGGTTGGTGGTGGTGGCCGTGAACGTGGCAAAGGTGCCGACGCTCACGAGGGAGCTCACGATCCCGACTCCCATAACGGTCAGACAGGCCTTCTTGAATACGCTCAGCTTCATTTCCTTACTCCAATACGCCCCCCACGTATACCTAGGCCGTTAGACCTAGGTTACGCGGATTAAAACACGCCTATTCGGGTATGTCCAACCTAGATCATCGACTAGGAGGTTTGTCCTATTTAGTGGCGGCTTGCATATGCGGCTCATTGGACGCCGAACCAGTACAAATCGAAGCTGACTGCGCCACCCTGGAACGGATTGTCGTTGCCGACGGGGTGAGTGTTGTTGTGGGTGTCTGTCAGCAAGGTCGTGCCGGTATCAGGCAGCGCCAAGGTGATGGTGAAGGTATGCGCTTCCGAAGCTCCCCACTGAGGCACTGCTCTGAGGTTGCCGCCAAATACCGTCGAGTTGACCACGCTCACACTAGCGCTTCCGCCAGGGATAAAGATGAGGTTGGTGATGCCGCTGAGCCCGGCGAAAGCGGTGTTGCCCGCTGGACTGGCCTCGGTGCCGAAACGGTCCTTCGGGTTGGAACCCGGCAGCACCGGAGCGTTGGGCCTGCCCAGGACGCCGGCGGCGCTGACGTCGTCGCAGTTTCCTGAGCCGGTGCCCAGCTTGGCGCCCGTAGCGACGAAGGAGCTGAGGCCCGCGCCGCCGGTGCTCAAGCCGCCAACCCTGGGCGCCTGCAGCAGGTCGTTGCCATTGGCGCCCGCCCCTCTGTCGTTCCCAAACAGGCACTGCGGGCCGGTGCCGGCCGCGCCGCCGTCCTGGATGGTGATCCTCAACGCCTGCCCCAGATCAAGGCAGCCGGCGATAGGCACCGGCGTGCCAAGATAGCCCGGCGCCGTCTGGGTGGTCTTGAGCTGTGGCCCGCTGGCGCCCGGGGCTGCCACGCCGGCGATATCGGTCGGGCACGGGCTCGTTCCAGCCGCGCCGTTCGCGCCGTACAGCGAGTTGTTGCCGTTGTTTGTCTTCAC
>WNFH01008543.1_pt1 | contig 10588 bp, 7 predicted proteins | sample 5400411 | NCBI WGS metagenome assembly WNFH01 (sample SAMN13153347, study PRJNA577476) | soil metagenome | isolation source: 200 cm saprolite under Douglas fir tree site 2 hole 3 | place: USA:California | collected 2015-04-18
CCTCCGTGTGTTTTGTGGTGCACGGATGTTACTCTCATCCGTTCGCATACGCAGCAGTTTTCGCGGACGCGAAAATGAGCCGAGCGGTTGGGGCAAGAGGGTTCTTTGCATGAGTGAGAAGAAGAAAAACCGCGAGCTGGGCATGCATTGCCCGATTACGCGGCGGGATTTTCTGAATGGCGTGGCGATCGGCGCCGGAGGGTTGCTGGCGACTGACCCGGTGCTCGCAGCTCTAGTTGCGGAGGAAACGGTTCCGGAAAGGACGCCTGGCTACTATCCTCCGGCGCTCACCGGGATGCGCGGCAATCACGACGGCACGTTCACCTACGCGCATCAACTTCGCGATGGAAAGCGCTGGGATTCCGCGGGAGCCGTGGTCAAGACCGGAGAAACCTACGATTTGGTTGTGGTGGGCGGAGGGATCAGTGGGCTGGCGGCGGCTTATTTTTACCGCAAGAGCATGGGAAAGAGCGCACGCATACTGATTTTAGATAATCACGACGATTTTGGCGGGCACGCGAAGCGCAATGAATTCCAGACCGGTGGCCGCATGCTGCTGAGTTATGGCGGCACGCAATCGATTGAGAGCCCGGGCGAGTATAGCGACGTTGCGAAGGGCCTGCTCGCGGAGCTGGGCATTCAGACGGAACGATTTTACAAAGCGTATGACCGCGCGCTGTATGGCAAGTTAGGGACGGCGGCGTTTTTTGACAAAGAGACGTTTGGCGCGGACCGGCTGGTGACGGGAATGAATGCCACGCCGTGGCCGGAGTTCCTGGCGCAAGCACCGCTTTCCGATGCAGTGAAGCGAGACATCGCGCGCGTTTACGCGGAGAGGGTCGATTATCTTCCCGGCCTTTCGAAAGAGGAGAAGCTCGCCAAGCTCGGAAAAATAAGCTATGCGGATTATTTGGTGAAGTATTGCAAGCTGACGCCGGAGGCGCTGCCCTTTTTCCAGACGTTTACACACGATTTGTTTTGCGTGGGCATCGATGCGGTTTCGGCGGGAGCCTGCTATGCGGCGGGCGACGACTATCAGTCGTTCACCTATCCGGGCTTTGATGGGTTGGGATTCCCGGAACACGAGAAGGAAGAGCCGTACATTTTTCATTTTCCGGACGGCAACGCGACGGTGGCGCGGCTATTGGTTCGCGCTTTGATTCCTGGCGCGGTGCCGGGCGGAACGATGGATGACGTGGTCACGGCGCGCGCCGACTACAGCAAGCTCGACGACGCGAACGCGGCCGTGCGAATTCGGTTGAACAGCACGGTCGTGCACGTGCAGCACGCCAAGGGCGCGAACGTCGGCAAGGACGTCGAGGTCGCATACGTTCGCGAGGGGAACTTGGCGAGCGTTCAGGCGAAGAAGTGCGTGCTGGCGTGCTACAACGTCATGATCCCGTATCTTTGTCCGGAGCTGCCGGAGAAGCAGAAAGAGGCGTTGGCTTATCTGGTGAAGGCGCCGCTGGTATATACGCACGTGGCGCTACGCAATTGGACCGCGTTCCACAAACTGGGAGTGCATCACATCGTCGCACCTGGCGGCTATCACACCTACACCGCGCTCGATTTTCCGGTCAGCCTCGGGCAATACCAATTTCCGAGCAATCCCGAAGAACCGATGGTGCTCTTTATGCTGCGCACCCCGTGCCGGCCGGGGCTTTCGCCGCGGGATCAGCATCGCGCTGGGCGTATGGAATTGACGCAGACGCCGTTCGCGACATTCGAGCGCAACATCCGGGACCAATTGGCGCGCATGCTGGGCGCGGCAGGATTTGACGCCACTCGCGATATTCAAGGGATCACCGTGAATCGCTGGGCGCACGGTTACGCATTTACGCCCAATGCGCTGTTTGATGCGGACTGGAAAGAGGAAGAGAAGCCGTGGGTCATTGGACGGAAGCGGTTCGGAAGCATTGCCATTGCAAATTCGGATGCCGGGGCTGACGCGTACACCAACGTAGCGATTGATCAGGCACACAGGGCGGTGGTGGAGTTGGCGGAGTCAAGGAGCTAGCGTGCGCTCAATTGGCGGAGTGTTCACTGTTTGTCTCCTCTTGAGTTCTTCTGTATTCGCTGTATCCGCGCAGACGGAGAACTCTGCGTCGCGAGCGAACCCAACCGAAAAAATTATCATCGACACCGACATCGGCGGCGATATTGACGACGCCTTCGCCGTTGGGCTCGCGCTGCGAAGTCCTGAATTCCAGATTTTAGGAATTTCCAGTGCCTGGGGCGACACGCATCTCCGGGCTCGCCTGCTGAGCCGTCTTCTGAAGGAAACAGGCCGGACGGACATTCCCGTGGCCATGGGAATTGTGAAGCATCCGGCGGGCAAGCTGGATACGCTCAGCCAGGCTGCTTATGGAGAAGGTGGTCCTGCGGACGAGAACTATCCGAATGCCGTGGACTTCCTTCTGGACCAAATACGGCGTTACCCAGGCGAAATCACCCTACTTGCCATTGGCCCGGAAACGAATCTGGGAGCGGCGATTGACCGCGACGCGGCGACATTCCACAGGCTGAAACGGATCGTTCTCATGGGAGGGTCGGTTTATCGAGGATATAGTCAATTCAACTACGGCAAGACCCACGGGCCCGAGCCCGAGTGGAATATCCTCTGTGACATCCAGGCTGCGCAGAAGGTTTTCAGCTCCGGCGTTCCTCTGTACGTCATGCCGCTCGACTCCACGCAGATCAAACTGCAGGAACTCGAACGAGCGGAGATTTTCAAGGCGGGAACGGCATTGGCGGATGTGCTGCTGGTGCTCTACACACAGTGGGCCCGCGGCACAACGCAAACTCCTACGCTATTCGACGCCGTTGTGGTGGCCTATGCGAGCCATCCGGAGCTGTGCCCGACAGAGCCGATGAGGCTGCGCGTTGATGACCAGGGGTATACCCGCGTGGAATTGGGGACACCGAACGCCCAAGTTTGCTTGCGTTCGAGTTCGGATCAGTTCCTGGAGTTTTTCATGCCGAGAATCTTGGCGCCGGGTTTAGTTGGTAGCGCTAACGGGACTCGAACCCGTGTTTCTGCCTTGAGAGGGCAGCGTCCTAGACCTCTAGACGATAGCGCCAGAGTGTTCCTATCTTATCGTGCAGAGGATGTTTCGGCAATCGAAGGGCAGACGAATCATTCGAGTGTTGCAGAGTGTTCTCCTGAGAAGGTAGACGGAACCTGGCACGATATCTCTAATGGGAAGATTTCCTGATCCTTGTATCGCTCCACCACGAAGCGCACAATAACACGGAAACGGAGGTGGGCTCCCCTATGAGACACGGAAATTCCTTCAGGCCGATATGCACGTTCGCAATCACATCTTCGTTGATCTGGCTCGTGCTTCAAACACTGACTGCCACATCCGGAAGCGCTCAGACTCGCGTTTCCCTCCAGCCTTTCGCGCAGCAGGTACGTCAAGTGGAAACCACCCTTGGGTATCTTGGGGAACCACTGGCGCAAAGAGATCAGGATGCGATCAACAAAGCGATCGCCAATACAGACGAGGCTACAGCGATTGCGCAGTTGGAACAGGTCCTCGATAAATACGCGCTGGCGATTGTGGAGATCAATCCAGAGAGCCGCGTGAAGGTCCAGCCGGGCCCAGCAAAGCCCGAACTAGTCGAGGCAGGGTCGCGCATTTTCCTGGTGAAAGTCATCAACAAAGCTGGGGTCACGGCGCGGCTCGAGACAGAGAGCGCAAATGCGCTTTCTGTTTATGTTCAATCGGATTCAAGCGCTGAGCCACCAAAGAAGGTCTCGCCGACCGATGTACGAGACCGGTGGATGGGCCTCGAACTCTACGACAAAAACCCAATGTCCGAGCGGCTCTCTGGTCTGCCGCTCGAATACCGAATTCTCGAAATCTATAGCCGCGACCGAGGGCAGCGCTCCGCCAATATTAGTTTTAGCGTCGGGCAGGGAACGCAGGACATCGGGTTTCGCAACGAGATGGCCGTATTGTTCAACGCGCTGCCCGCCCACGCACTGCAGATGCGGGTTCGCGACGAGAGCGGAGCGCCCTCGATGGCCGCCTTCACCATCCGCGATGCCTTGGGTCGCCTCTATCCGAATCCCTCGAAGCGCCTGGCACCCGACCTCTTTTTCCAGCCGCAGGTCTATCGTGCCAATGGCGAAGCGATTCTGTTGCCCGAGGGCACGTATACGGTGACCTCCTCGATGGGGCCTGAATATCAGCCTCAGACGAAGCAGGTACAGTTAACCGCCACGGGGTCGAACGAAGTGTCGTTCGCGATGGAGCGATGGATCAATCCATCGAAGTACGGCTGGTATTCCGGCGATCATCACGTGCATGCCGCCGGCTGCTCACACTATCAGAATCCCACCGAAGGTGTTCGGCCAGAGGACATGGTCCGCCAAATTGAAGGTGAGAAGTTGAACGTCGGCGCCGTGCTGACTTGGGGTCCTTGCTACTACTACCAGAAGCAATTTTTCAGCGGTAAGGATCATCCGCTTTCGAAGCCGGGCGAGCTGATGCATTACGATCTCGAAGTTTCCGGCTTTCCATCGAGCCACGCCGGACACTTGGTACTACTCGGGCTCACGGACCAGGATTACCCGCACTGCGTGCGTATTGAACAGTGGCCTACTTGGGACCTGCCCATCGTGCGCTGGGGGAAATCGCAGGGGGCATTGGTAGGTTTTGCACACTCTGGCTGGGGACTTGGAGTGAAGTCGCGCGAGCTTCCCAACTACGAAATTCCGGGGTTCGACAGTATTGGCGCAAACGAATACATCGTTGACGTAACGCATCCTGATGCCGTTGATTTCATTTCCACCACGGATACGCCTTACGTTTGGGAGCTCAACATTTGGTATCACACGCTCAATGTCGGGTTCCGCACCCGCATCTCAGGCGAGACCGATTTCCCTTGCATCACAGACGCCCGAGTCGGGCAGGGTCGCGTCTACGCCAAGGTCGATGGGCCCCTCAGCTACAGCGGCTGGGTGGATGCTCTCCGCGCTGGACGAAGCTACGTGTCCGATGGCAGGAGCCATCTGATGGATTTCAACGTGAACAACGTGGAGGTGGGAACCGATGCGAGCGAGGTGAAGCTGACGGGAAAAGGGACGGTAAAGGCTCGAGTGAAGGTCTCGGCTTTCCTCAACCCAGTTGCGCTGGGTCCGGAGGGCATGCCTTCTGACCGGGGCAATCCGTTCTGGACGGACGCTCTCAATAACCGCAATATCTCAACCGACAGTATCCATGACCGGCCAATGGATCGCCAACCCTTTTGGCATATCGAACGAGCCCGCATTGGAAACACGCGCGAGGTGCCCGTCGAGCTGGTCAAGAACGGGAAACCCGTTGCTCGCAAGAATATCGTCGCGGACGGAAGCGTCCAGGATTTAGGCTTCGATGTACCGATCGAACGGAGCAGTTGGGTGGCGATACGTATCTTAGGTTCCTCACATACCAACCCCATTTTCGTTCTAGTGGACGGAAAGCCGATTCGCGCCTCGCACGAAAGCGCCCAGTGGTGTCTTGCCGCCGTAAACCAATGCTGGACCCAGAAGGCGCCTAAGATTTCCAAGGCTGAACTTCCTGACGCCCAAACAGCCTACGACCACGCCCGCGAGGTCTATACCAAACTGATTGGGGAATGCGAACAATAGGAGGCACCGGAAAGGTTTCGGAAAGGGAATCAAGATCAAGTATTACGCTCTTGGGTAGTGTCAGGATGGCAGCGAAAAAGACGATTTCGCTCCGTGACGCAGCGAGCCGGTGTATGGTAGGGCTGTGGGAGCGTAACCCGGCAGATGGCGAAAATACGGATTCTCGTTTCGTTGACCACCAACGACAATGATTACCAAATCGAGCAGGCGCAGTCAGCGGAGCAAGCCGCTGGCAAGCTGGGCGTGAGCACGGAAATCATCTACGCGAACAACGACGCCATCAATCAGAGCACGCAAATTTTGCGAGCGATCCAGGCATCGCCGGCAGACCGTCCGAATGCGATCGTGTTCGAACCCGTCGGCGGGACGGCATTGCCGCAGGTGGCGCGGGCCGCGGGCGCCGCGGACATCGGATGGGCGGTGCTCAATCGCGATGCGAATTACATAGAGGATCTGCGGAAGGCTTCGACCGCGGCAATTTTTGCAATCAGTTCCGATCATGCGGAGATTGGGCGCATTCAGGGGCGGCAGTTTGCCGCATTGCTGCCGCGCGGCGGAACGGTGCTGTACATCCAGGGTCCGTCGGAGAATTCGGCCGCTAAGGAACGAACCCTGGGCATGCAAGAGACCAAGCCGGCGAACATCCAAGTGATCGCGCTACGAGCCCAATGGACGGAGGAAAGTTCGCAGCGCGCGGTGCGTTCGTGGCTAAAGCTGACCACTTCGCAGAAGGCCGCGGTGGACCTGATCGGAGCGCAGGATGATTCGATGGCCATTGGCGCGCGAAAGGCGTTTGAGGAATTGCCCAACGAAGCTGATCGCGAACGCTGGCTGAAGCTGCCGTTCACCGGTTGCGACGGCCTGCCGAAAACGGGCCAGGCGTGGGTGCGCAGCGGCTTGCTGGCCGCGACCGTTTTTGTTCCGCCTAATACCGGTCAGGCTATCGAGATGTTCGTGCAAGCGATTCAGCAGAAGAAGCGTCCGCCCGAGCGTGTGCTCACCGTGCCTACCTCGATTCCTCCTCTTACTGCGCTCAAACCTCAGCGAATCACATAGCTTGCCCCTGCAAAAAGCGTCGTATAATGCCGCCCGGCGAAAGGCAGCAACGCCATCGCTGAGGAGAGTGCATGAAGAGTCCGCGCAAATCGTCGAGCATCGACCGCAGGGAGTTTCTGGCGACGACTGGAACCGGCCTGCTGGCGGCGTCGCTGCCGGGTGTTGCGAATGGTGCAAACTTGTCGGAGCGAGGTGGCGCTGCGTCGAGTTCCGCTGCCGCGTCTTCCGCGCAAACCGCAAGCGGCTCGCTGCGCAAAATCCCCATCGGCGTCTTCGATCCCGTTTACGACAAGTTGTCGCTGGACGAGATGCTGGACCGCGTGAGTGCGCTCGGCTTGGAAGCCATGGAAATTGGGACCGGCGGATACCCTGGCACCGGACACTGTTCAATCGACGAGCTGTTAGCGGATCCTGGCAAAGCGAAGGCCTGGAAAAAGAAGTTCGAAGATCGCGGCATTCAAGTTGCGACGCTGAGCTGCCACGGAAATCCTGTTCATCCAGACGAAAAGCACGCGGCGCGCGACCGCGAAAGTTTTAGAAAGACGATTCTGCTGGCAGAGCGTCTGGACGTCCACGTGATCGTGGGATTTTCCGGCTGTCCTGGGGGCACGCCGACCGACACGCAGCCGAACTGGATTACATATCGCTGGCCTCCCGAATACGCGGAGATGCAGGACTGGCAGTGGAAGGAAAAAGTAATTCCGTATTGGAAGGAGGCCGCGAAATTCGCTCGCGAGCATGGCGTGCATCGCCTGGCGTTGGAGATGCATCCGAATTTTGTGGTCTACAATCCGCGCACGCTGATGAAGCTGCGCGAAGCGGCGGGCGAGGAAATCGGCGCGAACTGCGACTTGAGCCATTTGTTCTGGCAGGGATGCGATCCCGTGGAAGTGATTCATTTCCTGGGAAAACAGAAAGCGATTTTCCACGCGCATATGAAGGACACCGTTTTGTTTCCCGAGAACGTCGGGAAATACGGCGTGCTGAATTTTGCGTTTGATGCCGCCGATCTGCCGCAGGCTTCGGAGACGTTTCGCGCCGTCGGCTACGGGCATAGTGCGAGCCTGTGGAAGTCCGTGGTGAAGGCCTACATGGACATCGGCTACGAAGGAATTTTGAGCATTGAGAATGAGGACCCGATTTTGTCGGGGCCGGTGGGCGTGGAGCGCGCGGCGTGGGTTTTGAAGAATGTGCGCAGCGAACTGCTCAGCGGCTGACGTCGAAAAAGATCCAGCACAGAGAACGACGGGCAAACACGGAGTTCACGGAGAGAAATAGATGGCTCAAGTCAGGCGCTCGGCGAAAACTTACGATGTGTGTGTGATTGGCTCCGGCGCGGGCGGCGGCATGGCGGCGAAGATTCTCACCGAAGGCGGCCTAAACGTGGCGCTGCTGGAAGCCGGCCCGCAAGTCTATCCCGAAAAAGATTTCAAGATGCTGATGTGGCCATACGAACTGCCGCATCGTGGCGCGGGAGTGGGCGGGGCGGCGCTCGAAAATTTCAGCGAATTCCTCGCGCCCAATGGATCATGGGACATCGCGGGCGAGCCCTACACTTCGGCGCCTGGGGCGGACTTTCAGTGGTTCCGCTCGCGCATTGTGGGCGGGCGCACGAATCATTGGGGACGCATTGCGCTGCGCTTTGCTCCAGTGGATTTTCGATCGTACACGCGAGACTCGCTCGGAGCGGATTGGCCCATCAGTTATGAAGACCTTGCGCCGTATTACGACAAAGTAGAATCGTATATCGGCGTGTTCGGCACGAAAGAGAATGTGTCCAGCGCGCCGGACGGAGTTTTTCTGCCCCCGCCGAAGCCGCGCTGCCACGAACTGATCGTCAAGAAGGCTTGCGACAAGCTGGATATCACCTGCATCCCTTCGCGCCTTGCGATTCTGACGCAGTCGGTCAACGGGCGCTTGCCATGCCACTATTGCGGGCAGTGCGGGCGCGGCTGCGTGACCGCTTCGAATTTCAGCTCCAGCCAGGTTTTGTTGCCACCGGCGATGGCGACGGGCAAGCTGACGCTGATTACCGGTGCTATGGCGCGCGAGGTCCTGATCGGCAAGGACGGAAAAGCCGAGGGCGTCTCCTACATCGACAAAGCTACGCGCACCGAAAAGCGCGTCAGCGCGCGTGCTGTCGTCTTGGCGGCGAGCGCGTGCGAATCCGCCCGATTGCTGCTCAATTCCAAGTCTCCTTCATTTCCTGACGGGCTCGCGAATTCTTCGGGAACGGTGGGCAGGTATCTGACCGACTCGGTCGGCAGCGACGGTTGGGGCGAGTTTCCGTACCTTGACAAGATGCCGCCGCACAATCACGACGGGGTCGGCGGAATGCACGTGTACATTCCGTGGTGGAAATTCGATCGCAAGAATGATTTTCCTCGTGGCTATCACATCGAGATTTGGGGCGGGCGCGACATGCCCGGCGTCGGGATGTTCGATGGGCTGTGCCACCGCGAGGAAGGGTACGGCGCGGGGCTGAAGCAGCGGGCGCGGAAAGTGTACGGCACGACGATCGGATTTTCCGGGCGCGGCGAGATGATTCCGAATCCGGACACGTATTGCGAAATCGATCCTGATATTGTCGATCAATGGGGCATTCCCGTGCTTCGCTTCCACTTTAAGTGGACCGATTACGAGTTGCGGCAGGCGCAGGACATGCAGCAAACCTTCCGCGCGATTGTCGAAGCAGCGGGTGGGGAATACCGTACGAAGACGTCGATCGATGGGCCATATCCGTTCGGCATACAAGCGGGCGGAAAAATCATTCACGAGGTGGGTACCGCGCGCATGGGCGCAGACCCGAAGACTTCCGTGCTGAACGGCTATTGCCAGGCGCACGACGTGAAGAACCTTTTTGTAACGGACGGCGCTCCACTCGTGACCAACCCGGACAAAAATCCGACGCTGACGATCATGGCGCTGTCCTGGCGTGCTTCGGAGTACCTGCTTGCCGAAGCGCAAAAGGGGAATCTCTGATGCTTGGCAAGGCTCGTATTGTCATCCTGAGCGAAGCGAAGGATCTCAAAGCTGGAAATAGAGAGGACTTATGAGTTCGCAGAGCGTAACCCGACGCGACATCTTGAAGACGCTGGCGATGGGCGCGGTCGGCGGCTCGGTGCTACAGGTCATTCCCGCCAAGGCCGCGGAATTTGTGCACCAGGCGGTGCGCAAGGAAAAAGCGGCGTCGCCGGCAGGGAAGTACGCCCCCAAATATTTCTCCGCACATCAATACGAAACGCTGAATTTGCTTTGCGACGCCATCATTCCCAAAGACGAGCATTCCGGCGGAGCTGTCGAAGCGGGTGCGCCGGAATTTATCGATTTACTGACGAGCGAAAATGAAAAGTACGAGTTGCGGCTGGGCGGCGGGTTGATGTGGCTCGATGGTTTTTGCACGGACCGTTACGCGAAATCTTTTATGGAATGTACTCTCGAGCAACGCAACGAGGTGCTGGACCTGATCGCGTATCGCAAGAATGCGAAGATGGACACGTCGCTCAGTCAGGGCGTCGCCTTCTTCGCGTTGCTGCGCAAGATGACTTGCGACGGCTTCTACACCAGCAAAATTGGCATCGCCGACTTGCAGTACGTGGGCAACACCGCGCTACGCGAGTTCCCCGGCTGCCCGCCGGTGCCAGACGCCCGCACCTGACAGTTAGACCTTAAAATTTGCTAAATACTCGTAGCTGATCTTGATATCTTCGAACGCCGACTTGGGCTCGTCGTTTTCAACGAAATAGTGCTGGATCCCCGCCTTGCCGGATTGCGCGAAGATGCGCTTCCAGTCGATTTCGCCTTGGCCAACGTTGGTCATGTGGCCGGGCTTCTTGGACGCGCCGGTGGCGCCGCCGTAGTCGTTGCCGCTTGCCCCCTTGGTGGTCCAGTCCT
>WNFH01003971.1_pt1 | contig 10582 bp, 8 predicted proteins | sample 5400411 | NCBI WGS metagenome assembly WNFH01 (sample SAMN13153347, study PRJNA577476) | soil metagenome | isolation source: 200 cm saprolite under Douglas fir tree site 2 hole 3 | place: USA:California | collected 2015-04-18
AGTCCCGATCGCGCACTCGATGCGGTAACCGGGCCAGTCGACGGCACCGGCCGGTCCTTTGCTGCCGGAGCCGCCGACGAGCTCGTCGCGGACCTGCTGACCAGCCGCATCGTCGCCGCAGATGGCGGGGAGCGGTCCGTCGGCTACGACCACGTCGAACCGGCCCTACTCCAGGCCGTCTGCGTGCGGCTCTGGGAATCCCTGCCAGCGGATGTGGACCTCATCACGGAACGTCACGTCCGCCGTTACGGCGACGCCGACACCGCGCTGGCCACCCATTGCGGCCGCGTTATCGCCACCGTCGCGGACGATCATGACTTGCCGGCGGCTCGGCTGCGCTCGTGGCTGACCCGCACCTTCGTTACTGATCTCGGCACTCGCGGGACCGCGTACGAGAGCACGGCTGACACCGCGGGTATGCCGAACTCCGTGCCGCGGGCACTTGAGGACCGGCATCTCCTGTCCGCGGAACGACGATCCGGTTCACGATGGTATGAACTGCTGAGCGAGCGCCTGATCGAACCGCTTCGGCACGCCGGAAACGAGCTGCCGCCGATAGTCGAGCCCGCCGAGTACTTGCGATCCGCCGAGCAAGCGCTGACCCAAGGCGAACTCGACCTCGCCGAGCGTTACGCCAAAGAGACTCTGCGCGCCACACCCGGCAGTGGCCTACGGCTCCGCGCCGAGGCTACTTCGCTCCTCGGCAATCTCGCGCACGAGCGTGAAAAGCCGGCCGACGCGGAGGCTCACTATCGGACCGCCGCCAGCTTGTTCGAGGCGGTCCAGGACACCGGGGCTGTAGCCAGCCAGCTCGCGGCGGTCGGGCAGGCCCTGCTCGCTCAGGGACAGCCCGCGGACGCGGTGCAAGAACTGCGGGCCGCCGCCGATCGCGTCCCGAACGATCTCATGGTGCAGACCGAGCTCGGCTGGGCGCTATGGGAGCTCGGCCAGAGCCGCGCCGCCGTGGCGGTGCTCACTGGCGTCCTTGGGATCGATGGCGGGAATCCGGACGCGCTGCGGGCCCGTGGGGAGATCCTGGCCGATCTCGGCGACGTCCGCGACGCGCTGCGCGACCTCGACCGCGTGACGGACCGCGATCGGCCGTCGGCCCACGCTGCCCGCGGGCTCGCTCTCGCCGAACTCGGCGACGGCCGCGCCCACAAGGAGATCGAGAGTGCTCTCGCCGACGCCCCGAGGAACGGGCAGGTGCTCCTCTACGCAGCACGAGCCGAGGCTCTGGGCGGCGACAAGATCGCCGCCCAGGAACTGGCCAGGCGAGCCCTCAACGCCACCGACCCCCCGCTACCACCCCACCAGCGCCAGGCCGCCCAGAAACTGGTCGGCGAGAGTTCGGATGATCGTCGGTAGGCTATTCCGCGGCGTCGGCCACAGCGGTCCGCCGGAAGGCCGCGACGCTTTCGTCTAGCCCTGAGAAGTCCGGTGGGCGGATCGTGATACTCCGCCTGTCGGTGTCCCGTGCCGCGGCCGCGGCCAGCCGACTCGCCGCCATGGCCAGGTCTTCGGCAGGCCCGGCCAGCTTCCCTGGAGCTAACAACGCGACGCCCGCCGCGTGCAGATGGACGGCCCCTTCGGACTCCCGGATCTCCGCCAGTCGGGCGCCTATCTGGTCTCCCGGGTCCTGCAGCGTGTTCGCCACGCGTGTCCGCAGTTCGCCGGCCGTGCGCAGGAGGTCGAGGCAGGCCTGCCGCTTCGCCTCCGCGCGGCGCTCACGCCGGTCGCGCTCGGCCTGGCGCACGTCGCGGATGATGACCGCGATCGCGGGAATGGCGGCGCCAGCGACGCCGGCTGCCGCGGTAATCGCGGCGACATAGAGGGGAACGTCGGGCATGGTTGCATTCTGGCCTGTAAGGCGTCGGTCCATGGCAGCATGCGCCGATGCGGGTCCGAGTTGTCGATATGGGCGCTAGGTGTGAGCGGCCGGTTCCTGGTCGGTGTCTACGGCCTCGGCGGGCTGCGGCGGGGCGGTGGCCTCCCAGACGTCGCGGACCAGCACCTGGATCGCGCCGGCGGCCGGTATGGCCAGCAGGGCGGCCACGAAGGCGCCGAAGATCCCGCCGATCCAGCTGCCGATGGACGCCCCGAACAGGATGGATACCAGCACCAGCAGCGGGTTGACCCTCACCGTCCGGCTCATCACGATCGGGTTCAGCACGTGGTTCTCGAACTGTGTGTAGACCAGGAACACGATCAGGGTCACGATGCCGGCCGTGAGCGAGTGGCCGGCCGCGAACAGAACCGTGGGGATGCCCGCCAGGGCGCCGCCGATCATGGGAAGGAAGTCGACCAGGGCGACCCACAGCGCCCACAGGAACGGGAACGGGACACCCATCACGAGCAGGGTCACGAATACGACGGCCCCGGCGATGAGCGATGTCAGGAAGTTCCCCAGCATGTATCCGGTGACCGAGCGGTTGACCTCACGCGCCACCCTGGAATAGCGCTCCGCCCGCTCAGGTGACATCTGGCCGAGCAGGCTGGTCCGCATCTTGGGGCCCTCGAGCAGCAGGAGCAGCACGAGCACGAAGATGGTGAAGAGCGATATCAGCAGCGAGATGGCGCCCTTACCCAGGCTGAGGGCAGGCTTCGCGAGACCCTTCCCGAAGTTCACGATCCTCGGCGTATTGTTCTGCACCCACGTCTGGATGTGATACCTGCGCACCAGGTGCCCTATCCAGCCCCGGCCATGCTGCGCCGAGCTCACGTACGACGGCAACTGGTTGGCCAGGTGGTTGATCCCGTTGGCGAGCGGGTAGCCGAACGCCACCGCCAGGCCGATGAAGACAAGCAGGCCCCACAACGTCACGACGGCCACGGCCCAGCCCCGCCGCTTGATCCGCCAGCGTTGGAGGGCCACAACGAGCGGGTTGAGGATCACGGTGACGAATGCCGCGACGACCATGAGGAGGATGACATCCCGCAGCCGGTAGATCAGCTTCGCGGCCATGTAGGCCACCGCTACCACCGCGACCGTGGTCAGGATGGTGGGCAGCGGAATGCCTCTGCGCGCCGCGGCTCTCCAGAGGCGGGCCCGGCGGGTGTCAGACGTTGGCAAATCACCACGCACCCGGCAATCATGTCAGGCGGGCGTCTGGCTGTGCGCGATTGGCGCCGATGAGTGGCGCGTGCTTCGGGTGGCTGTGCCGCCGGCCGCCCGTCTGGGTAAGCGGCCGGCGGCACGTCAGGGGCCGCGCGGGTCGTGACTCGATGATCGCGGTTGATCGGTGGCCGCCGGCGGCCACTAATCCACCGCAATCACCATGATCACGACGGGGCGCGGCGGGTTAGCAGCCTCCGCTGCCTTTCCAGTTGGTGACCGTGTTGTTGGCTGTGTAGCTGGCGTCGGCTGTGTTGAAGCCGAAGGTGCGATTGGCTAGGTCCCCGCACGAGCTTGTCTCCTCTACGGTGTTCCACGAGCCGAGGGTGAACTTGTACTGGAACGCGGCCACCGGCACTCCGGTGATGGTCAGCGTCCAGGTGCCGGGCCTGGTCTGGGTCATCGGGTAGTCGTTAGCGATCCAGTTGTCGGTCGAGGGGATCCCGGTGCCGAGGACGCTGTAGTTGCCTGACAGGTAGACGGTGTCGCCGCTGGGGGTGCTGGAGGGCACGGTGACGTTGATGACCGCGGTGGAGTTACCGCAGGCACCGGGCCCGCCCCAGTTGGCGATCGTGTCGTTGACCGTGCCGCCGTTCACGCCCATGCTCCGGTTGCCGGTGTCGGCGCAGTTGGCGTTCTTCTCCACGTTGGACCAGGTGCCGCCCAGGTCGTACTTGTAGGACAGGGTGGCGTTGGCCGCCGCGGTCACTGTGGCCGTCCACCTGGTGGCGCTGACCCGGGTCATCGGGATCCCGTTGGCCGCCCAGTCCGGCTGGCCGAGGCCGAGCGCCGACAGGTTCCCGGCCAGGTACACGGTGTCGCCGGAGGCGTCGGTGTTCACCGGCACGGTCACGTTCACCGTCTCCTGCACAGAACCGCTGACCGGGCAGTTGCCCTGCTGCACGCACTGGGTGACGACCGCCGGGGTGTCCACGTTGTGGCCGGCGGAAATGTCGATCGCGAGCCGCGCGTACTGTGCCAGCGACCACATAAGGGGAGTCGCTGAATTGTCGGGCTGGCCGAAGGTGAACCCGCCGGTGCCAGTGCTGCCTGCCCAGACCTGCTCGGGGATCTGGTAGCCGGAGTTGGCCGCGCCCGCCATGGTCGCCAGCATGGATTGCGCCCCGGCCAGGTTGCCGCTGGCGACGTCGTACTCGCCGCGCTCGCCGGACAGCACCGGCCACGGATTGCCCACACCCGAGCCGGTGTAGTCGCCCCCGGATGAGGTCTCGCCGTAGCCATCGAAGTTGTACCTGTGCCAGATCGGCCCCTCCGGGGTCTGCACCGCAAGCTTCGAATCGACGGCCGAGATCGTGCTGGTGATGTCGGCCGCGCTCGCGGGCTTGATGCCCAGCCGCACCAGTTCGAGGAAACCGGGGTCAACCACCGTGCGGTCGTCGTGGTTCCCGCCGCCGTTCTGGATGAAGATCGACGCGCCGGAGTTCGGGCTTCCGTCCGGGGTGATCCGCAGGAAGTAGGCACCGTTGCCGTAGGAACCCGTGGTGGTGTAGGTGAGGCTATCCAGCTGAGACGCCCAGGACAGGGCGGTCGACTGGTAGCTGGCCGCCTGGCTGGTCGCGCCGTTGGCCTTGGCGATCGAAGCGGCGCAGATCAGCCCCGCGATCTCGGCGGCCATGGTGGCCGGCGAGTATCCGCCGTTCTCCTCCCAGCGTTCCTGCGGCGTAGACGGGCCGTTGGCGACGAGGTAGTTGGCCAGTAGCTGGATATGGCCCCAGTCAGCCGAGTTCGTCGCACCGAGCTGGTAGGCAAGGATGATCGGGTCGGCTACCTCGTCCATCTGAAGCGAGCCGAAGACGGAGTTTCCGTTAAGGAATGTGTTCTGTTTGACGGCGCCGTTCGACTGTTCCTCATAGGTGAAGATGTACTGGAGGGCGGCGTTCGCGTCAGTCGTGTCACCCGCCGCGAGCAGGGCAGATGCCATCTCGTACTCATCGCGGGTCCAGACCGCGTGGTAGCCGTGGTCACCTGCGCTGTTCGCGCTGACGCTGGTGCCCCAAGGGTCAGTCGGCGAGGCCACGAACCCGCCGGTGAAGGTCTTGTCCTCATCGGCCTTGAGTTCCATCAGCGAGACGTAGTACTGCTCCTGGAGCGGGCTGCTGCCGGTCACCGAGGCGGGCGGGGCGTTGAGGCCGCCGACCCAGGAGTGCCAGCCGGATTCGAACGAGCTCTCCAGGGCGGTGAACCCCGCCGCCAGGGACGCGGCGGCGTCGGAGATCGCGGCCGACTGGCTGGAGTCGAACCCGAGGGCCAGCGTGAAGGTGGTCGAACCGCTGGCCGCCACCGGGATCTGCGCGACCTGGACGATGTGCCCTCCGGTCGCCGCCGACGTGTACGTCGAGGTCAGCGCGTGGCTGCTGGCGAGCTGCTGGCTGCCGTCGCTTGAGCTGCCGACGTAGCCGGTTGTCGTCTGGCTGAAACCCGTGGAGGCCGCCATCGCGCTGGACACCGAGCCGTTGGAGGCGGCCAGGTCGCCACTGGCCGTGTCGGTGCCGCCGGTGTTGCCCATGCCGTCGTTGTTCAGCTGCGGCAGGTAGTCGGCGTACAGCTGGAGCGGGCCCGGGGTGAGGTTGTCAAAGGTCGTCTGGACCAGGACCACCGAGCGCGACGGATCGGCCACGTACGTTTTGGTGATCTTGTAATCGCCGTTGGTCGCGGTGTTCACTTGCTGCCAGACCAGCGATGTCGGATCCGCGAGGGAGATCGCGTGGCTGGTGCCCGCCGTCTCGGCGGTGGTGAACGTCGAGCCGTCGGTGACGATGTACTGCAGGCCGAACGTGCTGGGCGTGTCGGTCTGCGGGTAAAAGATGTTCTCCAGTTCGCCGTTGCCCAGGGTGTACCAGACCTTCGACGCCGAGCCGAGGGAGTCCGCAAAGCCCTGCAGGTTGGCCTCGTTCCAGGTGGCATTCGCCCCCGGCGCGCCCGGTGCTGGGCCCGCGGCCAGCGCCGGTGAGGCAGGTGCGAGCGCGGTCACCGCCGCCGCAGTGGCGGCCGCGGTCGCCACTGCGGCGAGTAAGGCCGTGCTGCGCAGCCGCCGCCGCCTGATGAGCCCCGTATGCCCCGCTATAGGAAGCGATCTCCGTCGGCTCATCATGACTTCCTCTTCTTGCGCCACCGGCCTGAATGGCTGTTCGCGAGCGCCATCCGTCGGTCAGCGGCGGGACAATGATTTTCTCGCTAACATAGGTTTGACCGAAACAGTCGGCCAGAACTTGGCGCAGAAATAATCTGTTAACAATTTATCAATGATTCATTAACGTGATCTTCCCCGGCATCTCACGATGCGTTACGTGGCTCGTGGCACGCGCCCGACGCTGTAGATGTAGATAGCGTTCGCGGTGCCATCGACCTCGTACCTGACTGGCCGAATTACGAGTCGTGCATCGTGGACCGCCTGCAACTCCCGGCGCTGCGACATTTAGCTGGCGGATGTCAGCCGGTGCACCGTGCCGGGTGGCGCCGCGGGCACGGCATCCGGGTGCAGTATCGAGGCGATGGCCTCAACGCCGTCGACCAGGCGAGGACCGGGGCGTACCACGATGCCGTCGGCGTCGATCGCCCACACCGGCAGGCCGGGCAGGTGGCCGGCTACGGACTGCGCCTGCTCGATCGCGCCCGGCAGATGGTAGCCGCAGGGTGCGACCACGACAAGATCCGGCGCGGCCGCCGCGATGGCGGACCAGGTCGTCGGGATTGACAGCGCACCGGGCCGGGCCGCGACCGGCTCGCCGCCTGCCGCGCTGACCAGATCGGGTATCCAGTGGCCGGCATTAAAGGGTGGATCCACCCACTCGACCACTGCTACCCTCGGCCGGGCTCGACCGGCGACTCTCGCCGCCGTGCGGGAAAGCCGGGCCCGCAACTCCTGCACCAGGCGGGCGGCGCGATCAGGTACGCCGGCGCGCTCCCCGACCGCCAGGATCGACTCAAGCACCTCATCGAGCGAGTGCGGATCAAGTGACAGCACCTCAGCCTGGCAGCCGAGGTGATCAAGGGCGTCTTCGACATGCCCGGAAGGTAGTGCGCACACCCGGCACAGGTCCTGGGTCAAGATCAGGTCGGGCTGCAGTGTCGCCAGGGCTTCCGCGTGCAGGGTGTAGAGGTCGGCGCCGGAGGCCAGCTCGCTCCGGACGTAGATGTCGATCTCGCCTGGGGTCATCCCGCGCGTATCACGGCCACCTACGACGACGGTCTTCTCCGCGCGGGCCGCGGGCGGCTCGTCGCACTCGAACGTGACCCCGACCAGGTCATCCCCCAGACCGAGCGCGTACACGATCTCGGTCGCCGATGGCAGCAGAGAGACCAGGCGCACAGAGTCAAGGATAGGCGCTGGGCGTGCGGCGCAGTGTGATGAGCTTACGTGGTTGGTTACCCTGATGATGGCGGTCGCGTCCGTCGCCCGCCCGGCCACGCGGTATGGTCCATCCTGTCCGGCGGGCGGGCCGATGAGGAGGCAGATGCCGTGTCCAAGGCCCGCGGAGACCGGCAGAAGGCCCGCGAGAGACTCGCCCAGATAAGGGCGCAGGAGGCGCAGCGCCGCCGCCGTCGGCGCTGGCTGGCCGGGACGTCCGCGGTGGTCATCGTGGCCGCGGCGGCCGTGGGCATCACACTGGCGGTCTCCGGTGGCGGCCGGCCCACCACGGGCGGCGGCTCGCCGCGGCTCAAGCTCGCCTCGCTGAGCACGCTGGGCACGCTCGCGCCCGCGCCATCGCCCGGCCCGACCGGTCCCGAGGGCCTCCCGGTCCCCAGCGCCCCCCCGCTGGCCAGCACCGCCACGATCGCCACCGGCCAGAGCGTCAACGGCATCAGCTGCCAGACCAGCGAACAGACCATTTTTCACGTCCACGCGCACCTGACCATCTTCGTGAACGGCTCGCCCCGCCAGGTGCCCGCCGGGATCGGGATCCCGGGCGCCCGCACGCAGAACACCGCCCAAGGCCCGTTCGTCATCAGCGGGAACTGCTTCTACTGGCTGCATACTCACGCCGCCGACGGCATCGTCCACATCGAGTCGCCCGTCCAGCGCACCTACACCCTCGGCGACTTCTTCGACGTGTGGGGCCAGCCGCTCGGGCCGGGTCAGGTCGGCCCGGCCAAAGGGCGCGTCACCGCGATATACAACGGCCAGGTGTACCAGGGCAACCCCCGCGGCGTCCCGCTCGCCGCACACGCCCAGATCCAGCTCGAGGTCGGCACCCCGCTCATCGCCCCGATAACGATCACCTTCCCGAACGGCCTGTAGCCTGAGCCGATGGCGCGGTTGGCGAAGCTCCTTCCAGACCTTCTTGATGAAGAACAGAAGCGGCTTTACGAAACCATCACAGCTGGTCCCCGTGCCGATGGGCGGCAGCCGTGGCGCAACTGGGCGCGGCGGCGCTTTTCGAGCTCACCACTCTGGTCGGTACTACGCCACCTTGGCGCTTCAGCTTCGCGTCTTCCGGGTGGGCGCCCCGGACCGGTGACCCGGGGCGCTCCGGGGCGCCGTGAAACGCTGCCGGCGGCCGGCACCGGGGTGGCGCGAGCCCATTACGCAGGGTGGCGCCACGCCGGGACCAGTCACTTGCCGGGACGAGTCACTTACTGGGCTGCGGCACTGTGCAGGTGGTCTTCGGATTCACGCCGAGATAGTTGAGGGGGCCCGCAACTATCGTCAGCGCGATCGTGCCCGCCTTCACGCAGGTTTCAACCGGCCCGTTGTAATAGTGGCGCTGGCCGCCGGCCAGGGCACCAACGGCCAGCCACACAATGAGCAGCACCGATACGTATTTCATTATTACCTCCGAAACGCACGTTCCACTGGTGCTGTATCTGACGACTACCGCGGTCAGCGGCGGACCCGGCGCCGGGGGGACCAGGTCGCCCAGACCCCGGCGAGGTGGAGAGCGAGGCAGGTCAGCCCGACGAGCATCAGGCTCGTCGGCGAGAAGACCACGCTGCTGGTGACGGTGGATGTCACGTAGATCAGGAACGCGATGAAGAAGAGAGCAGCTGCGACGTAACCCAGCATTTGCCGGATCCTTCCGTTCGGTAGTCCATGGGAAATAGGGGCTGAAATGCCGCAGAGCGGCTGGGCGGACCACCAACTACCCAGCTGGGCGAGTCCTAATCAAGGCGATGGCGGGCGGTCGTGCACGCAGCCTTCTTCAAGGACCAGAGGGGATGTCCGCGGCCGTCGTGGCCGATCCGCGGACAAGGAGTGGCCAGGCCTGGCCGACGCGGCAACGCCAGTGTTAGCACCGTTCTCAATGAACCGGCAAGCGCCGGGCGCATGCCCACCGCATGCACGTTGATGCGGTCGGGTGGATGCGGGTAGATGGCGAAACAGCAGGTTGCCCCGGCTGCGGCGAGGGAGATTCCAAACGCCGACATCCATCATGTGCCTCCGGACCTAGAAGCAATTCGAGAGCTGCCGGGTCCCGGGGACAACTAAAAAACAGTGTAGTGGCTGCGATACTTTCCGGAAAGGGCGTTCCGCCAATCAGGGCGGCGCCTTCAACGGCTCGACTGTGCAGCCGCGGGCAGCGGCCGGGCTAATGCGGCTGCCGGGCCGCCTGCAGTCCGTTGACGAGGGTGGCGAGGCTGGCGGCGAACCGTTCGTCGCGGTCATCGACCCAGATGTGCTCGCCAATGGCGGCTAGCACAGGGAAGCGGTCTGCGGGCAGTGACCGGACGGGCGGACGCCGGGTGCCCGCCGTTTTACCGGCGCGGGGCACACCGTTCACCGGCGTCGAATCCGCACCAGTTGCTCGGGCTGCTCAACTCGGTCCGCGCCAATGTCTTCCGGCAGTAGCTGAGTGACCCTGGCCAGCAGCGCTGCCCGGGAGAAGGGCTTGTCAATGACCTGCGTTCCAGGTTCAGGCCAGCCGTTCTCGACAGCCCCCGGCCGCTCGTATCCCGACATGAACAGCACGCGGACACCAGGGCGGACGGCCTGGACCCGGGCGGCAAAGTCCTTGCCCGTCATGCCCGGCATGACGACATCCGCCAAGAGCAGGTCGGCCGGCATCCGCGGGTTCTCCAGGAGGTCAAGAGCTTCTTGTCCGTTTGCCGCCATCATCACCCGGTAACCGGCAGACGTCAGGACCCGGTGCGTGACATCCCGGATCGCGGCTTCATCGTCCACCACGAGCACCGTGCCGGCATGGCCGGTCACCGTCCGGTGGCCGGCTGCCGCCGGGCCGGCCGCCCCGGAACCCGAGCCGGGCGCGGCGGGCAGGATCACCGTTACGGTGGTCCCGCGGCCCGGTTGCGACCGTAGCCACGCCCTGCCGCCCGCCCGCGAGGCGAGCCGGCCAACGGCGGACAGGCCGAGCCCCGCCGCCTGGTCCCCATTCTTTGTGGTAAAAAAGGGCTCGAAAGCTCGTTCAGCGGTCACCGCATCCATGCCGACACCGGAGTCGGTGATGCGAAGCTCGACGTAGCGCCGGGGGAGCAACTCGGCAAGTTCGG
>WNFH01005051.1_pt1 | contig 10579 bp, 12 predicted proteins | sample 5400411 | NCBI WGS metagenome assembly WNFH01 (sample SAMN13153347, study PRJNA577476) | soil metagenome | isolation source: 200 cm saprolite under Douglas fir tree site 2 hole 3 | place: USA:California | collected 2015-04-18
CTTGTTCGGCTGCTTCCTCCCAATGGCGTGGGCCTATGCTTTCTGGCGTATCCCGGAAGTTGCACGCATCGTGCCCTCCCGGCTCGCCGTGGTGCCCCGATGATGGCCGGCGTTATTTTCGTTTTCTCGGCAGCGGCGTTGCTGCAGTTTTTCATCTCTTATTGCCGCTCGCTCATCGCCGCGTCCTCGAAGCAGGTTCTCTCAGCAGAAGTAAAGGACGTTACGGGCATCCAGAAGATCGCTTCTGGTGATGATTTCAAGCGTGTCATGCAGCTTCTGCATCTCTGTCCGGAGCGTCCGGAAGACCGCAATAGTGTCCAGGCGATCGGCGCCTATTTCAGCCTTTTGAATTTCCTGCGCTCGACGGTTGCTCGGATTGTTCCTTCAATGCGGGCCTGGACGGAATCGGAACGCGCCCAGTGCGCCTATTTCGCCGCGGTCGCACTGGAGCGCCGCATCTCCTTCAGCCGGGACATGCTCGCGCAGCAAATGGACTCCTGAACCTTCGTTCCTTGGCTTCACTGCCCTTGACCTGTTGTCTCTTTCGCTAAAATCCCTCTCTTTTGTCTGCTTGACATTTCAGGTGCATGCTATTCTCCAGATGTTCCCTCCTCACCGGAGTGGATGCGTCCGCAGCGCAAAACTTACCGGTGACAAAAACATGCTCGCAGTGTGGCGCTGTATTGCCGTCTAGCGTACGCGCCTGTAATTTTTGTGATTCATCCTTTTCCGTCGGTCCCTCTTACTCGGAAGGTCCCGCGGATATCTCCGCGAGGGAGAGTCTTTCCGCGAACGAGGATCCAAGCTCGGCTGGGATCGGTCGTTCCAAGCAACCCACTGTCGTCTCGCATCAGATGGAGCAGGACGCTGCCTGGCGTGGTGAACTCGCTCAACGTCTCGATGCTTATCGCACGCGGCGGCGAAAGCTCGCGCCAAACGTTGCTCAGTCTCAGTTTTCCTTCGATGCCCCGTCCGGCAAGATGCCGCCGCAAACTTCTGTCGTAGTTGCAGAACCTCCGGCATCCTCTGGGGAAGATTTCTCCTTTACCATCGCCATTGGCCGCCCTTCAAAGAAGCGCGTTCTCGAAGAATCACGGATGGTGATCGATGTCTCTCTGCCGCCCCAGTCAGAAACTAGCCCGCAATCAGAGGCTGCTGAGGACGAAAGAAAATCTCTGCCCGGTCTTCATCCCGTGGCATCCATCGACGATCGACGCCTCGCGGCGCTGATCGATTTCTGTTGCCTGTTGTTTGCATATGGTGGATTCCTGATGCTCTTTGGCTCACTCGGCGGACAATTTACGCTGAGCAAACTGAACGCGGCCGTTTACGCCACGACTTTTGCCATCGTCTATCTGCAATATTTCGCGCTCTTCACCATCTTCGGCGGCACAACTCCGGGCATGATGCTGCGAGGCTTGCAGGTCGTCAGCTTTTCCGGCGAACCTCCCACGCCCAGGCAAATGCTTCTGCGCAGCGCGGGCTACTTGCTCTCCGCGGGAACTTTTTTCCTGGGCTTCCTTTGGGCGATGTGGGACGAAGACGAACTCACCTGGCACGACCGGCTTTCGCGGACCCATCTGAGTCCGGCGCAGACTTTTGCCGATCTCGAGAACTCAAGCGTGGCGCACAGCCGGTAGTCGTTCCTGAAATTATCGCGCACCTCCTTCGCATTCGCGGTACGTTACATCGCGCGGCATTCATTCGCGATGCGGATAATCGCTTGTAGGCTACGTTCCACATCCGTCTCCGTTGTCGCCCAGGAAGACACGCTGATCCGCATCGCGGTCTTTCCTTGCCAGACTGTTCCACCGCACCAGCAGGTTCCCTCCTCCTGGATGCGCCGGATCACCTCTCGTGTTATTTCGGGGCGGCCAAAGGACACCAACACCTGGTTGATCACGACATCGTTCAGCACTTCGAAGCCGCCTTCTCGCAGTCCCTGGGCAATCCGCTGCGCGTGGGCGCACGTCCGCTCGATTAGCGCGCACAACCCAGATCTCCCGAGCGATTTCAGCGCTGCCCACAGCTCCACGCCCCGCGCGCGCCTCGACGCTTCCGGGGTGTGATGCATAGGCTCTCGGCGCGAACCCTGTTCGAGATACGCGGCCGTCATTCCCATCGACGCGCGCAGCGCAGCACCATTTCTGACGATGGCCAGGCCGCTATCATAGCCGACGTTGGGCCACTTATGCGCGTCAGTGGCCCACGAATCAGCCTGTTCGAATCCTTCCGTCAAATGTTCGAACTTCCGCGAGATTCGTGCCCACAAACCGAACGCGCCATCCACATGCACCCAGGCGCCCCGTTCCTTTGCCGCTTGACAGATTTCGCCAGCGGGATCAAAAGCTCCCGTATTCACGTTCCCTGCCTGAATGCACACAATTGTCCGCTCCGATAAACGCGGCAACTTATCGACACGCATTCGTCCCTGGCCGTCTGCCTCCACGATGGTTACGTGTTTCCTTCCAAAACCCGCCAGACTCAGCGCCTTGAGTATCGAGGCATGCGCCTCCGCGCCGACGACCACCTCGATCAGCGGCGCCCCGAACATCCCATCAGCCGTGACGTCCCATCCCGCGCGCGCCAAAAGCGCGTAACGTGCCGTGACCAGCGCCGTGAAATTCGCCATTGTGGCGCAGGTAACCAGGCCCCCTGCACATTCCGGAGGTAATCCCAGTGCCTCACAAACCCAGCGAAGGGCTACTTCCTCCAATTCTGCCGCGATGGGAGACATCACGCGGAGTGCCGCGTTCTGATTCCATGCCGCCGCCAGCCAATTGGCAGCCAGCGCTGCGGGAACCATCCCGCCGTTCACGAAACCGAAGTAGCGCCCGCCGGTCGTCGCCACCGTGGCTGCGGAGCCAATTTCGTCGAGCCTCGCGATTACGTCACTCGGGTCGCTCGGCGAAGGGGGAAAAGGCTCGTAAAGTTCGGCAAGTGCAGCCACAGCGGCTGCGGAAGGACTCACTCTTCTTTCTGCCATGTCTCGGACGTATCTTCGCGCCTTGTCTGCGGCAAGATTCAAAACGTCGCTGCTCAGAGATTGCGCTCCCGTTCCTGTGTCAGTCGCCATTCGGCTCTTCCTTTCCGCTCCGCCCGCGCCTTCCCGCACGCAAAAACACCCGTGTGCGACAGGCTTTCTTTTCGCACACGCTGATACGTTATTCAGTCTTCGATGGAATGAAAGAGCCGAATTGTCCGCTTACTTTTTCGCGACTGCCTCATCGGAAGCGATCTTGCCGTCGCGGATGTGGATGATGCGGTGCGCATGCTGCGCGATGTCATGTTCGTGCGTCACGAGGATAATCGTGTTTCCTTGCCGGTACAAATTCTCGAAGAGCGCCATGATCTCTTCGCCCGTTTTCGAATCGAGATTTCCCGTGGGCTCGTCCGCCAGCACGATCGACGGCGAATTCACCAACGCTCTCGCAATCGCCACGCGCTGCCTCTGGCCGCCGGAAAGTTCATTCGGCTTGTGGCTCATCCGGTCCATCAGATCCACGCGTTCGAGCGCCTTCTTCGCTTTCTCAATGCGCTCTTCCGCCGGCGTCCCGTTGTAGATCAGCGGCAATTCGACGTTGTGAAGCGCCGTGGCCCGCGGAAGCAGGTTAAAGGTCTGAAATACGAAGCCGATTTCTTTGTTCCGGATGTAAGCCAGTTCGTCATCATCCAAATCGCTCACCAGCCGGCCTGCGAGCCAGTACTTTCCCGTGCTCGGAGAATCTAGGCAGCCGATCAGATTCATCAGCGTGGACTTGCCCGATCCGGATGGCCCCATGATGGCTACGTATTCGCCCTTGTGGATCTCCACATCCACACCGCGCAACGCGTGCACCTGCTCCGCGCCCATTTCGTAGACCTTGGTCAGCGCTTGCGTCTTGATCACTACGCCGGAGCTGACCAGGTCTTCCCGGTATGAATCTATAGCTGGTGTCTCGACAGGCATTCGAATCTCCCTTGTCCTTGGATGCGCGTCAGCTCTGCTGATCGTCCTGCTTCTTCGGCGCGCTGTTGTCCACCTTCACCTGGGACTCCGGCTTCAGGGTGCGCAGTGCCTTGTAGCTGCCGACCACGATCTCGTCGCCGGGCTGCAAACCTTTAGTAATCTCGATGTCCGTGACACCGGCGATGCCGGTCTCCACGGCCCGGAACAAAGCCTTCTTTCCATTGATCACGAACACACCCTGGACTTCATCCTTTTTCGGATCGCCAGGGGCCGGAGGCGGCGGCGCCGCCAGCGTCACATTTGAACTGCCCTGTTTTTTAGTATTCTTGGCCGCCTCTTCCAAATCCTTGCGCGTCCGCACCGCCAGCGCTTGAATAGGAATGGCCACAACGTTTTTCCGTTCCGCGGTCTTAATCTTGGCCGTCGTGGATAGACCGGGCCGCAGATTCTCCGGCGGATTCGCCAGCGTCACGACAACCTTGAAGTCCTTCGCTTCCTGCGTGCTTGTCGTGGTTTGCGTGGTGGTGAGTCCGGAACTCCGCAGCACGGCCTGCGATCCAATCTCCGTCACTTTACCCTTAAAAATCTTTCCAGGCACCGCGTCAATCGTCACGTCGGCCTCTTGGCCCATTTTCACATTAACGATGTCTGTCTCGTCGACCTTCACTTCCGCCGTAACCACCGACATGTCCGAAAGCGTCATCAGGAAGCTGCCGTTCGAATTCTGAATGCCGGGCACGACGTAGTCGCCCACGCGTTCCGGGAGATAGCTCACGATCCCATTGATCGGCGACGTGTACGTGGTTTTTTGCAAAACATCCTTTAAGCGCAACCCCACGGCGCGGCCTTGATTCACCTGCGCCCGCGTCTGCTCCAATTGCGCCTTAAGAGACTGCACGCGCGAGCGCGCCGATTCGACCGAAGCCACAGCCCCATCATAAGTTGTTTTCCGTTGGTCGAAATCCTGTTTGGGGATCAGGCCATCTTTATAGAGACCCTGTCCGCGGTCGTAATCCAGCTTGGCCCTCTCAAGGTTGGCCTGTTGCGAGGTGAGGTCCGATTGCGCTGCCTTGAAGCTCGCTTCCGCAGCCTGCACTCCAGACTCCGCCGAATTCACGGCTGCTGCCTGCGCCTGCACGTCCGCATTCGCCTGCACATTCTCCTGCAGGAGCAACTTGTCACCCTTCTTTACGTGGTCGCCTTCCTTGACAAGAATCGCCGTGATTCTGCCGAATCCCTGGGCGGTCACGTTTGTATAGGTCGTCGGCTTGATTTCGCCTGAGGCCGTCACCAGCGATACTAAGCTCTCCTGATTAGCCACCTTGGCCGTTTGAACGGTGACCACACCCTTGTTCGCCTGGTTCACGCTGAATAGTACAATTCCGCCAAGCACCACCACAGCGCCGGCGCCAATCGCTACTTTATGCCACGTCTTCATTCGATTCCCCTTCGATCCACCACTCTACCGTTGTACTTCCGAACCTCCGCCGCGGACCTTATTCCAAGCGATCACAAGGACGATCAAACCCGCCGGGACACAGATGTAAGTCCAACAGCCTCTACCCTACATACGCCCTTTCCGGTCGAAATGTTTCGCGGGAGGTTTGCTCCACTTCTGCAGTTCGGGCTTCAAAGCAAGGGACTTACTGGAACCGGTATCTCCGCCGACGTCAGCCGCATCCTCTATGGAGCTGTAGCCGACCTCAAGTGCCATTCTATGTTCAAAATACCCGAAAGGAAAGAATTCTCGTCCCGCCACGGCGGGACCCTTCGCTGACAACCGATGCACTGTCTTTGACGCAAAAGAGGTCAAATGGTCAGCCGGAAATAAACATTTCTCGCAGAAACTGATCCCGCTTGCGACCTCCGTTTAGTGGTATACTCACGCCATTCGGCTGGTTTGCTTCGGCCGAACCGCCCGCGGAGAGGTGGCAGAGCGGCTGAATGCGGCGGTTTGCTAAACCGTTGTAGGGGCTAAAACTCCTACCGGGGGTTCGAATCCCCCCCTCTCCGCCAGATTTCCCTAACTGCATCTAGCGTCGAGACTTGCAGACTTCTCGTACGAACAACTTCTACATCAAGCGCGAACTTTCGAGCCTTCCTGGTTGCACAGTAGTTGCACACATCATTTCCAAGGTCTTCATCGCATTCGCCGCGTCCACGCTTACCGTCTTCACGTAAATGTTCAAGCCATGGTGTCATACATCCGCAGCCTGGCAAAGTGATGCCGACGTTCTTGATCCTTCTATTGGTTGCATTCAGCATCGTTCTAATCGCCATTTTCGTCTTCCGTCCGCAAATAACGACTACGCGCGGTGGAAAAGTCATGGCCTTCCTCGCTCTGTTTGCCCTGCCCCTTCTGTGCGCAGGGATGGGAGCTTCCAGCGAGATGGAACATTCCAAGAGCACCCAATTTTGCCTTTCGTGTCATATCATGGAGCCGTACGGAATGAGCCTGCGCGTGGACGACCCGCGGCACCTGGCTGCGGCCCATTTTCAAAATCATCGCGTGCCGGCCGATGAAGCCTGCTACACATGCCACACGAATTACGCAATGTTCGGCGGAATGAAGGCCAAGCTGGGCGGGCTGAGACACATCTATGTCTATTACCTCGGAACGCCTCCAGCCCCTGAGAACATTAGGCTCTACGAGCCCTATAACAATCGCGAGTGCCTACACTGTCACGCTGGCGCGCGTTCCTTTGAAGAAGGTGCCGTGCATACAGCCGATCCAGACTTGCTTCCAGCGCTGAAGGCGAACAAGACGTCGTGCATTTCGAGTGGCTGCCACGACGTCGTACACGACGTTCGCAATTTGAAAGAGGCGAAGTTCTGGAAGGGAGGCGACTGATGCTTAGCAAAACCCCCTTTGACCGGAAGCTACAACTCTCCGGAATCCTTTTGATTCTCGGCCTGGTCGTGGAGGCCGTGTGCCTGCTGCGCCATGGTCCGATTGCGTTCATCATCTTTGCGGGCCTCGGCGGCGTGCTATTCGCGGTTGGCATCCTTCTCTATCTGTATTCGCTCGTGAGCGCTAAGGTAGAGCCCTCCAAACAATAGGCGGCAGCTTGAGATCCGAGGGGCGGGTTTCAATGAACAATCTGTCGGCACTCTCCGCGCGGCTATTCGACCGGTGCCGAATACCAAATAGCGGAGTCTCCTTGATTACAGCTCAGATTGCGGCGCAAGATGCTTGAAATTTGTGAACAACTTCTGAACAAAACCCGCCAAATACCGTGCAAAACGGTAGAGTATGGTGAGGAATAAAGCGTGTGAATCCAACAGCATGATATCGGTGGAGAAATCGGCAGGATTACGATTCATCTCTAACGAACTGGTTCGAACTGCAGGTACGTGGAGACTTCGGACGCTGAACCATCGAGCGACCTGCATGAATGGTAAGCGATCAGTGCACGAACTCCTAGCCCAGAGGACTAATTGGCGGGAGCGACAGGACTCGAACCCGCGACCTCCTGCGTGACAGGCAGGCGCGTTCCGTCAAGTTCTTTGGAGGCTCCAAGCTAAGCTAATTGGAATGCAAGAAATCGGCTCGAGCTGATGTTTGTTACAGTACTTTTTACTCTATGAGCAAAACTATTTGATTGAAGCGGTTGCGGTTGAGCTTGTGACGCTCATGTGCGCGCGTGGCCAAAACGCTCGGGCAGTGAACCCCATTGTTGAGACAAAAACGGCTGTGTTACACCCCGCAGCAAACCGCTGCTACTCCGGCCACATCCTCCTGCCAGTCGATGACACAATCTAAACGCTACACTCCTTGGGGAAAGGTAGGTTCTCTGCAATGAACAAGGGGAAAGTGTGGCGTCATCAGAGACGTTCCAACGAATGGCGGTCGAACGCTTCAAATGCTCCGAAAACATCGAGCATCTCGCTAAGGAACTCGGTGTTGCGAGGCAAACCTTATACCGGTGGTACAAAAAGAGTGAGTGCGCTGATGAGGACCAGGATACTGTATTGGAAAAATCCCGTGAGTCGAGGTTTCGAAGAGAAATTCGTGATCTAAAGCGTCTTCTCGCTGAGAAGGTTTTGGAGGTGGATTTTTTCAAAGGCGCCTTGCAGCGAATCGAAAGTCGCCACCGCGAGAACAGCGGATCTGGTAGGCAGACATTTACGAGTACATCCGGAGCGTAGTGTCGCTGCAAGGCACTCTAGGCATCGAGAGGATGTGTCACTTGGCCTGCGTAAGCAGAGCAGGATTCTATAGGCATCTACGCTGGAGTGACAATTATGAAGAAGAGATGCACGTGCGGTCAGAGATTCAGAAGATCGCTTTGGAGAACAGAGGACAGTACGGCTATCGGCGCATGACGGCAGAGCTGAGAAGGCAGGGCATGCTCGTGAATCATAAGAGAGTCGCCCGAATCATGCGCGAGGACAACTTACTTGTCGCTAGCCGCGAGTGGCCTGGGGGTAGACGAGGCCGCATCGAAATGCATGTCAACCTTGCGGGCCGTATGAAGGTGACAGGGACAAACCAGCTCTGGGTGGCGGACATTACTTACATCCGCCTGAACCGGGAATTCGTGTACCTGGCAGTAGTGCTAGACAAATTCTCGCGAAGAGTGGTCGGCTGGGCGCTCGATAGAACTCTGAGCTCTCGGCTTCCGCTAGCGGCTCTGACAAATGCTTTGGAGGACCGAAAGCCTGGGCCAGGGCTGGTGCATCACTCGATCGGGGTATGCAGTACCTTCATGCCAACTACGTGGCGACGTTGCGCAAATACAGCATCATCGCGAGCGTCAGCCGGCCTGCCAACCCGGGCGACAACGCTAACTGCGAAAGCTTCTTCAGAACGCTGAAGCGGGAAGAGATTAGAGCAAAAGAATATGGGAGTGCTGAGGAACTACGGATAAAGATTTCGCGGTTCATCGACAGCTACTACAATCGAAAAAGGCTCCATTCTGCGCTCGGATATCGCTCACCGGCAGAATTTGAGAAGGCGGCCATATCCGTAGGTGCGGCTGGCATTTCGAGTGTCATAGAACTGGATTGCTAGCCGCATAAAAGTCAGACCGTGCCTAACTGGCGGTCGATGTCAACTGTCACGAAGTGTCGCCAAGTAGATTGTCTCAATGAGGGGTTCGCTACCTTGGCAGCCGAGCCGCCGAACGGAAATACCGTGAAGGTCAGACGTTTTATGGGTTAAGAGCGCTGCCTTAACAAGGTAGGGGTCTGGAGCTGAGCGCCCACGGAGTACGGCTTGATGGCTACAACGGTCTTGTAAACCGTTGCTAGGGCTCGCGTACGGGTTGCCAACAACACCGAACCTTTCGGTTGAAAGCCGAATTCTCGAAGGCGTAATTTCCGGGCCGTAAGTAGCATCTTTATCTTTAATCTTTCACGAAAAAATTTATTGGCGCGCTCGGAGTGGCGCATGATCATGCTTGGACGACCCATTCAGAGCCGCTTCTCCCCTCCTCATAAGTTTCCGTCGGCTATCTGATCCTGTCCCTACCAAAAACTCAGTTGGGCGGTCATCAGCGAAGTAAGCCGCGCTCAGCGGAGCGATGTCCCGGATCAAACCTCGAGAGGCTGGCGTCCTTCCAAGAAAAGCTGAACTTCGCACAGCAAACGAGCACACCGCTATTTCTCCATTCTCAAGCGAGCGTCTGGAACGCAGCTTTCCGAGTGTAAAGGTGATGTAGGCCGCCGACTTGTGGAATTTGGATCACCTGACCGAGCAAGGGAGGCTCGACGGGTCGGCTGAGAGGTGCGTCTTTTTCGAGTGACAGATGCGTACGGCACCGTTCGTAGTAATCGAAATCTCTCTTATCACTCCCCACTTGAGCAGAAAATCCAGATACTCGACGTAATTGGCTTCGGAGTTCTCTCCCCAGCGTTTCACCCCGCCCTTTTCGAGCTTCCAATTCGGAATTCGTGCCTGGAGCACTCTGGTGTCATCGCGGACTGCCGTCGCCTCATCTTTTCCAGTTGGCTTCACTTCGGGAAAGACTTCGTACAGCAGCCGCTTCCGGATTCGCGATCGTGAAAAGGATACCGGAGTGGGTGGTCGCCATCCAGAAACGCCGTTAAGCGAGGCGAAAACGAGGTGGAGCGCGTGGTCGGCAAATCCGGAAATTGAGATGAGTCCGTTCGCTAACTAGCTAGCTTCCTAGTGTCCCGTGACTCGGGAACAATCGCCAAGAACGTCCGCAAATGAGATTTGCCGAATATGCGTCCACGCGGCCGCGGGCATGGCTTCGCAAGCTACCCACACGTTTATTGGGCGTTGTTCTATGGTAAGAGTATTAGTCACCTAGCAAAGCACTACTCGTATCTCAGTGCCACCAGGGGATCGACACGCATTGCGCGGCGAGCCGGGATGTAGCATGCGGCGAGCGCCACAAGCGTTAGCAATATCGCGACGGCGATCATGGTTAGCGGATCGTTGGCGTGGACGTCGTAGAGCATCGAGGTCAGATAGCGCGTTACGCCCAGGGCCACGCCGATGCCCACGGCGGCTCCGACGGTAGCCAGCACAACTCCCTGCCGCAAGACCAGTTTCAGCACGCTTGCCGGGTGCGCGCCAAGGGCCATGCGAATTCCGATTTCGCGTGTGCGCCGCGAAACTTCATACGAAAGCAGTCCGTACAATCCCACGCACGCCAGCAC
>WNFH01008489.1_pt1 | contig 10579 bp, 9 predicted proteins | sample 5400411 | NCBI WGS metagenome assembly WNFH01 (sample SAMN13153347, study PRJNA577476) | soil metagenome | isolation source: 200 cm saprolite under Douglas fir tree site 2 hole 3 | place: USA:California | collected 2015-04-18
ACCGGGGATAATGTGCTCAAGAAGATTGCTGAAGCAATGCAAGGGAAAACCCGTCGGAGCGACTTCGCCTGCCGCTACGGCGGGGAAGAATTTGTTTTGATCCTTCCAGAGACCGACCTGGCAAACGCTCTACAAGCGGCCAAGAAAATGCTCGCAGAAATCAGGGAGTACACCTTCGGGACAGTAGCCAGACCATTTTCTCTGACCATAAGCGTAGGGATCAGCTCTATCTCGAACAAAGACTACTCGGAATGGCAGGAAATGCTCCAGGATGCCGATCAAGCTCTCTATCTGGCCAAAAACAAGGGAAAAGATCGGGTGGAGTTTTTTCTTCCCCAAAATGCTCCAGAGGAAGCCTTAACTCATCTCTGATATAGTCCCCCATATGCGGAAGCGAGACGCCATTCTTGTCTCCCTGTTCCTCTTTACCCTTCTCCTGGGAGGCCTGATCTTCCTGGACGAGACAAACCGGGAGACAATCACGAATCTTCGATCGATGTTTGTCCAAGACTATCTCAGCCCGGGACTGTGGACCCGGCTCTCAGAATGGATCGCGCTTATAGCTAATAAAATTGCCATTCTCTGGCGCACGCTGAGCATGAGCAAGGATCTGCTTTTCTTCGGTGGGATTATGGTGTTTGGGACCGTCATTCTTGCCCTGGTGCTGCGAACAACCACGAAGACCCCGCACAACAAAATTGAATCTCTGCTCAAAGCGCTCGTTGAAGAAAAGGAAAGAGCGGAGAATCTGGTTCAACTCAAATCCGAATTCCTGAACCAGGTATCACACGAACTCCGCACTCCGCTCGCCGTAATCACGGGCTATTTGGAATGCATCATGGATGGACTTTATGGCCAATTCGAAACAAAGCACAAGGAGATCCTTAAGGCAGTATCCAAACAATCCAATGACCTCAACAACATGATCGATCAGATTCTTGTCTTCTCTCGGCTCGAGGCTGGTAAAGACAAAGTCCGGGTCGAGGAGTTTCCCATCAGCAAGATTATCAATGATCTAAAAGATACATACGAATTTCTGGGCCGTCAAAAAGGTATCGAGGTCAAGTGGGAGGTGGAAAGTACGATCCCGCCCGTAAACAGTGACCCAGATATGAAGGGTAAATATTTCGCCCTTCTTTTTCTACTCATCCTAGGGACATATATTAGCCTCACCTTGTATCTTTTTGCTTCGAGCCATCCATGCGGGATTTTGGAGGCCCGCATGAGAGCTAACCGAATAGAATTGGAAAGAGACGCTGCCTTCGAAATTGAAAGAAGACATTCCAAAGAAGGAGAATCAACCCAATTTAAGAACCCGGATATCAGAAGATCACTTGAGGACGACTGGAAAAGAATTCAAGCAGCGCCCGAGACCGCAATTGGAAAATTGCGCAAGGAACTTTCTGAGCTGAATATCGCGCAGTGTGCCTGGAGATCTATTACCTGGGAATCGCCAGCGCCGAAATCCCGTGGACAAACTCAATAGGAATACTCCGGCAGTAAACAACTCCTGAATAACGGCTATGGAAAGTCAATTTTACGAGCGTAAAGCGGGCTTCTCACAAAGCTACTTATTAAGTAGGATTGTGAGGAATGCCCAAAGGCCCACGAAAGTTCCATTTTTCATTCGAGAGATCAGGTTTAACCCGCTTCGGTGGACTGAGCCTTTTTCAGTCATTTTGCAAATCGCTGGGCCTGCCCGAGTTCCCACATCGCGATACCTTGAGGAGTTTTCTCTGGCGCTTTGGTTCCCAGGAGCTCCACAATATGGTGGTTGCTCACGACCGACTGCGTCAGGAGCCGTTCTCCCGCCTGGGGCTGCTCTACAGCGCTATTGTGGATGCCGATACCACAGCGCTGATCACCTACGGTTCTCAAGAAGGTACGGCGGTGGGTTACATTCCCAAGAGACGCCATGGCCAAGCTTCTTACGCTCCCATCATCTCCAGCGAAGGGCGCCACGGTTTGAGCTTGGGCATGGAACTCAGAGCAGGCAATGTCCACGCCTCCTCGGGAGCCTGGGATTTTCTGAGTCTGGTCTTGGACAAACTCCCTTCCTCGGTGGCGTCCACGCGCACGCGGGTACGGCTCGATGGAGCTTTCTACGACAAAAACATCGTCCAGTCCCTCGACGAAAAGCGGCTGGGATACGTTGTTGTCGCCCGCATGTACCGACCGTTGAAAAACCGCATGGTCGAAGCTCGATACCAGGAGTTCGCTCAAGGATGGGAAGCCGCGCAGTTCTCCTACACTCCCCTCAAGTGGAAGCAAGAACACCGGTTTGTGGCCGTGCGCAGACCGATAGCTTTGGCAACAGAAGAGAGCCAGCAACGGCTCTTCACTTTCAAGCAGTACACGTACCATCGAGCGCTCGTCACAAATCTGGAGCTGACTCCACAAGCCGTCTGGCGTTTCTACTGCGACCGGGGATTTCAGGAGCTTTTGCTGCGGCAGTTCAAGGGCTCCTATGCCATGGCCAAGATCCCGACCCGCAGCTTCTGGGCCAATGCCACCTACATGGAATTGGTCCTGTGGGCTTACGACCTGGTCCTGGCCTTTCAATTTCTCTGCCTGCCCAAAGAGGTGCAGCACTGGAACATCTCCACTTTGCGGCGCGAGCTTTGGTGGTTGCCCGCAGAATGGGTCAGGCGGGACAATCGCAACTTTCTGATGCTGCCCGCAAGGTATCCTCGGCAGGATCTCTTCCTGAAAATTCAGCAGGCTACCTCGAAGGTCAGAACAATTGTTTGAACCGATTTGCAACACTTTTGACTGCTTCTTCCCTCGCAGGAGGGTGACAATTAGCCGTTATTCAAGAACTAAAAGCTTCAAAAACATTGCCATGAAGATCCGAATTAGCTGGAGCAAAGGTCAGGTTACAGCTACGCTAACGGATACACCGACCTCCGCTCGAGTGAGAACTTCGCTCCCGTTTGAATCCAAGGCAAAGAGGTGGGGGAAAGAGGTCTATTTCGAAGTTCCATTCAAGGATAATTTGGAACCGAGTGCGAAGCAGGTGGTCGACGCAGGAACACTATGCTACTGGGTTGAAGGGCAAAGCATGGCGATTCCTTTTGGGCCGACCCCTATATCGAAAGGAAACGAGTGCCGATTGGTAGCCCCGGTCAACATCTTGGGATGTTTGGATTCAGACGCAACGATCCTCGACTCAATCAAAGAGGGAGAATCCATCCGGGTTGAGGAGGCATAAGGTCTAACGTTGCGGCCTCTCCGGCGACCTCACCTTGACACTGGTTCAGCGAGATTGATATAGCTTCCCTAGGAGCCTGTCCGAGTAATGTCTTTCGTCAAAACGCGACCTCCTAGAATACCCTAGGATTGACGAACGGCGGCTCGGGAATGGTTTTGCTACCCCCAAAACGACGATTTTTCGATTACTCGGACACGCTCCTAGGTCTTACGGCCATTTGTGTTGTTTCCGGGTTTAAGATCAGTCTCCCGGGATCGCACCTCAAAGTTGGGTTAACAAGGAACTGGCTATGAAGCGAAAAATGGTCTGGACGGTCCTTCTTCCGCTCCTCACCGCACTTCTGCTCGCTCACGCGCCAACGGAGACCGTAGCAGCAGACAAACTCATCGGTATCCACTCTGCGCGTGTGATGTCCCAATCTATGCCCTGGATCGCGGAGGAAGCGGGACTATTCAAAAAGTATAACCTCGATTTTCAGCTTGTCTTCATAGCCTCTTCCAACATGGTCACTGCCGCCATGCTGAGCGGAGACGCGGAGATGTCACTGACCGGCGGAGTTGGAAATGTCCGCGCCTACGCCCAAGGGGCTACAGACCTGGTCTTTATCGCCGGTGTAAAAAACGTGATGACCCAGAGCATCTTAGCCGGAGGAAATCTCAAGAAGCCTGAAGATCTTAAAGGCAGACAAATCGGTGTCAGCCGCATCGGCAGCAATACCCACTATTTCACTATTCAGGCACTCAGGCGGTCCGGCATGGAACCTGGTCGAGATTTCACATTTATCCAGACCGGAGGAGATCCGGAGAGCCTGGCGGCTCTGGTCAGCAAGAAAATCGATGTTGCAACTCTGACCGCACCGTCAGACGCCATCGCCCTTGCCCAGGGTTATCATTATGTCGTCTACGGTCCGGATCTTCGTATTCCTTACTCCGCTACGGCCTTTGTTACAAAGCGCTCGGTGATAGCAAAGCGACCTCAAGTTATGGGACAGTTCATGCGGGCCATGGCGGAATCCGCCAAAATTCTACACACGGATAGAGAGTTCACCTACAAGGTATTGGGAAAATATCTCAAGGTAACCGATCGGACCATTCTGGATGCCGCTTACAACGCGGAGATCAAAGCCCTGGAACCGAGGATGATCATTAAAGTCGAAGCTCTTCAGGCGATTCTTGACGAGGTGGCGCAACTCGATGCGCGAGCCAAAAAGGTCAAGCCGCAGGAGCTGATCGATACTCGCTATCTCGACGAGATGGAAAAGAGCGGCTTTTTTGACAATCTCTGGGCGGCAAAAAAATAAGGAGGTCTCTATGGAAACCATGCGCGACGTGATTAAGGTGGTTGACTCTGACGGTCATGCGCGGGATCGGGACGAATGGATCAAGCCTTATTTGGATGAACCCTTCCGCAGCCGCCGGTTGCCTTACATTCCCCCGGAAACCTACGACAGGACTCTCGGAGGGACCCTGGGGCACGCTGGCGTCACCCACGAGGAGAGGCTGTCGGCGATGGATCGGCAGGAGATTGAGACGGCTGTGCTTTATCCCACTTCTGGTTTGGGCATCGGGCGGGTTCGCGAGCCGGCATTCGCGGCCGCCTTATGTCGCGCCTACAACGATTTCATCGCCGAATATTGCAAGGCTACTCCGCGGCTCAAAGCAGTGGCCAATCTGCCCATTTATAGTCCAGAGGAAGCGGCCAAGGAGCTCCGTCGCGCCGTGACCAAGCTGGGCTTGGTCGGCGCGATGCTGGCCGCGCAGGCACACAGCAAAAACCTGGCAAGCCCTGAATTTCATCCTCTATACGAAGAAGCGCAGCGACTCGACGTGCCGATTGCGATCCACGCCTTCGGTGGCGATGAAGCAGGAAGCGAGATCTTCGACCAGTTCATCTGCCTCCATACCACGGGCCATCCCTTCCCGGTACTGCGCCAGCTTACGGCGATGATTTTTGGCGGCATTCCGGAGCTATTTCCCAAACTGAAGATCGGCTACTTGGAAATCGGCTGCGGCTGGATACCTTACTGGCTGGAACGGATGGATGAAGAGTGGGAGAAGCGCGGCAAGGCCGAAGCGCCCTTGTGCAAGAAAAAGCCCAGCGAATACCTGACCAACGGTCTCATCTACTACGGCGTCGAGCCGGAGGAAAAAATGATGGGATTTGTCGTCAATGAGATCGGCTCGGAGACGCTTATGTATGCCTCGGATTATCCTCACTGGGACATGAGCTGGCCGGACTCGGGAGTCATCATCTGGCGGAGAGAAGATCTCTCACTGGAGGCGAAGAAAAATATCCTGCAAAAAAACGCGCAGCGATTTTACAACTTGAGTTGAGAATCTAAGGCAGGGAGTTTCGGTGCCGGTCCAACCGCGAAGCTCTCCGAGTTTAATCTTCGTAGGATAGGAGTGGAAAAATGATCGAGACAAAGGGTTTGACAGGAGCGCAGACGCTGCTCCGCGTGCTCGGCGGAATGGGCATAGAACGGATCTTCGCCTCACCCGGATCGGAGTGGTCGCCTGTATGGGAAGCGTTGGCTCAGCCTCAGAGCGAGAGCATCCCTCTTTACGTCACTTCGAGGCATGAAGAGATCGCCGTCGGAATGGCGAGCGGCTATGCCAAGTCGACCGGGAAACTCGCCGCAGTGACGATCCACACGACGGTCGGCGCGCTGCACGCATCGATGGCGCTGCGCGGCGCGCTTCACGAGCAGGTTCCGATGGTCGTCTTCACCGGGGAATCGATCGCCTTCGGAGAGGACGAGGGTCCGGACGCCGGAGGACAGTGGATCGGGCACCTGGCCGATATCGGAGGGCCGGCCCGGTTGGTCGATCGCTGTGTCAAGTGGAGCTTCGGCGTGAACACGAAGGCGATACTGCCGGCGACGATCCAACGCGCCTGCCAGCTCGCCATGGCGGCTCCCCGAGGACCGGTCTTTGTCTCCATCCCCATGGAGTTTCTCTTCGATAAAATGATCAAAAATCCTCCATCGGACCGAATTGCGGCTCCGTCTCCAACCGCCGACCGCGAGGGCATCGAAGAGCTGGCACAACTGCTCTCGCAGGCGAAGAACCCCATCATCATCTCGGAAGAGGCCGGACGCAGCGCCGCGATCGTCGGACGCATGGTGGAGTTGGCCGAATTGCTGGGCGCGCCCGTGATCGAAAGCCGCAGCACCGGTTATATCAATTTTCCGCGCAACCACTCCCTCCACGGCGGTCATGATCCCCAAGAGTATATCGGAGAGGCTGACGTCATTTTTCTTTTAGGGGCGATGGTCCCCTGGCACCCGCCCTCCAGAGCACTCGGGCCGGACACCAAAGTCGCCGTGCTCGACGAGAATCCGCTGCGCTCGGAGCTGCCCTATTGGGGATTCAAGATCGATCTCTGTCTTACGGGCGAGGTCCTAAGCTCACTCGAGCAGCTGATCCCGGCTTTGCGAAAGCGAGTGAATAAAGGAGATGCCGAGATTGCGCGACGGAGCGAAAAGTGGCGCGGCCGTTTCGCGGATAGAAAGCGAAAATGGAGGGAAGAGGCGCTGGCGCTCAAAGACGCGAACCCGATCGACACGCGCTGGATCACCTACGAGCTCAGCCAAGTCCTCCCGCCCGACGCGATGGTCGTCGAGGAGACCATCACGCATCGCCTGTCGATCCAACGCTACCTGGACGCGCTCAAGCCCGGCTCCTATTTCGCCGGCTGCATCGGCGGGTTGGGCACGGGGCTCGGGACCGCTCTGGGAGTCAAGGCCGCTCATCCCAAGCGGCCGGTGATCTGCCTGATCGGCGACGGCTCGTTCAATTATGATCCCGCGCTCGCGGCCATGGGAGCTTGCCAGGAGCACAATCTGCCGATTCTCATTCTCATCTTTAATAATTTGGGTTATCTCTCGCAAAAATCAGGGATTCCCAGGTACTTTCCCGATGGATGGTCGGTGCGCTCGAAAAAATTCGTCGGGATTTCGATTTCGCCGAGCCCCGAGTATTCGACCCTGGCCAAGGCCTTCGATGGCTACGGCGAGAAGGTGGAGAATCCGAGCGAGGTGCGCGGCGCGATCGAGCGCGGGCTCAAGGCGGTCGCCGGCGGCCAGCTCGCCGTGCTCGACATGAGGCTCGCACCCGCGCACGATACCACCAACAGGCCCGACAGGTAGGCGGACGAGGCTCGGCGTATTCGCGCCGCCTCGAGACGCTATGCTTCCAGCTCGAGCCTTCTCAACAAACACTTCCGCTGCTGACATAAATAATCTTTTGGGCGGCGCGGTGGGCCATCTCTTCAACCTGAAAGTCTGAGGGGGAAGATGTCTTTCCGGATGCAGCTGACGATATGGGTCGCAACGATGTTGGTCTCCCTGAGCGTCTCCCTCGAGGCCCAGGAGGTCAAGCTCGGCAACCCGGGCAAGAGCCTCAACTTTTTCGTCTTTCGTCTTTGATCTCGCCAAGGAAAAAGGCTTCTTCCGCGAGGAAGGGTTGGATCTCAAGGTCATCAGCATGAAATGCGATATCGCGATCACCGCGCTGCTCACTGGCGATCTCGACGCCACCGGCTGCGTCGGCACAGCTTCCCGGGTCATCGCCAGCCAAAACGTGCCGGTGCGGACTGTCGTCTGGCTTTTTAAGAAGCCGACCTTCTATGTCTTCGCCAGGCCGGAGATTAAGAGCGGCGCCGATTTCAAGGGCAAGATCGTCGGCATCAGCTCCTTTGGGAGCGACACGGACCTTTCGCTGAAGGCGTTCGTCCAGAGGCACGGGCTAGACCCGGAAAAGGACATCAAAAGAATCGTATCGGGTGCAACCTCGACCCGCCTCGCGGCCCTTAAAGCCGGCTCCATCGATGCGACCACGCTGGCGCCGCCGTATGACGTTTACGCCGAGCAGATGGGCCTTCGAAACCTGGGCTATGTGGGCGACTTTCTCGAATTTCCACAGAGCGGCTTCACTGTGTCTGACTCGGTATTGCAGGCCAAGAGAGGGTTGGTGACGCGGCTTATCCGGGGCACGCTGCGCGGTCTGCGCTTCGTTTTCGATCACCGCGCCGAGACCGCCCGCTTCATCGCCAAGGACTACAATCTCAGCGAGGCCGTGGCCGATAAAGTATACGGATCGCTGCTGCCTGCCCTCAGCGAAGACGGGACGGCCACGGACCAGGGACTTAAAGTGATGCTTGATACGATCGGGATCGCCTTGAAAAAGGAAGTGAACGTCCCGGCCTCTCGGCTGATCGACTACGGGCCTCTGCGGCAAGTGCAAAGGGAGATGGGACTTGCGAAATGAACAGCGGGGTTGAGAGGACAAATACATGCGTACAACCAATGCTTATGCGCGCGGCCGTTGCTTGCCGGCGCGTCTGATCCTTTTTTTGTTTTTTTTATCTTTTGCCTTTTTCCTTTTGCCTTCGGCTGCGGGCGCGGCCGAGCGGCTGGTGGGCATTCATTCCGCGCGCGTGCTGTCGCAGTCGATGCCGTGGATCGCAGAAGAAGCAGGCCTCTTCAAAAAGTATAATCTCGATTTTCGGCTCGTCTTCATCGCCTCTTCTCCCGCCGTGACGGCCGCGATGCTCGGAGGCGATGCGGAGATCGCCGTAACCGGAGGCGAAGGAAACATTCGAGCTTATGTCCAGGGGGCGACCGATTTCGTCTTCATCGGCGCGGTGAAGAACGTTTTGACGCACAGCATCGTCGCGCGGCCCGATATCAAAAGGCCAGAGGATTTGAAAGGCAAAAAAATCGGCATCAACCGCATCGGGAGCAACCCGCATTACTTTGCGGTTCAGGCTCTCAGGCAAAAGGGATTGGATCCGAACAAGGACGTTCAGTTGATCCAATCGGGCGGATCGCCGGAGACCCTGGCGGCGCTCGTCTCGGGCGCTCTGGATGCCGCCTCCTTGAATCCGCCCTCCGACACGCTGGCGGTTTCCCAAGGGTTCCATTATTTGGTCTACGGTCCCGATCAATTGATTCCATACGCGTCCACGACCTTTGTTACTTTGCGGCCCGCGCTCACCAAACGGTCCCAGGTTTTGGGACAGTTCATGCGCGCCATGGCGGAGGCCTCCAAAATTATCCACACGGACAAGGAATTCGCCTACAAGGTTCTGGGAAAGTATCTGCGCGTGACCGACAGGAAGATTTTGGACGCCTCCTACAACGTCGAAATCAAGACGATGGAGCCGAGATTGTCGATCAAGCCCGAAGGTATCCAAGGCATCCTCGACGAGGTCGCCAAGGTGGATCCGCGCGCCAAAAACATCAAGGCCGAATCTCTCATCGACCGCCGCTATCTGGAAGAGATGGAAAAGAGCGGCTTTTTCGACAAACTGTGGGGAAGTAAAAAGTAAAAAATGGCTGGAGCGCGTTCCGCGACCAGATAATCGTCGTGACCGACTAGCTCTCCTTGAGGCTCTTCAAAAAACCACTCTGCTCCAGCTCTCTCACAAACTGAAGGTCCACGACCGAGCCCGCGTCCAGCTCGCGCAGCTTGGGATTGCGCTGCGCAAGTTCCTTGGCGATGAAATCGAATCCTTCGATCGTGGGGACAGGTGTGTCGTTGAACAGACGGCGGGCGGCATCGAAGGCCGGCCCGATCACGTCCGGGCTCATGGACCGGGCGTACCGCCTGATGATTGCGACGGAGCCCTCACGGTTCGTCTTCAAGTAGTGCAGGGCCTGGGACACGGCCTTGACGTAGCGGAGCACCACGTCGCGCTTCTCCCGCGCGTACCGTTCGGAGGTCACTGCCCCGCCCATCTGGAAGGGAGTTTTGGCCGCCACGTAGTCCACCAGGACCTTGAAGCCGAGCCGCTTTGCCTGCTGGAGCTCCCGATCGACAGGGATTGGTACGCGGTGGTCAAGCGGTCGGCGGCGCTTGCGGGCGCAACCGTGACGAGGAGAAGCGCGAGGATGACGGCGATTCGGAGGAAATGGGCCATCGCAGCCCTTCGCTTCGCTCGGTGATTAAAAAAATCCTTCAACACTTACCCTTTGAGGAAAATTCCAGTGAGTTTGAATCTTTCCTTACCCCAAGGCAAAGGGAATGTCCAGTTCTGTCTGGAAGTTGAACTCACGTTCACATCACGATACTTTATCAGGCACGGTCCGCCCAATTGGCGGAGCTCGAAAAGAGCGGCTTTAAATGGAGGTGCCGAAAATGTCACAGAGCTTTCGCGATCAGTTGATCGCGGTGCGGGACAGGAAGCACAGCCAAAACCACCCTTTCTTTGAAAAGTGGGCGCGCGGCGAGCTGACCAAAGAACAAACCGCCGCCTACTGCCTCCAGCATCACCACTTTGTCGCCGAGTACCTGAACTGGATGGCTTACGAGGCTTCGCAGATCCCGCATCAGGACGTCAAGGCTTATCTCTTCGAGAACCTGG
>WNFH01003977.1_pt1 | contig 10576 bp, 13 predicted proteins | sample 5400411 | NCBI WGS metagenome assembly WNFH01 (sample SAMN13153347, study PRJNA577476) | soil metagenome | isolation source: 200 cm saprolite under Douglas fir tree site 2 hole 3 | place: USA:California | collected 2015-04-18
CGGGTTCTTGTGGCCGCCCCGGTTGTAGAAGGCGACGACTTCCTCCAGCGTCTTCTGGCTGCCGTCGTGCATGTAGGGGCCGCGCTTGGCCACGTCGCGAAGCGTCGGCGTCTTGAAGGCGCCCTTATCCTCCTCCTTCTTGGTGACTGTGTAGCGGCCGAGGTCCGGATTGTCCTTGTCCATGCCAACGCCGATGTTGCGGTAGCCCTCGTCGGTGAAGTTGAACCCGGCGTGGCAGCGCACGCACAGCGCCTTGCCTTCGAAAAGGACCACTCCCCGCTGGGCCGCCGCCGACATCGCGCTCTTGTCGCCCGCCCGGAAGCGGTCGTAGGGCGCGTTGCCGGACACGATGGTCCGCACATAGGCCGCGATGGCCTTGGCCACGCCGTCGGGATCGAGCTCACGGCCGAAGACCTTGCGGAACTCCTGCTGGTAGGCCGGGACCGACCCGAAATGTTCCACCACCTTCTCGTCAGTCCGGTTGCTGTCCTTCAAAGCTTGCTCCTCGAGCGAGGTACGCAGGCCCGTCCAGAGCTGCTGGTCGCTGAAGAGCCGGTTGACGATGGTGGGCGCCCGCCGGGGCGTGGGCTTGCCGGCGAAGTTGGTGGAGAACTGCTGGGGATCGGTCCAGCCGTGATCGGGCTGGTGGCAGCTCACGCACGCTACCGTCCCCGAGACCGACCAGCGCTTGTCCCAGAAGAACTTCTTGCCTACCGCGATTTTCTCGGGTGTCTGGGGATTATCGTCGGGAATGAAGGCCGCATCCGCCTGCAGCCCCAGGGGGAGCTTCATCTTTTCCTGAGCTTCGGTGGCGCCCGCAAAGACGACGCCGGCGACGACGAGCGCGACGGCAAGAATTAGATTTCTCATCCTTGATTCTCCCTTCCGTGTGGTTGAAGAAGAGCAACGCTATTAAAACTATTGTTCACGACTCCTGCAGCCTATCTCGACACCTGACTGCAGTCAATCCAAACTAACTACCCTCCGTCACAGTCATCACTGACGTTTTTCCCTTTCGCGTTTTTGGATCAATTGGACACGTGGTTCACTCTTTTAGATTCACCGTTCACCACTATGCAAAAAGCCCGGCTGGGGAGAATCCAGTCCGGGCGATGGTGTGGGATCAAAGATGTGGTTGACTCCCGCCTCTCGCCTGCCGCCTTTTAGACTCGTCGCCGCTTGCGGTTCAGGAAAAATTGTTAAGTTCGAACCCAAACGCATTGTTGCAGTGCAAGACCTGACCCCAGCCCTCGTGATTCTGACCCCAGCCCTCGTGATTCATGAAACCTGGGTCCTGGTGACTGAAGCCGTTGTGGTCCTGCCGCCACACGTGCGACGAGAGCAGATAGTTCAGAGAGGCAATCGGCCGTCGCCACGGAATATGGTTCGTCACCTTGAGCCATTTAGCGTGCTGGTTGAACATGGAATCCACAATGTGAATGAATGCCTCATAGCATGAGAAAAACCCGTGTCGGCCGGTCAATAAGTAACCTTCGAGCCAACCTTCGCACTGGTGCTCGCTCAACATCTCCATCACCCGGCCGGCGGGGGCGACGTGGTCGTCGATGGAAATGATTTCCCCAGTCGAGCAACGGTTCGTCACCTCGAACACGGTAGCCCAACGGTTCGATGCCGTTTCATCCGGGCTGAACACGCGGAAGTTGCGCGCGGCGGCTCGAGAGTGGCGCCAAAACGAATATCACACCTGCATAACCGAGTTGTTGCAGTGGGTTGTAAGGATAAAAGGCGCTGGCCGGTGGCAGGTGAAACGTCGCGTAAGACACGAACGCATGCCACGCTGCTGGGAAGATGTCCCAAGAAGTCGGGATCAGTCGCCCCAGTTACCAGTCGTAAAGAGAACGACGACATAAACGAACCCGTCAAAAACCCAGAACGCCACTGAAAAGAAATGCCGGTGACGGCCGATGCCCAAATTATGTGGTCCACCAGGAAGCGCGATCCAAGGCGATACATCAACCGCTTCATCCATTGAGGTCCATAGCCGATTCTTCGGGATGACTTTCCGGGTGAACCTGATCCACTCACTGCCTGGAGTGCAGTGCTTGTTCCAATACAGCCTCGGGTGATCCGACAGAATCTGAATGCCGCTTCGGATCAGCAAGGTGAGGAACAGGAAATTTTGGCGAGCTGCCGCCGAGAATCTCTACATGCTATTTCAGATTCACCGCCGGTGAGAAGTTAGACCTTTATTCCAAGCGGTCCGCGAGTCCGCTTGGCGGCAAGTGTTCCGGCACGTCAAGGCGAGCCACGCCGATCCGGTTGTCGGCCATCCCGTAATAAACGTCGAAGCGGTCCGGTGAGCCGAGATCGTCGCGCCGGTCGATGGCGGTGGGAAACACGACGTTGGCGATGGTCCCTTGTCGTTCCTGCGGCAACTCCGGTGTCAGCACTGGCTCGGGCGAACGATAGCGGATAAAGCGCGGATGCTCCTCCGAAAGCACCAGCACCCCGGCCGAGTAGCACAGTTTGCGTGCGGATCCGGAAAGTTCCGAAAGCTCGCTCACGCCATGGTAAATGGTCAGCCAACCGTGCCGGGTCAGGGTGGGCGGAGTGCCGCCGCCAATTTTTAGTCGCTCCCAGGGCGCCACCGGAACGGCCAGCCGGTGGTGCGAGCCAAAGTGGCAGAGATGATACGGCTCACAGTCCGCCATGCTCGTTGAGCAATAGGAAATCCAGATGCTTTCGCGATGGCGATCCACCAAGCGGGACGCAGGGTGGCACGCCGTTTCCTCCGGACGAGTTCCGGGAAAGAGCGGCCGGTGAAGGATGGCCATTGACGGTTGTCCGGATGGATCTGGAATGGCGACAGGGAAGACGCTGGCGTCCTTGTTGTCCACGCCGTCGAACTCAATGCCGTCATATGGCCGGAAGGTAGCTAGCCCCAAGCGCTGCCAGCGATACAGGTCTTCGGATATCGCCAGGGCGATCCGTGGGCCTTCCGGCGAAAACGCCGTGTAAGTCATCACATAGCGCTGGAGCGGTTTGACAAACGTGATACGCGGATCCTCGCAGCCGCCGCTACCGTCGCGTCGCCGCTCGTAATCCGTTGCGGGCTCCAGCGCAATACCGAGCCGCTCGACTCCGGCCGGGTCGCCGGCCTCATTAAACCGGACTCGCGCTATACCGATGCGCGAGTAATTGCCCCGCCCGACCAGCCGCGGGAAGAGGTACAGCTGACCATCAGGGCCACGCGCGGCAGCTGGGTTCAGGACGCCTTCGGCCTCCAGCGGATTGCCCGGCTCCGGTTCCATCACCAGCCCAAGGCGCCGCAACTGAAACGGAATCATCGGCTCTCCCTCACAAGGTCACGTCCGTACCTTGCGTGAACGCTCGTTCCAGCTGACGCAAGATGCCGTCGGGTTCGCGCAGGGCAAGTTCGACGATTTCATCGGCGCGCGCTTGCGAATCGCTGTTGGCATAGATGCGCAGTTGAGGCGCGTTGCCCGACGGCCGGACGTGCGCGACGTCGCCATTGATGAAATAGATACGCACGCCGTCGAGGACATTGATGCGCACGATATCGTCGAATCCAAGCGCGGGTGTAAAGAAACGCATTAACGTCGCTTTACGTTTCTGCCAGTCTTCGGCTAGCCCTGCCGCGAGGGGCGTAGCGATAGCATTCGCACGACTACGATCGATTACGCGCCCCGCGCGATCGAGATCCACCTCGATCGTGTCACCGGCTGGAATCAGGTTGGCCAAGATGGTCTGGCTCACGGCGACGGGTAAGTTATCGATCAATCCGGCCCGTCCGAAACGTGCGGGCAACCGGTCCCACAAAACCGACAAGCCAATGCCCTGATTCGCCGCAGCGAACAAGTTTGCCACGATGGGCAGCGTCGAATCGCGCGTGGGCAGCGCAACCATGGTCCCGGCGGCGAGCGCGATATCGCTGCCGGTTAAAAATCCGCCGTTGGCCTCCCAGCCGACGATGCGAGCGTATGTTCCGGCGCCACGCAACTCGTCGAGGGCGGAAATGACGTAGGGCGACCCGATTTTGGTTTTCTCGAGCAAAACTTTGCGCTCACGCAGGCGTCGCTCGACAGCATCGTTGGCGCTGATTGGAACCGCCGCGGCATCCGCGCGCAGGTATTCGGCGACTACGATGCCTAATAGGTCACCGGGCAAGAAGCGCACGCGCCGGCCGCCAGGCTTAACCTCGGCGGCAGGTAACACGGCCGTTACTAATGGCCGATCGGAGTCGCCATCGGTTGACACGATGGCCTGAAGCGGCTCGCCCCTCGCTTCGGCAGCGACGGCGAACTCCTCCAGACGGTTTAGCTGCTCGTCAGTGATATTCTCCGTGTCGATGGGAATGAACGTCTCGCTGCGCCCCGCGGTGACCACCTCGGCGCCCAGCTCGCGCAGGATGCGCGGCAAGATATCGCGCCCCACCGCCGAATGCTGATACACGAGAACCCGCAGGCCAGAGAGGCCGCCGCTATTAAAGCTGTTCAGGTAGCGACGGACGTAAGCTTCTTCGGCGGCACGATCAAGCGGTGGCAGCTCTGGCGAGCGTTTCAGCGTTCCGGAGGCGTCGAATGCTGATGTCGTCGCGGTCCGGCTATACTCTTCGGCGCGCACGCGCTCGACCTCGCGCGTGATGCCTGGCTCGTCCAGCTTCAGGACCTCGCCGACGCTCTTGTTGAGCTTGATACCGTTACGATCGAATGGAATATGGCTGCCGCTCACCATCACGCCGGCGCGTCCGGTGGAGATGGCGTGAGAGATCAATGCGGGCGTAGGGATCTTGCCCGCGTTCTCCACCTGGCAGCCCGAGTCGACAATCGCTTGGGCGCAGGCGCGCATTATGCGGTCAGTGCTCGGCCGGAGGTCGCCGGCGATGACCACTCCGCTTCTTGCACGAATATCACCAATGCTCAACAAATACCGGAGCGCAGCCTTGACATTGATATAAGCCTCGAGGTCGGTAATGTCTTTGACCAGGCCGCGCAATCCGCTGGTGCCAAAGGTCAACGAAACAGGCGCGTAATCGAGGAACGAAGTCGTGGGGCGTATTCGCAGTTCGGGCATTGTAGTTATGTAATTGCAAGTCTCGCCTTCAGGCCAGCGATGATCCCGATGGCGATCTAGGCGATCTGAGCCAGATAATTGGAGAGTTTCTTTTCTTTGATGATGAGGAAGCGATCTTTATTCGTCTCAATCAGCCCAAGGTTATGAAATCTCTGCATAAACAAGCTGATCCGAGGCCTAGTCGTGCCCACCATCCCCGACAATTCTTCGTGCGATATCTTCAGCTCGATGCGAATGCTGCGGGGATCTTTCTTGCCCATCGTGCGGGCCATCTGTAACAGCGTCTGGCCCAGCCGCTGCTCGCAATCGACCGTCACCAGATTGGCGATGACCTGCTGTTGGTCGGCAACGCGCACCGCCAGGTAGCGAACGAAGCCCTCAAACAGCGAGTCGCGGCTTAAACGCGCAAAAAATTTGTCACAAGGGATTTCTTTTAATACCGTCGCTTTCATCGCGGTCGCCGTTTCCGCACGCGCGCCCAACCCGGACAGGCACAGCTCGCCGAAGATATCTCCCGCACCGTGGATGGCAAGGATGCATTCTTTGCCTTCGGATGAGAGCATAAGCAGTTTAATCTGCCCGCTTTCGATAAAATAGACCATCTCGCCTTGATCGCCCCACGTGTAGACGTTGGTGTGTCGCGCAATCTTGACGGCACGAGAATTCAGGGTCTCGCGCTGCAACGAATCACCCAGTTGCCGTTTGAACTCGTCTGCTTGAGGCGTCTCTTGAATCATGATCGTGTGTCCTTGGGCGGAACTTATGGCAAATTGGGCCCAAGGGTCATTCCGGGCACGACATTGCACATAGTGGGTGACCCAGTCGAACTACGACTTCTTCGCTCCAACTATGACCAACACGATTCCACCTGCCAGCACGAATCCGCCCAAGATAGGCGAGAGCGGGATAGTCTTCTTTGTGTCAACGCTGGCCTGAAGGGGGCCAATGTCGATAACCTTCTCGCGGCTTGTGTAGGTGATGCCCTGGTAGGCAAACGCCACTACCCCGAGGACGATGAGAGCGATCCCAACAAGCGTTATCGGTTTGATACCCATAAAAGCTCCTTCCTTTTAAAGCCGAAACGGCTACCAGGGTCTCCGTCCCTGAATAAGATTGACCACTAGCACTATCAGGGCAATGACCAATAGGATATGGACGAACCCACCCATCGTGTACGAAGTGACCAATCCCAGTGCCCACATGATCAAAAGAATCACAAAGATCGTCCAAAGCATCTTTCAACTCCTTTCCCACAGAGAATCTGCCCTGTCGGATTTCCTATCCGCCCAAATTCTCTCGCCGTTCTTCCTGGTAGGCCTGCTTTTCGGTTTCCGTAGTGGCGTCAACCGAGCAGCAGCGCTGACTCATAAGTTCTTTTCCTTTTTCGACGATTCCTCCGGTGATCTCCCGAAGCTTTTTCCCCTTCTGATTCAGGTAGTCGAGGGTCTTACTGCTGGGCTCGCGAAGCAATTCCCGCGTTTCTTTGCGCGCGAGCAACGCGAACATCAGCCCACCGATGGCCCCTAGACCCAGACCGATAAGCAGGTAGGAGAATTTGGATTCACCGTTGGTTCTCATACGTTTACCCTCTCTTTTAGTACGCTCACGCTGGTACAGTCTGCCTCTAACGCTTGATGACTTGCAGGTTGTTGACCACCTTTTTGACGCCCTTCACCTCAGACGCAAGAGATCCAATTCGGGACTTCTGCTCGGCGGTCTCGACTTCGCCGGTGAGATAAACAATTCCATTGTTGGTCTCAACTCCCACGCGTGTCAGACTGATAAGCTTATCCGATGCAAGCTTGGTCTTCACGTACGACGTAAGAGTTCCATCATCGATGTTCTGCCCTAAGGTTTCACCGGTCAAAGCTTGGCAGCCGGTCATGAAGAACAGAACTGCCAACATAACTGTCCACGTTTTGAATGTTCGTACCATAAACACCTCCATATTGTTTATTAGAAATCCCTTTCTTATCCGCCGCGATTGTGCCCGCTTATCATGCTCGTTCATGAACACGAGTCACGAACACGAACAACGGCACCATCTATCCCAATTTCCGCAAAGCGTCGATTCTATCTTCGGTTGCCGGGTGCGTAGACAAAAAACCCCCACCGCCATCTCCTGAGGTCCGCAGCACCCACGTCAGTGTGTCAATCATTACCTCTTTGGAATAACCAGCCCGCCGCAAGATCTCGACGCCGTGGCGGTCCGCGTCGAACTCCTCTGATCGGCTGTAACTCCGGGCAATGAGCGCGCCCGCGATCGGGGTGATCGCGCTGCTGCCAGGTATGATCTGCTCGAGCAGAATCATCCCCAGGTTAAGCCCAGTACCCAAAACCTGCGCCCTGGCCACATGCCCAAGGTCATCGTGGGCAATCTCATGCGCTAGCACCCCTCTTAAGTGCTCATCGTTGGCCTTCTCAAGAAGGCCGGTCGTTACATAAAACTTGCCGTCTCCCCCGCTGGCAGCATTGATGCTTGGATCGTCGACAATGCCGACTTGTATCTCGCTTAAGCGACGAGGGTTATTCGTCGCCCGAAGCAGCGGCGCCATGACCCGCTGTAATCGCTCCGCCTGCCTCGGATCCACCCGTCGGCTGGTCGAAGAGGGGCGTGCCTCCTGCGGCGCGCGGCGAGGAGGCGAGGCACTCTCCACCGCGCAGCCAGTCGTCAATCCGGCGAGGATCAAAATCGCTATAGTCCGAGGGCACATCATCAGTCGCGCAACCCCGTCTCAAGGTTGTGGTTAAATCCGCTACACATTTTCCCTAGATGAAACTCTCCAACTCAAATCGTTCCCGATCGAGAAATCGCCCCTCGACCCTGACGTAATCGCCAGCCCGCAGCGCCCGAAAACGATCCACATCCGATTTCCGAGCGTTGTATGGGAGAGAAACGAATATCCTCTCTCCCGACTGACCGCGTATTTCGAAGGAGCTGCGCTGGAAGTCTACTTGCTCCACTCTCCCATCGACCGTCTGGATCCCGGTTCCGGGCCTGGCAATACCGCCCCGACCCTGATTCCGATCCCTGATGCTTTCTTGGACCCGGATCAAATCCGTATAGGAATTGCCACGAGAGTCCTGCTTCAATTGCATGGCCACGATGTCCCCGGCCTCTAATTGCGCGACCGGATATTCACGCCCACGATAAACCACCCGGGCGTCGGCAGAATAACCTACCACTCTGGTGCGACTATTATTCGGTCGTAAATGAATCTCCCTAGACGAAGTATCCAGCCGTTCCACCTCAGCCACAAACTCGTCCTGACCCAGTTCAAGCGTAGGTCTGCCCACTAGTCCAATGTTGCCTTCACAGCCGGCGCTTGCCGTCAGCGCCAAGGCCAGAGCTAAACGCGATGCCGCACGATTGATTAGATTCATAATACACCTCCTAGTACAGGATGGATCCTTTCTCTATCTGTGACTTACGGCTCTCGTATTCTTTGCGGGATATTCTCTCGGCTTTGTAATCATCTTCCAGCTTGCTCATCTGGCTATGGGCGTTAATTTCGTAGCCGGCGCTTGTCCCGAGGGCTCCTACCGCCGCTCCTCCAATGAACTCGCACCCCCCTTGACCGAGACCCATCATGAGCACTAACACCAACATTAATTTTTTCATCGCAACCTCCTTTGGTTGGACTGGTTAGAGGGTTAAGTCAGGCTTACTTGAAGAATTTCAAGTAACCTCAGGAGTGAAACCCTATGTCTTTTGATCCAAACTTTTTCATGCTTGTGACAATTACATAACCTAATTCCGCCCTGCTACCGGCGGTAGCGTGTCCTCTCTCTGCTATTTGCACCAGAGCCCCGCCGGCCAGGGTCCCGGTACCCTTTAGAGTCGGCCGGTTAGGAGCAGGATGACGAGGACAATCAGCACCACCCCGCTGAGGCCGGAGGGAGCATAGCCATACGAGTGATAGCCCCAGCGAGGCAGACCTCCCACCAGGAACAGAACTAAGATAATCAACAACAGCAGACCCATATTTAGTTACCTCCGTTTGGAGCTAACGGTACACTGCCTCGCGCGGGATTGCTGTCTAATATTGGACGATTTTGAAAAGAATTATTGCGAGGCTAGGGGAGGGAGGTGCACAGTCGTCCTAGGCGATCTGAGCCAGATAATCGGTGAGTTTATTTTCTTTGATGATGAGAAAACGATCTCTATTCGTCTCGATCAGCCCAAGGTTATGAAATCGCTGCATGAACATGCTGATCCGGGGCCGCGTCGTTCCCACCATCTCGGAGAGTTCATCGTGCGATATCTTCAGCTCGATGCGAATGCTGCGCGGATCTTTCTTGCCCATGGTGCGGCCGAGTTGTAGCAGCGTCTGGCCCAGCCGCTGCTCGCTATCGACCGTCACCAGGTTCGCGATCACCTGCTGCTGGTCGGCAACGCGCACCGCCAGATAGCGCACAAAGCCCTCGAACAGCGAGTCGCGGCCTAAACGCGCAAAAAATTTGTCACGCGGGATTTGTTTTAAGGTCGTCGCTTTCATCGCGGTCGCCGTTTCCAGACGCGCGCCCAACCCCGACAGGCACAGCTCGCCGAAGATATCCCCCGCACTGTGAATGGCAAGGAGGCATTCTTTGCCTTCGGATGAGAGCATGAGAAGTTTGACCTGCCCGCTTTCGACGAAATAGAGCATCTCGTCTTGATCGCCGCACGTGTAGACGTTGGCGTGCCGCGCAATCTTGACGGCGCGAGAATTCAGCGTCTCGCGCAAGAGCGATTCACCCAATTGTTTTTTGAACAGGTCTGATTGAGGTGTCTCTTGAATCATGATCGTGTCTCCTTTTTTGATGCCCACGATGACTGCGACGGCATTCTATTTCCCAAGGGGCTTGGTCGGCCATTGTCTTGCCCTCTTCCATAACAAAAAAGCCAGTCTCTCTCTTGTGAGATAAGCTGGCCTGCCTTTAAGCTGGTTGCCCTTCTAGGGCAACCTTCGAACTGGCCTACCGCCTATAACTTCCAACCAAAAAGCAGACCTGATGTTTCCGTCTCAAGGCCGGCCTACGACCCAACTGGTTGCTCCCAATTACAGGACAACCCTTTGGGCGATCTTCAAACCAGCTAGAAAATATCGAATGAGAATCGGAAAGTCAACGGTCCTTTTTCCGCGACAAGGCTTTCTCCAACTCCCGGTCTAAGATAAAGACAATGATCCTTTCGCCAGCGACCGTGCTGATGTCCGTATGCATACCCATAACCTTTGCCCCGGTGATATCCCCGATCACTTGGAAGAGAATGGGCCTCGCGTTTTCAATGAGAGTAGAGCGCATCCTCTTGATTAATTCCACCCCATCCGAGATCTTGGTTAGCTGCCGTTCCGCTGGGGTAAGGGGGGCTAAGCAAAGGGGGGCTAAGGGTCAGGTCTTGCACTGCAACATCCCTCTTTGAAAAAGCTAGGGAGAGCCAGTCCAGGCGAAGGTGTGCGTGCAATGATGTGACCGGGTCTTAGACCCAACTATTAAGCGTCTATTCTACTCAGGAAGATTCGTGCGTCAAACGAAAAAA